>Ga0265594_1000086_pt1 | contig 76302 bp, 81 predicted proteins | sample saktaG_11_FD_190147 | JGI IMG/M metagenome (GOLD analysis project Ga0265594, IMG submission 190147) | Saline water microbial communities from Sakinaw Lake, British Columbia, Canada - sak_2011_5_24_80m | ecosystem: Environmental > Aquatic > Non-marine Saline and Alkaline > Saline ...
CTTCTCTTCGGCCACCTCCCGGCGGGCCCCCTCCATCAGCCCCCGCATCCTCCGGCCGTCGACAACTTCCCTCTCGCCGAGCCGGGCCCCCCGAACCTATCGATCTTGCGAGCGCCAGCTGGGATGCAGGGGGAGCCTGGAGATGCTTGGGGAGATCGTCAATAGGTCCATCGTAAAACCACGCAGAGAAGAGATCCCTGGCGCGGCGATATTCGAGCACGATCTCGGAGTCGTTTTGGTGGCTCAGGCGAGGGGCAGCTCCCGATCGTCCAAAGGCAAAGGTTTCGGCATGCAAGGGCTCTTCCCAGGAAGAAGGGCCCGCCGGGTAGGCTCTACCGTCCCCCTCGGGCCCCCGGTCCTTCTTCTCAGAGGGTTGAAATATCTTAAAGGCGCTTGGAATGCATGGTATATGGCATGGAAGTCATCGATGAAGTTGCAGATGTCTTGAAGATGGATCGGGATTCCCTAGCCCGGGCGAGCATCAAAGCCTTTTTGGAGAGAGAGCTTAGATCTGTCGAGGCAGAGATATACGAGATCGAAGCAAAGCATGGCGTTAGGTCTATTCTCGAGCTGGAGGAGATGTTGAAAAGAGGCGAGGTCCGGGAGATCGACATCTTTGAGGATTTCCAGGAGCTGGACTACCTGGAAGGAAGGAGAGATGACATATTAGCAGCCATGGAGAGCCTTCGACGGCAAAGATAGATCTTGAGGCTTTGAAAAGGATCATCGATATAGAATATGCCGATATCTGCTCTGACTCCATCATTTACCGAGGTAAACTCCGAGTCTTTATAACAGATGGTTCATTTTTCGATGCATGGTTCTCGCTTAAGGTCCCTGGTCGGTTCGCTTATCATTGGGAGCGCCGCCATATAGACGGGATGATTTACCGTCACGATAACTTCCCGGATACGAAATGGATATTGGTCTCCACCTTTCCAAAACACTTTCACAACGGCTCTCAGGATACAGTCATCGAGAGCTACATCGACGAGGATCCTCCAAAGGGGATACAGCAGTTTATGGATTTCATAAGGTCTCGACTTCGGTCGTGATTCTCTAATTAGTTGTCTTTCGATAATACGGGTACGTGAGGAGTTCAGTCAGGCTCCATACGTGGTCAGTCAATCATTGAGCCCCTATAGAACATGCTCAAGAGCCGTTGAAGGCCCTGGAGGCTCACGAGCTCCAGCAGACTGATGCTGATCATCGAATAATATTAGCTCGCGCCTCTGAGCAGACGGGCAGGCAGAGGCCTCGGTCTCGCCTCAGCAAACCCAGTTCGTCCCGGGATTTGATGTGGGTCCTGAAGATCATACAAAGCCTTTTACATCCCCGCGGCCACAATGAAGCCATCGGGAGGATGGAGATACTTGCCTGCCTTATCGAGGTCCATTATGCTTGTTCTAAAGTGCCATGCAAAGCCTATGACCCCCTGCCCAGACGAGGATCGAGAGGCGCTCATCCATGCCTGAGCCCGGCATCCGCTGGGGACCCGACAACCCCCATCCCCTCTCCCGCATGAAGACCGAGCTCGTCTGGGAGGGAAAGTACGATGAGTACGGCAACCGCCGCCCGGTGGACACCGCCGGAATCGCCATGCCGATACAAATCTCAAAGATTCAGCATCTATAATGCGAAGAACGGAAATTTAGCATGAGTATACATGAAAATATATAAGTCTTCGTTCAGTTGAATAGATAAAGATCATCTTAGAGTTACCTACTTGAATTATGTTTCTTCGCTGAATTGCATTTGTATCCTTAACTCCCAATGAGTAGGGGATAGTTTTCTTCGAATCGGGCAGACTGATATCGATAATCGAAAATCCGATCCCTTGCATTCAGAGAATACGTCATTTCCTGAATCAATATGCATTGGCCACCTGTCTAAATATATGGTTCCTCGCTATTCTGAGTGGGTTTGGGACAAAGCTTAATAATATCTTGTCCTAAATACTTCTACGTGACGCTATCTCAAGAAGCCTTATTCAAGCAAGCATTGAATCTTCAAGATCCCTGGTACATCCAATCTATAGAGTTCTCCAATACAGAAAAACAGTTGGATATATATATTGATTTTGCGGTAGGCAGTAAATTTGAGTGCACTGTATGTAAAACACCTAACTGCAGCATTCACGATACCAAGGAAAGAGTATGGCGCCACCTAGATTTTTTTCAATTTAAAACATATATTCACGCTAGAGTTCCTCGGACAAAATGTGAGAAATGCGGATCAATTAGGTTAATTGATGTTCCATGGGCAAGAAGGAGCGCAGGTTTTACCTTATTAATGGATTCTATGATATTGGTCTTTGCCCAGAATATGCCAGTAGCTGCAGTTGCTGGTATCATTGATGAGCATGATACAAGAATCTGGAGAGTAATTTCTCATTATGTAGGGGCAGCTAGATCCGAGGCGAATTATGCAGATGTTAAATCAGTTGGTGTGGATGAGACTTCGCGTGCAAAGCATCACGAGTATGTTACCTCATTTGTAGATCTCAAAGAGGCAAGAGTTTTATATGTGTGTGAAGGTAAAGATTCTAAAACGATTGATTCATTTAAAGAGGATCTTGAGGATCATAATGGATCCGCAGAGAACATCGAGCTGTTTTGTACTGATATGTCTCCTGCGTTTATATCTGGCATCACGAATCAATTTCCAAATGCCTCAATCATTTATGATAGATTCCATGTAATGAAAATGATGAATGATGCAATTGATCAAGTTCGACGCGAAGAACAGCGACAAAATGCTGAATTGAAGAAGACGAGATATATTTGGCTCAAGAATCCAAAGGATTTGTCAATTGCTGAAAAAGAAAAGCTTGGATCTCTCAAAGATATGAATCTAAGAACTTCCAAGGCATATAATTTTAAATTAGGACTACAAGAGTTTTGGACATTTAATGATATATTACTTGCAGAAGATTATTTAAAAAATTGGTATTTCTGGGCCACACATAGCAAAATAGAACCAATTATTGATATGGCAAAAACTATAAAATCGCATTGGAAAGGAGTTTTAAATTATATAGATCTTAGAATAACGAATGGGCTGCTGGAAGGATTGAATGGTATGATTCAATCAGCAAAGAGGAGTGCAAGAGGATTTAAGACAACAAAATATCTCATAGTAATTATTTATCTACGACTTGGGAAACTCCAATTCAATCTACCCACATAAAACAGCGATGAACCAAATATATCCCCTAAAACGTGGGAGTTAAGGTTGTATATGTCATAGGAGAGTTCCGCAATGAGTCATTCGACATTCCTGGTGATTTTATCATGAGGAGTACGATATCGATAACCAAAAATACAAATATATGAGAGCGCCAAGGCTTATCACGTTCACATATACGACATCAAGGAGTTATAAATATGTCAATTAAAAAAAAGCTTGGAAAGATTCCAAAATCTATAAATAAAGAGGAATTGATTGATTTGACAAAACGCTTATATTCCCAAATAAATCAAATATCCCCTGATGGAGAATGGCAACCATTCAGTCAGAATCGTATCTGGAGTATTAAAATGACCAATAGAGATAAATATATATTCCATCTGAATCACGACGCAAATCTTTATCTGGAAAAAGCGATTAAATTGATTAAGTCTGATCCAATGTATATTGACGATGTTTCTGTGAAGAGAATCAAAAATAAATATATGGATTTAATAATAAAAATTATTAAATCTAATGTTGATTCTGATCAAGAGATCAATAATATGGTTGATTGCTTTATCAGTGAGCTGAAAACATCCATTAAGAAATATAGGATATTAATGCCGATCGAAAAGCTTGAATTAACAGATTTGGATGAAGTAAAAATAGGAAATGTGCGATTTGTCCCATTCAGTTCTTTAAAAGCAGAAAATGAAGAATTATCTAAAGTAGTTGATGTGGAGGACGAAAACAAAATATGGGGCGATGTTATTATTAAAGCTGAATTGGCAGAAGCGGAATTAAAAGGACAACACGAAATCGAACGAGCAATTAATACCTTAAGAATATATATTCCACTTATATATAAAGATAAATTAAACATAAAGATCGGATTTTTCAAATGTGATAATAGATCTTATAAGTATTTTATTATAGACGATTGTAGCAGTATTAATAGAAGTATAAAATATTTAGGACCTTTTGGAAATTATATATTAAGCAAAGAAAAGTATGATGATTTGAAGACCAAGTATTGCCTAGATGAGATATGCGGAATGCTCTCCAAAGCTCCAGAGAATAGGTCGGATTTGGAAAATTCGATTATTATGGCGATAAGGTGGTTGGGATTAGGTATGGACGATGAGGTTGTGAGTGATAAATTCTTAAAATATGCTATTGCGTTGGAGTGTTTACTTATAACGCGGGGAGAAAAAGGAGATAAGACTGGCCCCATATCAAAAAGAGCAGCCTTTATTCTGGGTACAACAGCAAGCGAGTGTAAGAGCATAGAATCGAAAGTAAAGTTGTTGTATAATATTAGAAGTGTAATTGTTCACCAGGGGTGTGAGGCAGAAGAAGAAAAAATTATCAAAGATTCTGTCCAAACAATGTATTGGTATTCTATGAATAGTTTGCTTGAATTATCTAAAAAGACAATTGGACCAGATAGTTGGGAAGATATAGGATACCTTGATAAACAAATCGATGAGCAAACGTTTGCACGATGATAGACCCGCATGAACCTGAGTTTCCGATTGATTAGGCAAAAGTGGGGGCAAATGAGGCAATTGATGCTGGTTATCACTAATAGTCTACATGCCTAAGTAGGCATAATAGATCGCTATGCTCCGGTTCTATGTGCCTAATAGAGTGGGATGTCAGGTTCTCTTGCTGCCCAGAGGGTGGCCTCGAAGCCCAGGATAGCTCCGTTCTTCCCATAGCTCCCTCCCGAGATTGCATAAGCCCCCACCCCATGCCAAGCTCCATAAAATCAGCACCAGAAATGCGGGGAACGGGATTCGAACCCGCGAACTCCTTCGAGACAGGATCTTAAGTCCTGCGCCTTTGGCCAGCTTGGCAACCCCCGCATCATGCAGACCCCGTTTTCAAGCCCATTGGAAATAAATACTTTCCCCGAAGCCCCCATCCACGTGAACAAAGGCATCTACACCCTCGTCCTGCACCTCCCGGCCCCGGAGGCAATCGCCGTCGGGGCGCTTGGGCAAATCGAGTTTCCAGAAGGCTACTACGCCTACACGGGGTCAGCCCGCGGCCCAGGCGGGTTTCGCAGGATAGACCGCCATAAGCGAATTCTCTCGGGCGAGAATAAGACGCGCAGGTGGCATATCGACTACCTCCTGCCCCATACAGTGCTTGTGGATGTCATCTGTTCGCCAACAGCCCATAATCTGGAGTGCGCCATAGCCAAAGCCATCGGCGAGAGGATGAGTCCAGTCCCTCGCTTCGGCTGCTCCGACTGCCGCTGCATAAGCCACCTCCACCACTCAACCGAGCGCGAAGATGCCATAGAGTCGGTGCATCTGGCGCATGCGTCCGCATCAGATGAAGGCCTCCACGATTGCAATCATCCCTAGCGACGCTAGGCCGAGCAGCGTGAGCGGGAGCGTGTAGCCGAGGAAGGCCTCCCTGAGGCCTGCCCCGGTCGTCTCCTTTACGAGCCAGAAGTATGGATCGGTCAGATATGAGAGGACGAACGCTCCTGAAGAGATCAGCATAAGCGTGATCTCTGGATCCAATGGATAGCCCTCCAGCATGCCTGCGGCAACGGTGACGGTAACAACCCTCGATCCCTGTGCGAGCTGTATCAGGGCTGCGAGCGCGAAGGGGATGAGGAGGAGGGGAAAACCGCCCGTCGCATCCAGGAAGGCCTCGCCCATCCCACTCGATGCCACGACCTGCCCGAGCGCTCCTGCTCCGCAGAGGTCGAGGAGGATGATCCCTGCCCTGCGGGAGGCTTTCATTACAACCCCTTGCCTTTGCCCGCCTGAGAAGGCAAGCGAGAGGATCGCTCCGATGAGAAGGGCCATTCGAGGATCCCCGATCATGCGAAGAGGCCCAGTGGATGCGAAGAGCCCGAGGAGGATCAGGGAGAGCGGAAGCGCAATAGGAGACCAGGCCGCAACCCTGGAGGAAGCGATAGTCCCTGCCCTCCTCTCAGGCGAGGTAGCGGGGCAGGGTGCAGCCCTGGTGGCTTCGCCTTTGAAGAGCCATCGCATGTAGAGGAGGGAGAGGGCAAGGAGAACCAGCGAGAGGGGAAGACCCAGTCGCAGCGCATCCAATGGAGCGACTCCAAGCGAGGCCGATCCAGCGAGGACCGCGGGAGACGGATAGACCAGGACGAAGGAGATCACCGATGCAACCGCGAGGGCAAAGCGGTTCCTGGACTTATCCCCTTGAAGGGATCCAACGACCGGCTCTAAAATTATGTATGATGTGATGCAACACATGACCGGAAGGGAGAGCAGATACCCGCTCACCCCCGAGGCCAAAGTTCCCCTCCCGCCCGCAACCTGGTTCAGATCGGAGACTATCCTATCGATCGCCCCGCTCTGGCGCAGGTGCTCTGCGATCACTGCCCCTGAGAAGATAACAAGGGAAAGGGCGGAGAAAATCCTTCCCAAGCCCTGAGATACCTGGTCCGTGACATCAGGCATTCCGGTTAGAAGGCCGTGGAGATAAGCAGCCATGACGAGCCCCAGGAAGGGAGAGAGCCTTACCCTCGCGATGAGCAGGCTTCCTAACGCCAATGAGAGGAAGAAGGCTGGGATCGGGTCCATGTGAGCATATAGGATAGCCCACTATAAGAATAACACCGGAGTTATCTCCTCCGTTTAGGCTCTAATCCGCCGGGTTCCCGGCCTGCCTTGTTCGATTATCCTCCATTCATCCGAAATAGCTTTATAGATAGAGAGGATTGAATAATTGGCTACAGGGAGCTTTTTGAAGGGAGCTATATGAAGGGGTGGAGCGAAAGGCCTGGCCTAGCCTCTAGAAGAGGCAGCCATAGATTGCGGCTAGCATTGCTTTTGCTCTTTGCTATATCAGTCGTGATATCTTTTGGCTGTGCATGGTCACAACACCTCCCGTTCCCATTCATAACCCCCCGATTGGAGGCTGCGCCCGGCCAGCCGGTCGATCTTGCGCCTCTCGACAGGGCTTCAGCCTCCCAAGAGATCCCCTGCTCCAACCTGATCGCAACGATCACAGGCATCCCTTCATCCAATGGATTCTCCTATCGCTACAACTTGACCAACGACGGGGCCGAACCCCTGAGGCGGATCACGATACTCGACGGCCGGGGAACGACGCTTGCCATCCTCTCCAAGCTGGAAGCAGGAGAGAGCCAGTCCCTCTTCCAGCCAACCCCAACGGATGATGCCTTCCCAGACAGGTTAACCGTGAAGGCAATTGACTCACAGGACCGCTCCGTAGAGGGCGTGGTGCATAACAAGCTTCCGCGCTCAGCCTTCATCAAACCGGGATACTCCACAGGATACTCCGGCGATCTCATTCTCCAGGTCCAAAGCTCCACCTCTGACGTGGAAGGAGAGGGGAGCCCGCCGGATGAGGCCGATCCTCCGGCAACGCGCCCCGCCCCGGCCGAGCTGAACATAACGATCGATGCCAATCGCAGCCGAGGATACGCAGGCGAGGTCTCTCTGTTTCGCTGCACACTGAAGAACTCCGGCGATGAGATCTTCTACGACGTCGAGCTGGAGTGCGTTGGAGAGAACGTCAGCACGGGCTTCCTCTCCCCGGGCCAGGAGATCCACATAGATGGAGCCCTGACGATCGAGGAGACGACCGATATCATCGCACAGGCCCGTGGAGCCGACCCCCAAGGGAAGGGCTGGACCAACTCCACCTCCTATAGGATATGGAAGCTCTCTTCCGCCCTGAGCCTTGCCGTCAAGGCCGCTCCCTTGAGGTCCCACAAAGGCGAGAACATATCCATCGAGGTCGCTGCCGAGAACTTGGGATCGGAGGAGTTATCCAACGTCGTGATCTGGGATGACCTCGGAATGATCGGATGCGTTCAATCGCTCGCACCGGGAGCGAGGGAGACGCTTGCGAGGGACGCTCCCCTCAACAAGACCCTCTCCGACCAAGTCCAGGCCTTGGCCACCGATCCAGCAAGTGGTGAGGCATACGCCTCTGCAAAGGTCGATCTTCACGTCCTCAGATCCGAGATGGCCCTTGCAGTCGAGCCCTCACATACGATCGTCTATCCAGGAGAGCCGGTCGAGATCACATGGGAGATCAGCAACATCGGCGAGGAGACGCTGAACAACATAAGCTTCGTCGGAGAGGGAATCGGACGATGCCGCCTAAAGGACCTCGCCCCTGGAAGCTCGGCCAAGATGGCAGCCATCTTCACGGTCAACGAGAGCAAGACGATCCCCCTGAAGGCCGAGGGTTACGGAAGCAACGAGATCGTTTCCTGCCAGTCGGAGATTCGGATCAGGACCATCTCGCCTCAGATCTCGATGAAGGCCACCCCCCGGATCATCACTGCCACCGCCGGCGATACGGTCAACATAAACTGCCTCATTGCAAACGGCGGCGATGATCCCCTATCCGAGATCACCCTATTCGAGGCAACTTTTGGCGCGATTGCGAGCATCGGCAGGCTCGACCCAGGGGAGTTCCAGGTGGCAAGCCCTGCGATACTGGCAGAGGAGAACTGCACTCTGTTGCTCGAGGTCTCCGGGAGGGACTCACGAGGAGAGATCTGGACCGACGACTCATCTGTCGAGATCAGGCTCGACCAGGTGGCGCTTGGCCTCGATGTGACTGCAACCCCGAATCAGCTCCGCTTCGGCGAGAAGGCCACGATCTCCTGCACGCTGGAGAACCAAGGAAGCATCCCCTTGTTCAACATCTTCGTGATCAGCAAGACGTTCGGCCCCCTCGGAACGGTAGACCTGCTCAGCCCCAAGGAGAGCAGGACGATCAATGTGGAGAAGCCCATAACGACGGATATAGAGGACGTGGTCACTGCCGACGCCTTCACGGGCGGCAAGGTGGCAGTCCAGGCGAGAGCCGACCTTGCAATAGGCCTGCACCAGCCGATCGACAGGATTCAGTCCCCTTCATCGCGCATCCCGGCTGCATTGAGGGCGGGGGGAAGGCCTGTTGAGGTGGTAGAGGGAGACGATACCACGGAGCCGCCGGGGAACGAATCGATCGCCATGCAGATATCGACCGGCTCAGTAGAGGTGCCTCTTGCCGAATCCAGAGCCGCCAGTGACCGGTCGAACGAGAGCGACCCTTCGCCAGAGGATGTACGCGCCACCGGCCAGAACCACTCTCTCAGAAGAGGGATCGAGGCGTCGGGTCCCTTCGACGGCATATCCCAGCTAATCAGCTACATCCAGGAGATCTTCGATGAAGGGCCAATTGAAGGAGAGGATCTTTCTACCCCGCCCCAGCCGGCCCAATCCTTGCCGGATGAGATGCTGCTTACAATAGAGAGCGCGCCCGAGCCCTCATCCGCCCAGATACTGGACGTGATGGCAACGCCCCCGGAACCCCCAGCAGGATCGCCAGCCAAGATCTCCGTCCACATCCGCGATGATGTCGGCGTGAGATCGGCTGCCCTTCGATGGGGCGTTGCCGACGCCGAGAGCAAGGAGATAAGTTCCGAGCGAAGCATACCCATGATACTGGAGGCTGGAACTGCCAAGGACGGCTACTGGAGCTGTCTCGTTCCAGGACAGCTCGCCGATGTATACGTGTCGATTGCAGTCAGTGCATCCGGTAGCGACGGCACCTCTGCCCATGACGGCCCTTTCACCGTCCACTGGATAGAGCGGGAGAAGACCAAGGTTCAGGGAAGGACCGAGATCAGGTCCGTGGTGGAGGGGGCCGAGCCCCTGGGAGAGCTTAATCGATCAGGAGGAGAGGGAATGCTCTTCATCGAGTCCTCCACGATCAAGGGATATGGGGAGATCTCCTTTAAGGACACCTTCCAGGATACGACGCTTCGCTTCCATGAAGACCTCAAGGGGATCGGAAATATCGATCTCGAGTCTGAGAGAGCAATTGCCAAGGGCAACCCCTTCGTCAACTTCAACGAGTCGAGGGACCTCGTCTTCCAGGGCGTGCTGAAGGGATTCAAGAGCCTGGAGTCGCCCGGATTTCACGGTGGCATGGGTGCGAGCGTAACTGAGCGCTTCAATATAAGCGACCTTATCAAGAGCGAGAGGGGCCTGCTTCGAACCGTGAACAGCACAAAGAACACCGTTGCCTTCGAGAGCGAGCAAGCCTTCAATGGGAGTTGGAACACGCGAACACAGTACGCTCGCTTCAACAAGAAGATGAAGGAAGACCAACAGCTAAGGGGCTTCTTTGAGACGCAGAAGAGCATTATATTCCAGGATTAGCGGGAAAATCGAGTCAGAGCCTTTCGGCCCTGACCGCACCATCCCATGCCTTTTTTGAGTAGTCCATGGCCGCCTGGATGGTATCGCGTATCTCCAGACGATGCTGTATATCCGCTGCCCTGATCTTAGCATCCACCGCCTGCCTCATCAGATCCCTCGCAAGGGAGCGAAGTTCCTCGGCCTCGTTCCAAAGGCTCTCCGCCCTCTCGGGATCCAAGCCATGCAGGTCTACCGACTGGGAGCGATTGTGGTCGGATCCCTCGATTGCACAACTTGCCTCCTCCCCCAGGCGTTTCGACTCCGCCAAGAGCTCCCCTATCTCCTTTGCCATATCCTCGTAGCTTTTCTCCACAAGATCTGCCGAGATCATTTTGCCTCCTCCATCATCTCCAGAAAGAGTTCATGAAACCTCATATCCGCCGTAAGCTCCGGATGGAAGGAGAGGCCGAGCAGGTTTCCCTCGCGGGCTGCAACCACCCATCGACCCCATTGGGCCAGCCTCTCAACGCCTGAACCACAGTGGGTTACGGCCGGGGCTCGGATGAAGACCGCCCGATAGGGCCGATCGAACCCGACCACATCGAGATCCGCCTCGAACGACTCCCTCTGCGGTCCAAATGCGTTTCTAGATACCGTTATATCCATCAGCCCCAGTTGCCGTACCCGCAAGTTCCCCTCGATCTCCCGAGAGAGGAGGACGAGACCTGCACAGGTGGCCATTATGGGAACCCCGGATCGAGCAGCCTCTTGGATCTCTCTTCCCACCCCGGTGCTCTCCAAGAGCCGGCCGATGGTTGTGCTCTCACCACCAGGAAGGACTAGTCCCTGGCAGAGCGGAACCTGGCCTGCCTTTCGCACCGGAATGGCGGTCCCCCTACCACAAGCCTCATCCACAGCTCGCAGATGCTCGGAGACAGCCCCCTGAAAGGCGAGAACGCCGATCCTCAACGCTCACCAACCTCGGGACTGGAGCACCTCGCCCTCGGGTATGGTACTGACCTCTATCCCCTTCATGGCACCTCCGAGTCCCTTCGAGACGAGGGCCAGGTGTGCGGGATCGTCATAGTGATGGACCGCCTCCACAATTGCCCTGGCCATGGCAGGGGGATTATCGGACTTGAATATTCCCGATCCCACGAAGACGCCGTCAGCTCCTAGATGCATCATCAGGGCGGCATCGGCGGGGGTGGCAATGCCACCGGCTGCGAAGTTCACAACGGGCAGCCTCTCCATCGCTCTGCACTCCTTGACCAGGTCCAAATCGGCCTCGATCTCACGGGCAACGCGCATCAGCTCTTCATCGTTCATTCCCTTGAGCCGGCGAATCTCGCCCATGATCATCTTCATATGACGAACCGCCTGGCTCACATCGCCTGTGCCGGCCTCGCCCTTGGTCCTGATCATGGCCGCGCCTTCGCCAATTCGCCTGAGCGCCTCCCCCAAGTTCCTCGCGCCACAGACGAAGGGCACGGTGAAGCGCGACTTGTCTATGTGGAACTCGTCTGCAGGCGTGAGAACCTCTGACTCATCCACCATATCCACTCCGAGCGCCTCGATGATCTGAGCCTCTACGAAGTGGCCTATCCTGGCCTTGGCCATAACGGGTATGGTGACGACACCGATGATCTCCTCAATCACCTTCGGGTCGGCCATCCTCGCCACCCCACCCATCTTTCTTATATCGGCTGGCACTGCATGGAGGGCCATCACCGCAACCGCCCCGGCCTCCTCGGCGATTCCTGCCTGTTCCGGGTTGGTCACATCCATGATGACACCACCCTTCTGCATCTTGGCGAAGCCGCGCTTGAGCAGTTCCGTGCCATACCGAAGCTCTTCGAGTTCCATGCTAACGCCTTTCCTGAAAGTGTTTAAATCGCTTCCACAGCCCCTCAGCATAAATAAACTTTGCCCCCACCCCCTGGGAAAGGGGACGACGGGCAAAGCCTCGATGCCGATTGCGATATCGAGGCTTTGCCAATGGCCTATCGGAATTTAGGACGGCGGGCGGTGCCTCCCGCCACCTCTCCTCCCACTTGCCGGCCGACCGCCCAACAACGTCTCCTAGGAGACGCACTTCTCGCAGATGTATATGTCGGCGTTCCCGTCCCGTCTATCCGTCCAGACAATGCTCCCCGTACCGATCCTAGGTTCGGTCTGATCCCCCGAATCTCTGCATATGGCAACCTCCTTTCCCGTCTGCATATTGTAGGCGTAGATATCCCAGTTGCCGTCACGATTATCCTGCCATATGACAATTCCACTTTCTACGTCGGGGCTCGCCTGATCCGATGGAAGATCGGTTATCGAAACCTCCTTGCCGGCATTGATATCGTAGGCATAGATATCCCAGTTGCCGTTTCGGTTGTCCTGGTAGACCACGATCGAGCCGTCGGTACGTGGATTGGTCTGATCAAACGAGCCAGTGATCTGCTTTCGGTTCTGTCCCTTCCAGAGGAATATGTCCCAGTTGCCGTTGACGTTATCTTGATATACCACATATGCCCCGCCCGAGTCGGGATTCCCTCCGCTTGGGGGGATCGCATCCCTTGGCTCTATCCCGAAGAGGGGCTTTTTGTAGACCCTTAAACCGAAGGTGGCGAAGGGATCGGCCCATGAGAGCATTGAATCGCTGATGGAGGGAGCAGCCGGCGAGTTGAGTCCGGAGACCAGGGATGATCGGTTTTCCGTGATAACGTCGAACGTTCGAATCTCCCAATCGTTTCTAAGCGGATTTTGCGCCACCCACGCGATGACCTCTCCATGGACGTCCGGATACATCTCATCGAAGGGCCCGGCGTCGAGGGGGACCTCAACCTCCTGGATGAGGCTGTAGGCGTAGATGTCGGGGTCGCCCGTCCGGTTGTCCATCCAGGCGACGAAGTTCCCGCTTACCGCAGGATGGGTCTGATCCCCGGGCGTCTTTGCGACGACGCTGACCTGGCCTGGCCTCACCGTCTCCGACCTGACACGATCGGTCTGTGAGTTCAGCCAGACGAGCCTTGAGTCGATGTCCGGCTTGACCTGGCTAGGGCCGGTGGCGACGAGCACGTCCTTCCAGCTATCGAGGTAGAGCTTTCGTATGGCTGAACCCTCTGCCGTCTCATCGACGTAGGCCACCACATTTCCTGAGACGACCGGGTGGCTCTGCACGCCAGGGCGAGGGTACTCCCTCTTGAAGTCCTTCCCGAGGAAGGTGTAGGCGATGTTCCCCGATGTGGCGTTCTGCCAGACGACGGTCTTCTCGCAGATGTCAGGATAGATCTGGTCGCCCGGGCCGGTTAGCTTGCTCTCGATCCCAAGTGCGAGGTCGCGTACGTATACATCGATATCCCCAGCTCTCTCGTCCTGCCAGACCACCAAATCCCCCCATATGACCGGATAGGCCTGATCTCCAAGACCCCTGTAGACCTCGATGGTGGAACCGTCGCCGATATTGTAGAGCATTATATCCCAGTCTCCGGATGAGTTGTCCATGAAGACCACCTTCTGGCCGCAAATGGACGGCCAGACCTGATCGCCGGTGCCCGTGACGATAGGCCTCTCAAGGCCGGTTGAGAGGTTTATCATCCATATGTCCGAGTCCCCGCACCGATAGTCCGACCAGACGACGATATCGCCGGACACGGCCGGATAGAGCTGTTCACCATCTGCCCTGATGATGGGCCGCTCTGTGCGGCTGAAGAAGTCGAATCCGTATATGTCCCAATCCCCCCTCCGATTGTCGCTCCATACGAGGAGGCTCCCGTTTGTGGCAGGATAGTCAGCGCTCCTTATGAGCAATGGATCGGCCATGATGTATCGGCAGATGAGCTGATTGTGCCCGCCCTCATCCAGCGACATCCAGACCACTCGATCCCGGCTGAGGACGCGAGAGGATGCATGAGGCCTCACGCTGAAGGGATTTCCCACGCCGTCGTACGAGGCCTGACGAAGCGGGGTTGCAGCCAATGGAACCTCGACCCCCTTTACGAGGTCGTAGAGGTATATGTCGCTGTCACCGCCTCTTTCGTCGAGCCAGGCAGCGTAGCGTCCGAATATGCTCGGATATCCCTGGTTGTTGATGCTGCTGCAGATCGACCTCTCAACGCCCGTCGTTATATTGTAGGTGTAGATATCCCAGTTCGGGACCTCCAAGTTCCCGTTCCTCCCGTCGGCCCAGACGAGCGTATCTCCGCTGATCCATGGCTGAACCTGCCTGGCCGGATTGGTAATCAGAGGGGTCTCCTTTCCTGTGGAGAGGTTGTAGAGGTAGATGTCCCACTTGCCATTGCTCAGCCTGTCCTCGATCCAGGCGAGGTTATCCCCGCTGAGGACGGGGCATAGCTTGATCGTCTCCCGGCTTGTGATCCGTCTCTGGGCCCCGCTTGAGATATCGTAGAGATAGATCTGATCGCTGCCCGTCCGGTTGTCGATCCAGATCACCCTCGAGTCATCGATAAGGGCATACCTCTGGTCAGATGGATCTGTAGAGACCGGCCTCTCCTCCCCCTTATCAATATCGTAGAGGAATATGTCGAGGTTACCGCTCCGCTTGTCGGAGTATATTACGTAGCCCTTGCTGATATCAGGGCTGCTGTGATCGATATCGTCATCGGTTACGGCCACCTCCTCCATCGTTGTGAGGTTGAGGAGATATATCTGGAACTTGCCGGTCCTGTCGTCGCTCCAGACGAGATCCTCTCCAAGGATTGCCGGATTGGTGTGGTTGTATGGCCCGCTCGTAAGCGTGGTATCTGAGAGGATGGTCGTATCCCACATCTGGATATCGGGATCCATGTCACCTGATCGATAGTCGGTCCAGACGAGTCCCCTCTCGCAGAGCGCAGGCTCCACCTTCAAAGATCCCGGGGCGACGACCATCTCCTTTCCCGAGGCGGTATCGTAGAGGATGAGATCGGTATCGTTCTCATTCCATGCGAGAAGACCCCCATATGCAGCCGGAGATGTCTGCACGCCGGGGCGTTCGATGACGGTCTCCACCCCGCTCGAAAGATCGAAGTAGGCAATATTGAGATCGCCGGTGCGGTTGTCCGACCATGCGATCAGGTCTCCTGAGATGACGGGAAAGAACTGATCTCCGGGAGCAGTGCATATGGGGACCTCCCTTCCGGCCGCGAGATCATACATATAGATGTCCATGTTGCCGGATCGGCCGTCCATCCAGACCACGCGGTCTCGATCGATGCGAGGCTCTATCTGATCTCCTTCAGAGGTTGAGAGGAGCCTCTCCATCCCACTACGAAGATCGTATATATATATCTCCGATCTGCCGGCGCGGTCATCCATCCAAACCACTCTCTCCCCGCTTATGTCCGGGAGCGTCTGGTTGCCGACAGCTCCAGTGACCAGCGTCTCTGTGCGGTTGATCACATCGAACATGTAGATGTCGGCGTTTCCGCTTCGCATATCCTGCCAGACTATGCGTTCCCCCGAGACGGCCGGGCTCATCTGCCAGAAGGGATTGATGCAGATCCATCGACCAAGGCCGGTCTCGATGTCGTACATGAAGATATCGAAGTTGCCGCTCTGATTGTCGCGCCAGACGACTATATGGCCGTCGCAGTCGGGCCCCGACTGCTCTGAGCCCGACACTACCGCTATGGGCCGCTCCTTTCCATAGTCGATCCCGCAGGCGACACCGGCTAGCAGCATCGCCGCCACCAATAGCTGAGCTGTTCTGAAGATCCTATCACGTCCCCGATGAGGATGAACTGGTCATGAGATTGTATTTGGGAGATCCATGCTACAGGTATATGATGTTTTCTCGACATTTGCCGAGACCACCCCCCCACAGGGCACGTCTCCACGCAACGCCAATTTCCGCCCAAATAAGGAACGGATATATATTCCTTGTGTCAACCCCAACCACAGCCATATCACGGAGGGAAGGCGAGTTGAAGGACTACCTCACCATGGATGATCTCATACTGGACAACAAGCGCGTTCTGATGCGGGTGGATATCAACTCCCCCATGGACCCTGCAGGAAATATCTTGGACGATAAGAGGTTCAGGAGCCATCTGGATACCCTGCGAGCCCTGAAGGACTGTCGGGTTGTTCTCATGGCCCATCAGAGCAGGGCTGGAAAGAAGGACTTCTCCACCCTCGAGCCCCATTCCAAGCAGCTATCAAGGCTTCTGCATAGAGAGGTCTCCTACGTAGATGATATATTCGGATCCCACGCCCGCGACTTCATAAGGTCCCTTGAACCAGGCGAAATCCTGCTCCTCGAGAACACCAGATTCTATTCCGAGGAGAACATGAATCGTTCCCCCGCCAACCATGCGAAGAGCCATATGGTCCGCCGGCTGGCCCCCTTATTCGACCTATTCATCAACGACGCCTTCGCAGTCTCTCACAGATCCCATCTATCCGTAGTCGGCTTCACCGAGGTCTTGCCAAGCGCCGCAGGGTTGCTCATGGACAAGGAGATCGAATCCCTCGACAAAGGGCTTCATGGGAGCGAACGCCCTTGCGTCTTCGCGCTTGGCGGCACGAAGGTGGACGATTCGATAAAGGTTACCAAGAACGTGCTCTCCCGCGACGGTGCAGATGCCATCCTCGTCTCGGGCGTTGTAGGAACTGTATTTCTCATGGCATCCGGGGTTGACGTGGGCCAGACAAACGTCAATTTCGTGGAAGGCCAGGGATATGCCGATCAGGTGGATCTGGCCCGAAGGCTGCTCGCAGACTATCCGACCAAGATCGTAATGCCAGTGGATGTGGCCGTGGATCGGGAGGGGGATCGCCTTGACGTCGCCGTGGATATGATACCACCCGATCTCTCGATCGCCGACATTGGGCTTGAGACGATCGTTGACTTCTCTCGCCGGCTGAGGGAAGCAAACGTAGTCGTGATGAATGGGCCAGCTGGCATGTCTGAGAAGGAGAAGTTCGCGCTAGGAACCTTCGAGACGCTCAAAGCGGCCACGGGTGCAGGGTTCTCGATCGCCGGAGGAGGCCATACGGTGGCTGCCATCGAGAAGCTGGGAATCGAGAGCAAGTTCTCACATGTGAGCATGGGCGGCGGTGCGAGCATCACATATCTGTCCGGAGATCCGCTTCCGGGGATCGAGGCGCTGAAGAGGGCTGCTGAGAGGTACAGGACGGCCCAATAGGCGAGGCCCTCCCCCCCAACCGCTCCAGAGCTGCCTTCTTGCACTGAATGAGAAGCTCCTCGGATCTCGCCTTTGCCTCGAGGGCCGCAGCTCCCATGTGGCCCCCACCGGATCCGCCAAATGTTCGGGCAACAGTGCCCATAATATCGGATAGGTCTGCTCCGGCGAGGGCTGCAGCCCTTCTCGCCCTCCCGCTGATCCGGCAGGCTTTGCCATGGCGGCCGGCTGCGAAGGCAACGTCTGCCCCAAGGTTGACCAAGGCCATGGCGGCCGAGCCCTCAAAGGCGTTCACTTCCGTCGTTGCGACGATCCAATCCTCCACCCATTCTATCTGGGCACGGCTGGCTGCCTTGAGGACGGCTATCCTCTGCGAACGGTCGCTCGGCATGCGGGTTAAAACCTCCAAGGCCTCCTCATACTCGATTCCAGTTCGCTCCAGAATCTCGCCTGCGGCAAGAAATGCCTGAGGTCCAGCATGTTTGAATCGTCCGGTATCGGATATGATTCCCACCATCAATCCGAGCGCCATCTCCCGGCCTATCTCCCGGCCTGTCTTCTGCAGTATGGACCATACTATCTCCGCTGTGGAGTCGAGCGTTCGATGGATGTAGAACTCGGCATCATCGAGGAGGCCCGCCTCCTGATGATGGTCGACCAATCCGTACCTTTGGGGAATTCGGCTCAGTTGTGCGGGAGACGCCGTGTCCACCAGCACCACAGTATCGTAATCGTCCAGGTTAGGGTCGATCAAAGGACGGGCACCAATCGCCTGGGCAAGCCTCTCGCCCGCTCGCCCCATCCCCTCCACAACTCCGATCGCCCCCCCGAAGGCTTGCTGAAGGGCAAAAGCGCTCCCGATGGCATCCGGATCAGCATTTCGATGGCATAGGAAGAGGACCTTGCCCTGCAAGCAGGAGGGAAACTGAGCCTCATGGATCTGCATAAGGGGATTGCGAGGCCCTCATGCTAGAAAAATGTTGATACGGAAGATCACGGAAACTTTTTTCCGTTAGGGCAACACCACTTCACAGGATAACAGATGCGTATAATGATCACCGGAGCGGGCGAGGTGGGGTTCCACGTGGCGAACGCCCTATTCAAGGAGCATGATGTAACCATCATCGACGAGGAGAGCCGGGCTTGCGCCAGGCTCTCGGACAAGGATGTCAAGGTGCTTCAGGGCAACGCCGCAAACGCCAGGCTCCTCACCCAGGCCGGGGTGAAGGATATGGACATAGTCCTTGCGGTGACGGGCAATGACGAGATCAATATAATAACCTGCATCATCGCCGGGATGATGGGGGTGAAGCAGACGATCGCCCGTGTCAGCAACCCCGAGTATATCGATCAGCCGGTGATGCATCGAAGACAGATCGGCATCGGATACATGATATGCCCTGAGCTCGTTATGGCTGAGGAGCTCGGCCGGACACTCTACTTTCCATCCATGCTCCTCAACCGCCAGCTCGCCGAGGGCAAGCTCGAGCTCATCGAGTTCAAGGTGGACGAGCATATGCCAATAACCGGGCCTATCTCCGAGGTCAACCTGCCCAAGAGAAGCCGGATAATGGCCATCAATAGGGCAGGCGAGATAAGGATTCCCAAGGAGGGCGAGTCGGTCAAAGTCGGAGACCATATCATCCTCATCTGCGAGGCCGACGCCCTCCCCAGCCTGAGGAGCATGCTCCACCAGGACGCAACCGATCAGAAGATCATGATAGTGGGGGGCGGGATGGTAGGATTCTACCTGGCAAGCCAGCTCGAGAGGATGGGCTTCGAGCTTAAGCTCGTGGACATCGATAAGGAGCGCTGTCTGCGCCTCTCCGAGAGGCTCTCCGAGACGATGATCCTCAACGGCGATGGGACCGATATCTCCTTCCTCAAGGAGGAGAACGTGGGAATGAGCGATGTAGTCTTCGCCGTGACCGGAAATGACGAGAAGAACCTTCTATGCTCCTTGCTTGCAAAGCAGCTTGGAGCGAAGAAGATCATCTCCCGTGTCAACCGAAGGGACTACATCAAGCTATTCGAGATGGTGGGCGTGGACAGGGCGGACAGCCCGGGCAAGGTTACCGTAGAAGCGGTCCTCCAGCTGGTGCTCGGAAGCGAGGAGCTGATAACCCTGAGCGACGAGAGGATGGAGCTAGTGGAGTTCCTGGCAAGGAAGAGGGCGAAGATATTGGGCAAGAACCTGGCAAAAGACATGCCCGCAAACGCCGTCGCCGGGATGATCGTGCGCAAGGGCTCGACGATCATGCCAGATGAGAAGACCAAGGTAGAAGAAGGGGATTTGGTCTTCGTCCTGGCACTGCCGCAGGCCATCTCAGCGGTCAAGAAGCTGTTCGCGGCCTAGATCAGTTGGCCGATCTTGGCTAGATCGGAGATCAATAGGGGCTCCAGGTCCGCCCTCCTTAGGACCGCCGCTGGATGGAACGTCACCAGATATCCTTTGATCACCTGCCCATGTAGCGCGGTCACCCCCTGCATTCCAAGCAGCGCTTGTGTGGGGACGTTTCCCAGCAAACAGACCACCCGTGGCCGAACAAGCTCAATCTGTGCCTCCAGATACGGGCGACAGGCCCTGATCTCCCCCTGCAGCGGCCTGCGGTTGGATGGCGGGCGGCACTTGACGACGTTCGTTATGAAGAGCCGATCCCTCCTAAGCCCCGCCTGGGAGAGGGCCCGGTCGAGCACAGCCCCTGCCCGGCCGACGAACGGCCTGCCTTGTCGATCCTCCTGAGCGCCAGGCGCCTCGCCTATCAACATCACCTGCGCCGGGCATGGCCCCTCGCCGGGGACGCTGAGGCGGCGATGCTCGCATAAGGCGCAACGTCTGCAGCGGGAGATCTCCTCTTGGATGCCTTCGAGGTTCATACCGGCAAACTCGCCCTGGGAGAAGATAACGATTTGGCAGATCGAGTCGATGATTTTTATAAAAAACCATTGCATGGCCGAAAGGTTCATATCCGTCCGCCGCCATCTTGTATTTAGGTGTTGCAGGATGACAACGGAGTGGACCTATTCCCTGAGGAAGTTCGACGATATCTATTATACGATCGAGAAGATCGTCTACGGCAGCGGCCGGCTGAGCGGTTTCACGACTGAGGAGGTCTACAATAACCTTCGGGACAAGTCCATATTCCGGGACGCATTGGACCTCAATAAATTCCTCATGGAGAACGGCAAAACGTTCAGGGTAAGGCCGGCAGGCGAAGCCTGGGAGCGCATCTGGTAGGCCTCACCTCTGAGCGAAGTATATATTTTTATCATCCGAGCCCAGCTCCAGGAACTTCCCCGTGGCAAGGATTCGATGGCTGTATCTTAGCGCGGCCACCCTGGTACCAGGCCCTACGGTGGAGTCCCGGTGCAGAACGACATCTTCGCCGACGACCGGTATCCTTCCCCCGTCCATCCGGCCCGTAAGGGTGCTTTGAGTGCCGATCGATGAATGTCGGCCGACTATTCCCTTGCATATGGATGTGCCCCGGCCGATATCGCAGAAGCTCATGACCATGCTATCCTTGATCTCCACGTCTCCCCCGATAAGGCTTGTGTGGCCAATATGCGAGTTCTCTATCACCGTGCCCGGCTCTATGCGGCAGTTTCGCCCGATTACGACGTTACCCTTAAGAACGATATCGCCGCTGCTGAGATGGCCGTCGATCTTGGCGAGCGTTGAGGGATGGATCCATTGGCGGTCGCGATAGGGATTATTGAATGTGAAGTGCTTGACCTTTCCACCGATGACGTTCATGGCCGCCTGGAGCAGTCGCTCTGGAGTTCCGATATCCACCCAGTAGCCCTTCAGAGGATAGCCATAGACGGGATAGCCATGCTCGGTGAGGTAGGGTATGAGATCGCCGCCGATATCCCTCGCCTTGTCACCCATCTGGTGGAGGATCTCCCTGATCTCGGGGGAGAAGATATAGAAGGCGGTGTTTATCATCCTGCTGGGCTCGCTTCCGGCCTTCGGCTTCTCCACGAATCCCCTGATCCGTCCGTCCTCGTCGAGATCAGCCGCCCCGTACTGCGATATGTTCTCTTCAGGGGGCAGCTCCTTCAGGGCCACTGTCAGTACCGGCTTTTGCTCTTTGTGGTAATCGATGAACCGCGAAAGCTCAATATCGATCAAGTTGTCTCCGGAGATCACCAGCACGTCGTCCATGATGTCGTAGTAGTTCATGCAGAAGCGCAATGAGTCGGCGCTGCCGCGGTCGTCGTACTGGGGCTGGTAGCCGAAGCTACGATGATCGTTCAATCCCAACCGTTTGAAGAAGCCCTCGCCCGCCTTGAAGTAGTTGCTTAAGCTAAGGGTGTTCTCGGAGCCTTTGCTGCCCAGGATGAATCGCCGGCAGCCCTGCTTTGCCAGGACCCGAAAGAGGACGGCGATGATCGCCGTGTCGCATATCTCTACCAAGGGCTTCGGCTGACCGAGTGTGAGAGGATATAGCCTTGTTCCTCCTCCGCCCACGGTGGCAATTACTGGGGGAAGCATGGGAGTGGATAGTGGCTTCCCAAATAATAAGCCTGTGCCCAGGGATCGCCTCGAAAGGCGATTCCCCCCTTAGTATCCCCTTATTATCTTTACGATGATCCTCATGACCATGAAGGCGATCAAGAAGAGCATCAGATAGAAGATGTAAGGTGCGAATCCGGCTACGTCCATGATTAAGGCCTCCTCATCCATCTCGGGCGGTCCGATTTTTAAGGCTGTCCCTTGGGAGGATCGGCCCGGGCTCGGGGAGATGAAAAGATTGAATAGCAATTGAATTCGATCCTGTTGGGATCGAAGATGAAGAGACAAGAGGCCATGGAGAAGGCCAAGGAACACTTCCAGAGGTTGATCGAGGAGCAGCTGGATCGTGTGGAGAGGATGAAGGAGGGGGAGGGCTGGCTGGACTTCTCGGAGCAAGAGAGGATCATAATCGGCGTAGTTAGCGGAGATGGGATAGGTCCATACATCACAAAGGAAGCGGTGCGCGTTCTAGAGGGCCTCCTTGCCCCGGAGATCGCCGCAGGCAAGGTAGAGCTAAGAGACATTCCCGGCCTGACCATCGAGGAGAGGGCGGCAGCGGACAAGGCCCTTCCGGAGGATGCATTGAAGGCGCTGAAGGAATGTCATGTTATCCTCAAGGGTCCACTCACCACGCCCAAGAAGGGGGACCCCTGGCCAAACCTGGAGAGCGCAAACGTCTCCATGCGCCGGGAGCTCGACCTCTTCGCAAACGTCCGGCCGGTGAAGGTACCAGCCCAGGGCATAGACTGGATATTCTTCAGGGAGAATACTGAGGGCGAGTACGTCCTGGGAAGCCAGGGAATTGACGTCACCCCTGACCTTGCAGTGGACTTCAAGGTCTCCACCACCCCCGGCGCGGAGCGCATCGCGAGGCTTGCATTCGAGTATGCGCGCAAGAACGGCATCGATAAGGTCTCCGCGGTCACCAAGGCCAACGTCATCAAGACATCGGACGGCAAGTTCCTAGAGGTGGCAAGGGCGGTCTCAAAGGAGTACCCAGAGATCCAGTTCGACGATTGGTTCGTGGATATAATGGCGGCGAAACTCGTCGACGAGAAGCGGCGGAAGAGCTTCAAGGTGATCGTGCTCCCCAACCTCTACGGCGACATCCTCACAGACGAGGCAGCGGAGTTACAAGGCGGCGTCGGCACGGCTGGCAGCGCAAACATAGGCAAGCGCTACGCCATGTTCGAGGCCATCCACGGCTCTGCGCCCCGCATGGTAAACGAAGGGAGGGCCATCTACGCCGATCCATCGAGCATGATGAGAGCGGATGCTATGCTGCTTCGCCACATCGGCTCCCTCGAAAAGGCGAGGAGGCTCGATATGGCGCTCGATATATGCGGCCAGCACGAGAAGAGGGTCGCCTTGACGGGGCGGTCCGACGGGGCGACAGGGTCAGAGTATGCCGATTACGTCATGGAGACGCTGAAGGATCCGAGCCTTGAGCAGAGATGGAAGGGTTACAGCCCGGGGTAAAGATTTTATTTTATATGTCCTATTAGAATATGTGAAAGACCTGGCCCAGAGACTGCTCTCCCTGAAAAGGGAGGATATAGCCCTGCTAAAAGCGATCGAGGCAGGGATGAAGAAGTATAAATGGGTGCCCTTGGTGGAGGTGGCTCGCATATCTGGGATCGACCCCTCCCGGGCAGACTACGGACTCGGTCAGTTGGCCCGCCGAGGCCTTATCTTCCGCGAGGAGGACCAATACGAGGGCTACAGCATCGGCTTTGACACCTACGATCTCCTGGCCCTACGAGTGCTCGTGGACAGGGGCGCTGTAGGCAGCCTCGGCGGCCTGCGGGGCGTGGGCAAGGAGTCTATCGTCTACGAGGCATTGGGGGAGGTCCCCCTCGTCATCAAGTTCCATCGGGAGGGACAGACCAGCTTCAAGCACGTCCGCAGACATAGGGACCACCTGACGGACAAGAGCCGTTGCACCTGGATTTACGCAGCAAGGCTCGCCGCTGGCCAAGAGTTCCAGATCCTCAAGAGGCTTTATACCCACGTCTCAGTGCCCCGGCCAATAGCGCTCAATCGCCATGCTCTGGCCATGGAGCTCGTGGAAGGGCCTCGCCTGGATCGGGCAGAGCTCGATCGCCCCAAAGAGATAATGGATTTGATCTTGGATGAGATCGGCACCTGCCTGCGGCTCGGTCTGATTCACGCAGACCTGAGCGAGTACAACGTCTTCTTGGATGAGGATGGCGTGAAGATAATCGACTGGCCCCAGGCCATAGCCCTGGACCATCCAAACGCCCAGGAGAGGCTTGAGAGGGACGTCGGCAACATCGTGAAGTTCTTCAGGCGCCGCTTTGGCATCGAGAGATCCCTGGAGACGGCGCTGGAAATTGTTCGCGATAGAGAGAGCGAGGTGAGATCTTAGGCCCAATATTCGGCGTCGATATAGCGAGCGGCTCATCGAGGAGCAAGCGGCCTGCGGCTTACGGCCTCTGCATAATGGACGGAGACGACGTCCTCCGCCTGAACATGGTCAGCTGGCACAAGCTCATCCATCTGATGAGAGAAGCTGCGCCGTCCATCGTCGCCGTGGACAACATCTTCGAGCTGGCGAAAAGCCGCCAGGATCTGATCGGATTGCTTCGAAGGCTGCCTGCCAAGACGTTGTTAGTCCAGGTCACGGGCGGAGAGAGGCAAGTGTCCCTCGTAAAGCTTGCCCGATGGCACGGCATCCAATTCGATCGTCAGAATCCGATGGATGAGGCTGAGGCCTGCGCCCGTTTGGCTGCCAAGGGAGTTGGCATGGTAGTCTCTGCCTTTGAGGACCGGACCTGGATCAAGGTCAGCCGCCGGCGGTCTCCTGGAAGGGGCGGATGGAGCCAGAACCGCTACTCTCGAAAGATCCACGGCTCCGTAAAGGGTGCTGCAAGAGAGGTGGAGGCCAAGCTGAAGGAGTCGGGGCTTCCGTTCAGCAGCAAGGCAGTGGAAGGGCTTGGCGGATACATCCGATGCGAGTTCATCGTCGAAGCTCCCCGAGAGCAGGTCCATGTCAAGCCCGGCCGCTACGAGGATGCCCAGGTTCGTGTAGAGGGGATAGAGCGTCCCAAACTGCAGTTCCATCCACTTAAGAGTCGACGCGGCTACATCATAGCAGGTATCGATCCCGGGACGACGACGGGTGTTGCCGCGCTGAACCTACGAGGGGAGATGGTAGACATCATAAGCGCGAGGGCGATGTCCCCCTCGGATGTGATCGAATGGCTGGCCGATTGCGGCAAGCCATTGATTGTTGCAACCGACGTCCATCCAACCCCAGGCGCTGTGGAGAAGATCAAGAGGGCCTTCAACGCAGTGCTCTATTCCCCAGGTGAAGCGCTCTCCGCCGAGGAGAAGATCCTCCTCGCCCGGCCGTACGGCTATAGAAACGATCACGAGAGGGACTCGCTCGCCGCAGCCGTGAGAGCCTTCAAGAGGTACAGGAACAAGTTCGCCCAGGTGGAGAAGAAGGTCCCCGCAGAGGTCGATCCCGAGGAGGTGAAGGCCTTGCTGGTGAAGGGCCACTCCATTGATCGCGCCATCTCCAAGCTCAGCGTATCCCCCCCGCCGCCGTCAGAGGAGGCCCCCGTGGAGGAGACGGTCGCGTCCGTAGACCTCTCGGCGCTGCGCAGCCAGAATCGCGATCTCGCAGAGCAGGTGCGCCGCTTGAGGGAGTACGTGGACGAGCTTGGCCTCGAGCTCGAAGCAAAGGACCGCGAGATCGAGGAGATCGCCCGCCGGATGGAGCGGGTGAAGGATAGGGCATTTCGAGAGATCAAGAGGGATCAGCAGATCAAGATCAGGGATAAGGAGATCGCTCGCCTTAGAGGCATGCTTCGCTCGGAGAGAAAGCAGCTGCGCCGCCTGAAGGCCCAGCTATCGCGCGTGCGAAAAGCCGAGAGGATCGAGGAGATGGAAGGGTACCGCCGGCTCAAGCCCGTGGACTCCTTCTCCAAGGAGGAAGTGGCAGCCTCGGCCAAGAGGTGGTCGATTGCTGAGGGCGATATCGTCCTTCTGATGGACGCATCGGGCGGCGGGGCGAAGGCCTCGGACTTGCTCGTCGATATTGGGGTCGATGCCGTGATCGTGAGAGGCGAGATGCCTCCGCAGACGAAAGACTACCTGGGAGACAAGGGGGTTCCCGTGATCACGACGGAGGAGGTCCCCTTGAGGGAGATCGACGGAATATCCTTCATCAACCCTCCTGATCTCGAAAAGGCAAGGTCCGCATGGGAGGAGAGGATGAAGGTCAGGGAGGCTGAGAGGAAGGCTGAGTGGCTTGAGAGCATCTTTGCCGAGTACAAGGTGGAGCGAAAGCGAGAGCAGAAGAGGGAGGAGCGGGAGCATCAGGCGTAAGGGGTGGGCCTGCTTCACCATTGCAGGAGGTGATGGGGACGCTTTCCCTGACAATGTAAGAACCTCGTCTGCCGGAGAGGACCTCGGGAGAAAGAGCCAATTAGGGCTATAGAGTCCCGAAACCTTTGACTTTATATAACCGATCAAGGGGGCATGAGTCGTGATATTGAAATAGGTTGGAGTTTCTATACTCCGTCCGCAGATCGTGATCTCATGAAAAAACACCGCGAGGGATTCTCTGAGACAATCGGTATTCGATGATGCCGTATTCTAAGATGGACCCAAATTCCAACCCATAACGGATTCACGACCGTGATTCATGAGATGTATGAGAATGGGATAGAGCCCGATTTCGTAGGGCAAAATCGTTTATAGCGAAGAATGAAACGATGGTTCAATTTCCTTTTTGCAATCCCTGTCTTTGTCGCTCAACCAATTCAAACATCGGTTTAATCTTGAGAGGGATTTCGCACTCTATAATTTGTTTATCTGATTTAATTTTGTTGACTGTATATTGATGGGCGAATGACCTTGTTATCGATTTTATGCCCGAAAAATCAATCATTACCTTTGGTGTGCTAAGGCTATTTATATAGTCAAATAAATCATCTGCGCTATGCCTAAACGCCAAATTACTTGAGAATCTCTGTTGCAGGGGTAGCGTAAACTCATTCGATGTAGCGATATATCTCGACCTTCTCTCTTTGGAGGGGCACACTTATGCTTATTAGCGTTCCATGGTATATATTTTCTTCGTCGAGGTCGAAAGTGGACGCTCCATCAAGCTTATTTGCGCCCAATACAGCTCTTCTTGATATGATCAAGCATGTTCCATTCATACCCGATGTTAGTAATTTTATTGAAGTGCGTAAGCCGCAACCCCTCTCTTTGTCCTTTTTCGTGGAGATCCCTTTTAGAGCATAGTCAAGCGCGACTTTATCGCTCTCTATTAGAATTCCATTGTCCTCATATGACTGAGGTATAGATATACCATTGTCCACTATACAGAATTCCAAAAATCCCAACTTCGGGTACTTTTGCGCCGTTATATATGCGGTCGAGAATTGTGAATGTTGGTATATATTATCCACCAACTCACCGATAAAGTACTGAAGTGCGGTAGTACCACCGCAATCAGAGGCGTAGGAGTTTAGCCTTTCGAGTTCCGCCTCCGACCCAGATCCAGTCTTTGGGACCGCTATAATTGGGAGATAGCTTCCTTTTTTACCAGTATTATTGTTCCTGGTAATTATGTCAAAATAATTCGAAACCCTCTTGTCCTCGGGAGGGATAAGGGTAATGCCTTTATTTTGTTTTATAAAAACACCCAATAGAAGAAGAAGCGTTGGATAAAACCATTTTATGGCAGAGAGGTCTAATTTTCTCGTTGCAAGCGCTTTAGATCTCAGTTGTGTAAATTCAATATAATCGTTTGCTAAACTTCTTAGTTCAACCACTTCTCTACTCCCTTGCTACCCTCTTGCAGTACGACTTCTTGGCATACTCATCTCTTGCAGTTAAAATTATCGCTTATTTAGAGTCAAACGGCGGCGGCGCATACGTGCGTTTAGGTCCAAAGCCCCTCGTTAGCAATAGATGGCGGAGATGCCGGCCCAGGGCCGATATGCTTTTACCCCCGCGAAGCGCAATTAAAATGAGGGAGAATCATATGAAGATCATAGCGTTGGCGGTGTTATTTCTCGCCTTCACATCTGTGATGGCATCGGGCCAGCTTGAGATGGGGCCTGGAGAAGAGCAGGCTGAGATGCTCTTCCAGCAGGGGATAGGCCAGCCATGGGTCGGGGGAAGGCCTCCGTGGCAGGGGGAGAGCCTGTTTCTGCCCTATCGCTGGGATGTCGCAAGGAACCTTTACTACACGGAGCTCGGCCTTGTCCAGGTCGAGGGCTACCTGAGGCTCGGTGAGGAACCGAGGGCTGTTAGCGTCCCCTACGATCCGGGCTGGTACAGGGTTCTTGGATGCTACGACCAGGGACATAGGATCGTCGGGGTCTACGTGGACCTTGGCGGCTATTATAGCGATCAATCCTGGATTTGAAGAGGTATCAAGCGCCGCAGATCTCCTTGAGCCGCGTTGGATCCTTCATGATTGCAGTTCCAACGAGGAGGGCGTCGGCCCCAGCGCTTGCCATGCGGATGGCGTCATCCCTGGAGTGTACGCCGCTCTCGGCAACTAAGAAGACATCGGACTCCTTGGCCCTTGGGGCCAACCTCTCGAACGTCCCGAGGTTCACCTCGAGCGTCGAGAGATCCCTGTTGTTTATGCCGACGATTCGAGCGCCTGAATCGAGGGCCGCCTCCAGCTCTTCCTCCCTATGTACCTCCACGAGCGGCTCCATCCCCCTCGACCTTGCAGCCTCCACCATATCCGATAGGTTTGGGCAGATCCCGGCGATGAGTAGCACGAGGTCTGCGTAAGCCTCGTCGAGCTGGACCTCCTCGACGATGAAGTCCTTTCGAAGGACAGGCAAATCGACTGCCGCCCTGACCAGGGGGAGCGTCTCAAGGCTTCCGAGGAAGTACGTGGGCTCTGTCAGGACCGATATGGCAAAGGCTCCCATATCGAGGTAGGCCTCGGCATAGGCTGCTGCCTCCCCCTCCCATAGCGGCCGCAAGAGTATGCGGGGCTTTATCTCGGCGATCACGGGGATCTTGCCTTCCGCCCGGGCTCTTTCGGCCGACTTTATGAGGTCGCGCCGCTTTGGCGGCGTAGCCGGTCGATCCGTTGCCGAATGATCGATCGAGACCCCTCTGCGGGAGGCCGAGGCGCCGATGATCCCCTCAATGAGCGGATGCATCATACCCCCAGGCCCTCCATCCAGTTGGATATGATCCTCATCCCGTCCGGCGTCAGAACAGACTCGGGATGGAACTGAAGGCCATTTATGGGGAGGCTCTCGTGGACGAGCCCCATCACGATGCCGTCCTCGGAACGGGCCGTCACCCTAAGGCAGGGTGCGAGCCGATCCACTGCGAGGGAATGATACCTTCCCCCGAGGAGGGGGCTCTCCAGCCCTCGAAAGATGCCCTGGCCATCGTGGATGACCGGCGATGCCTTTCCGTGCAAGGGCAAAACATGGCCAATCGTCCCGCCAAAGGCGAGGTTTATCGCCTGATGCCCGAGACATATCCCTAAGAGGGGAACTGTCGTCCCCGTTATGATCTCCAGGCAGCTGCCAATGTCCCTAGGCTTTGCAGGATGGCCGGGACCAGGTGATATCACTATCCCGACTGGATCCATCTCCCTCACCTTCGATGGAGTTATCGTGTTTGGCTCGACTGCCGTATCCTCGTGAAAGCGAGAGACGTAATCGACGAGGTTCCAGACGAAGGAGTCCTGGTTGTCCACGAAGAGGATCGGCCGGCTCATGATTCCACCCCAAGGGCCCTCTTCATCGGGGCCATCTTTCTCTCGGTCTCAAGATACTCCTTGTAGGGATCCGAGTCGGCGACTATTCCCGCCCCCGCCTGGACGCGGGCAATCCCATCCCGGATGAGAACGCTTCTGATGGCGATTGCGAAGTCGGAGCTACCGTCTGCTGAGAAGTAGCCAATCCCGCCGCCGTATATGCCTCGCTCCTCCCCCTCCAGGTCATCGATGATCTCCATCGCCCGCAGCTTAGGCGCGCCGCTCAAGGTGCCCGCGGGAAATACGGCCCTTGCCGCGTCGAACTGGTCGCACTCCAGCCTCAGCTCGCCGGTGACCGTGGTCTCTATATGCTGGACGTGCGAGTACTTGAGCACAGACATAAAATCCTCGACCCTCACGCTGCCCGACCGGCAGACCGATCTAACGTCGTTTCTTCCAAGGTCGACAAGCATTATATGCTCTGCTCGCTCCTTCTCGTCGGCGAGCATTATGCGGGCAAGCTCTCGGTCCTCTTCAAGCGTCCGGCCTCGAGGGCAGGTGCCGGCGATCGGGTTCACCCGAAGCTGGCCGCGATAGGTGTTGAAGAGGGTCTCGGGCGAAGCGCCGACTATCGACTGATCCCCGAACTCGAAGAGATAGGTATAGGGGCTTGGATTGATCCTTCGAAGCCTCCGATAGAGGGCGACCGGATCACCGCACCTGACACGGGCTGATCTTGCCAGGACCACCTGGAATATGTCCCCGTCGAGTATGTGCTCCTTGGCCCTCCGGACCGAGTCCTGAAATATCTGAGGATCGCCTTCCCCCAGAAGCTCTCCCGGGACATCCTCGTCGTCCCCTTCGATTGGATCCATGCCCTCGACCACCTCCACGAGATCGACCTTTGCGCCGGGGAGGATCGGGGCCAGGGCGAAGTAGACCTTCCTCATCAGATGGTCGAAGATGAAGGTGCTCTCGGCGAGGGCGAACTGGGCGTCCGGCGTAGAGGAGGCCGACCTCCGACCGAGGCGACCCTTGACCAGATCGTAGGCAAGGTACCCGATCCCTCCGCCTGTGAAGACCTGCCTATCGAAGTTCGTCTCGGTTTCGCGGCAGGGAATCGATGCCCGCAGCGCGTCGAACAGGTCATATCCCTCTGAAATAGTCCCAACCAAGCAGTTATCCTCTCGATGGAGGTCGATTTGGGGGGCGAGCCTATCCTGCATGAAGTCCATTCCGCCGTTGAAGAACTCCATGATGAAACGATCCTCCTTGATCGTCACAAGGGCAGATGGATCGGCGCCCACGAAGGAGAAGCGTGCCCTCTGGCCGGATTTCTCAACCGACTCCAGCAGATAAGGGTATCTCCGGGACCGAAGTATCAAGTAGAGGGTTAGGGGCGCATCGACGCTCACCTTCTCGGTGACGTCGACTAGGATCGGAGATCCCGTCACGAGAGCCTCACCGCCTGGACGAACCGGTTCACCTTCAAGGGATCCTTGGAACGATCCGTCTCAACGCCGGAGGAGACATCGACTGCATATGGCCGAACCGTCTTTATCGCCTCGGCGACGTTTGTCGGGGAGAGGCCACCGGCAAGGATTACGGAGACCTCCAGCTCCCGGACTAGATCGGCGCTCCTCGACCAGTCGTGCACCTCCCCAGTCCCCCCCAATCGACCGTCCTTGAATGTGTCGAGGAGAATGGCATCGGCGACCTTGGAGAACGCCAGAATCTCCTTGGAGTGGGGCGATGTCGCTGCTACCAACCTCTGGGATACCCTCTTCTTGAGCGAGCGCATATCATCCGGGCCGAGCCCCCCATGGAGCTGGAGGATATCTGCCCCCGTCTTGCGGGCGAGGTCGCATGCCTCCTCCACGTCATTGGGAGCGATGACCGCGACGCTCTTCGAAAAGACCGGGACCTCGGAGATGAGGTCGCGTGCGGCACCCGCGGAGATCGAGTGGTACGACCCAGCCACCTCAACGACGAATCCTATGGCGTCCGCCCCTGCATCGATCGCGCACCCAAGCTCTGCTCGGCTTGTGATTCCGCAGATCTTCACTTTGGTCATAGAAACCGTCCCAACCGCTCGACGTTGCCATTCATCTCGACGAGCCTCTTCAGGAGTTCGATGGATTTGCCGGAATCTATGGCCTCCTCTGCCAAGGCCGCACCTTCCTCGATCGAGGATGCCCTTCCCGAAACGTCGACTGCGGCCCCGGCGTTCATCGCGACGATATCGCGTGCAGGGGAGCGCACTCCTTGCAAGATTCGAACAAGGATCTCTGCGTTCTCATAAGGCGTTCCCCCGGCGATATCCGAGGGCTTTGCGAGAGGGTAGCCCATATCCTCAGGCATGATCGTATAACTCTCGACGGAGCCATCATCCCTAAGCTCGGAGACGATCGTCTCCCCAGTGTTGGCGATCTCGTCCATCCCTTGTCCGTGGACCACGAGGGCTCGACTCGACCCGAGAAGCCCGAGCACCTGGGCGAGCTTCGGACAAAGGGCGGGATCGTAGACGCCCATCACCTGAGCGCTCGCACCGGCAGGATTAGTCAGGGGGCCGAGCACGTTGAAGACCGTGCGCGTGCCCAGATCGCGGCGGACCTGGGCGACCCTTTTCATCGCAGGATGATAGAGGGGGGCGAGCATGAAGCCGATGCCCAATTCCTCAATGGAGCGTCGAACCGCCTCGGGCTCAGGGGATATGTTGACACCGAGCTCGTCGAGGACGTTTGCACTCCCAGAGCGTGAGCTGACCGCGTAGTTTCCGTGCTTCGCGATTGCAACGCCGCATGATGCGGCAACGATCGCAGCTCCTGTGCTCACGTTTATGGTGTGAGAGGAGTCGCCCCCCGTGCCGCAGGTATCGACGAGAGGTCCCTCGACCTTGGGCTCTATCCGGATGGCCGAGCAACGCATCTTCTTTGCCATCCCTGCGATCTCGGAGACCGCCTCCCCCTTTATCCTCAGGGCTACAAGCAAGGCCCCGATCTGGGAGTCGGTCGCTCCCTCGAAGATCTCCCCCATCAAGGCCTCGGCCTCATCGAGCCCCAGGTCACGACCTTCCATAATTCTCTCAAGATACATCAATGGGATCACCAGTTGTAATGTATTATATTGTACTCTGATGGACTAAATAATACATCGTATATAAGATTTATCCATCGGCTGGCCGGTCGAGCCGGAGTCGGCGATGATGGACGCCAGAGCGCCGGGAGTTATGAACGGTTTATGGATATGGCTGGCGAATATGGCCGACCGCATCCCTCGATCGGCCAAGATCACATGCTGGCCCGCTATATCCAGTACTTTCGCCTCGATGAGATCAACGGACAAATGCCAATAGGCCGATAAGGATGAAAAACCGCACGAGGACGCTAAGTCCGGTCGAAAGAAAGACTATCTTCAGGCCGAGGCGCGACCCGAAAATGGCGACGTATCGGGGAGCGAGGCTCTTTGCGGCGAAGATGGGCAGCATGAACATGCTTCCAAGCATCAAGACGATCATTGCCTGGACATCCGAGATAGTGCCGACGTGGATCATATTTCCAAGTAGGGAGATCCCAGCGATGGGACTCAGCACGTATGTCGTAAGCGGCACTATGCTCTCCGCTGGAATGCCGAAGATCTCGGCCAGGGGAAGCACGCTGAATATCTCAAAGTACCCGCCGTCCTGGAGGAGGAAGACGATTGTCGTGACCCCCAAGTAGATCGCAGCGATGCGCAGAAAGAGCCTTCCCTCCTTCTGTAGAGTGCGCGTTAGGGCGTCTTTGAGGGAGACTCCCTTGGGTGGCGGGGCGATCGAGGGCGAGCAGCTGGCTCGGTCCAGGAGGATTCGGCTCAGGAGGACGACTGCCGCCACCTTGACCGCTGCGGTCAATAGGAAGACCAAGGCGTAGAAGCCTCCAACGACCATTCCCAGAGCGGGGATTACGATTGGAACCTGATAGGTTAATAGCTCCCTGAGGTATACGGGAATGCTGTTCATGATCGCACAGAGCATGGTCTCCCTGTCGCTGATGCTCCCCTCCCGTCTGAAGGATGCGATCATGCCGTTTGCCGCAACCGCCGAGCCCAGTGATACCACGAAGGCGGTGGAACAGGCCTCAGGCAGGCGGGTGAAAACGAATATCGGCCGGCTCAAGAAGGCCAGCCTCTGCATGATGCCCATCTCCACAAGTATGCCGGCCCCAAAGAGGCCAAGCAGGATCATGATCAGTATGGGGGTTGCAAAGTCGAGCACCCTAATCAGGAGGTTGAGCATCCGCTCGATCGTGGAATGTAGGGGTTGATCTAGTTATTCCATATCCGCCTCGCTACGCTTATCGCCTTATGCCACAAACTATATATTCGTTGAACGTCGACCAAGGGCTTGAGACAAGCGATGTGAGAGTCAGATATGAGAATACGAGTAATCAGCAACAAGGATGAGATCGACGCCCTAAGCCCACAGGAGAGGATGGTCCACCTCACATTCAGGGCATCCAACGTCGATATCCTGAAACTCATCAGGATATGCCCGAGGCTCCGGGTGATACAGCTTCCCACGTCATATATGAGGACGATCTCCAAGGCGACGAGGACGCTTTTGCAGATGGAGGGAATCGATCTGCTGGAAGGAGACGTCTGGGGCCATAGGAAGGACCTCGATGAGTACTTCATCGTCGAGAAGGAGACCGTCGATCAGATCCGCTCCCTCGCCAAAGGGGGAATGGCAAAGGATGATATGGCCCGGACGATCCAGAAGAGGGCCCGAATTGGCTCCGACTTGATCGGATATATCGCACGTCGGGCCATGACCGCTTAAGTGGTGCAACGCCCGATCCAATACGACGGCCGATCTCGATCGAGCCGGAGGGCGGCAGAGTCGGGCTGCCGACGCCTCGGAACTCTACAACGCCTTAGGTTCGACCGAAATATTTATATCGATGATTGTCGTTGACGGCTACGGCAAGAGTCGAGGTACATTCTCTGTTCCCTCCTACAATCACTTGACTTTTGCTATCATTTTCTTTTTAGAGGGTCGAGACGGCATCCTTTGCATGGATCGCATGTGACCGGATTTGGGGAAAGGTGGTCAGACGACCACCGCGCCGCGCTCCCTGGTCCTGACCCTGACCATGTCCTCCACTGGATAGATGAAGATCTTGCCGCCAAGGCGGATCCTGCGTTGAAGCCGAACCAACCGAACCAGAGCAATGCAGCTCCGAGCACGGTCGTCGGGATGTTATGAGGCTCCATCGGGTCGGTTCCATACCCCTTCCTTGCCCCAATGACCATGGCGATTGCGAGGGCGGAGACTCCCGCGCTGATATGCACGACGATCCCACCGACGAAGTCGAGCGCGCCTGCCTCTGCGAGCCATCCCCCGCCCCAGACCCAGTGGGCTATGGGATCGTAGACAAGGGTGGCCCAGGCCAGGGAGAAGACGAAAAAGGAGCTGAACTTTATCCTCTCGACGAAGCTCCCCGTAATCAGCGATACCGTGATCACGGCAAACATCCCCTGAAAGATCATGAACGTAAGGGCTGGAATCGTCAGCCCATCCATTACATCAAGCGTCACGCCGTTTAGCCCCACGTTCTCCAGACTGCCGATGGATCCCATGAACGTCGGGGCCAAAGGCCAGGGAATAGCCCACAAGGATCCACAGGAGGCTGATCACCCCCATGACGGCGAAGCTGAATATGATGGTCGATATGACGTTCTTCTTCCTCACCATCCCGCCGTAGAAGAGGCCGACGCCTGGGATCATGATGAGGACCATAGCGGCGCTCATCAGAACCCAGGCATTGTCCGCAGCGTTCATGGCGCTATCCTGGGCTGCGGCCAAGCCCATCCAAAGAGCCAGCGATTATAGGAATAATGGTATGCGCAAACTCGTTCACCAAAGTTAAGAAAGATGGCGATCTAATAAGCGTATTTAGGATGATTTAGGGATAATTCATATCTTATCTGATTATGTCATATGGATTGCCTCTCGCAGCAGCCTGGCGACCCGACCAAGTGGGATGAAACCGAGGAGAGGCACCGATTCCCCCGGACCGATCGGCCGGCGGCCCCGGCTTGATCGAAAGTTTTAAATATATTGTCGTATTAACGATAAATCGTCGTTATACCTTTGGGCAAACGACCATTCAATCAAAGGATCATCCCTCTCAGGAGAGGCATTATAATGAAGATATGTATCACAGCTAGCGGGACTAGCCTTGAGGCACCGGTGGATCCCAGGTTCGGGCGCTGTCCCTTCTTTGTATTTGTGGATACGGAGAGCATGGCAGTCGAATTTATGCCCAACGAGGGGGCAGCAGCGGCGGGCGGGGCCGGTATTCAGGCAGCGCAGAATGTGGCCAAAAAAGGGGCGTCTGCGGTCATCACAGGCAACCTGGGCCCTAACGCAATTCAGACCCTCAAAGGAGCAGGCATAGAGGCCTACCAGGCTCAAGGCACGACGGTTGCAGATGCCGTCGAGAAGTTCAAGAGAGGGGAACTCAGCCCAATAGGCGCTCCCACGACCCCACCCCATAGCTACGGCGGAGAGGTCGGAACGGGGACGGGAGGTGGCCAGGGCAGGGGCGGCCAAGGCGGAAGCGGTCAGGGCAGGGGCGGCCCCAGGTGATCTCCGTGAAGATATGCATACCAACTGAGGGAGATAAGGGCGCAGATGAGCAGATATGCCCCCACTTCGGAAGAGCACCAACCTTCACCATAGTGGACCTGGAAAAGGATGAACTGAAGGTGATTGCCAACAACGGCAGCCATATGGGAGGGTCCTTGCTTCCACCTGAGATCATCAAGGGAGCGGGCGCCGAGGTGATGCTGGTAAGCGGCCTTGGGACAAAAGCAGTCGATCTATTCCAGGATCTGAATATCGAGGTTTTCGTGGGGGCAAATGGCACGGTTGCAGAGGCAATCGAGGCGTGGAAGTCGGGCGAACTCGTCAGGGCCACGCGAGATGCTGCCTGCCAGGAGCACCATCACTGAAAGGCCGAATCCAACCAATCGCAATTAGCCTCTTTTACCTATCTGGGGCCCGGGGGAGATCCCCGGCCTCAGCCCTCCGGCTTTATCTCGAGCATCCCCCAGATCCTGGCCATATCGAGGTGCGCCTCAACGGCACTGGCCAGCTCGTCGAAGCCATCGCCCTTCCTTCCGGGAGAGCGGTCCAGGCCCTTTCGCCTGTAGAGGTAGTCGAGGAATGCCTCGCGGAAGTTCTCGTTCTCGAAGATGCCATGCAGGTATGTTCCTATGATGAGGCCTTCCCCGGCGACCGATCCGTCGTCCTCGAAGGCAGGTTCCTCGTTGGACTCGGTCATCCCCATGTGGATCTCGTAGCCAGATACCTCCTCACCCCTAATCCGTCCAAGGATCGGCCCGTCTCCGGTGACCCTCTTCCTCACCTGGATGGTGCGCTTCTGGTAGAGGTCGAAATGGGTCTTTGCATCCATCAGCCCCAGCCCCTCGATGCTCCCTTCGGCATCCTCTATGCCGCTATCCACGATCTCCCTTCCAAGCATCTGATATCCGCCGCAGATGCCGAGAACCGGCACGCCATCGAGTGCGAGGATCTCCTTATCCATCCCGCGCCGCCTCATCTCCAAGAGGTCGGAGACGGTATTCTTAGATCCCGGAATGATCACGGCATCAGGATGGCCCAAGGGCTCGCCGAGCGCGACGTACCTGACACTGGAGAGCCGCTCCAAGGGCTCGAAGTCGGTGAAGTTGCTGATGCGGGGAAGCTTGATTATGGCGATCTCGACCCCCTCGGCCATAGGCGCCTGCCGGCCAGACTTATCGCCCAAGGAGACCGAGTCCTCGGATGGGATCTCTAAATCCAGATATGGAAGCACCCCAAGAACTGGAATCCCGGTCAGCTCCTCCAGCTGCTTCAGTCCCGGCTCAAGTATGGCAGGGTCGCCCCTGAACTTGTTGATCACAAGCCCCTTGACAAGTGGACGAATGTTCTCCGGCAGGAGCGCGACCGTCCCAAAGAGGCTTGCGAAGACGCCGCCGCGTTCGATGTCGCCCACCAGTATCACCGGCGCCCGGAGCTTATCCGCGATGTAGATATTGGCGAGGTCGCGATCGAATAGGTTGATCTCAGCAGCCCCCCCAGCCCCTTCGACGATGATATAGTCGAACTCTTTCTCCAGCGCATCGAGGGCACCGTCCACCGTCTCCTTTAGGCCCTCGATCTCTCGATAATACTCCTCGGCCGAGCGATCGGCAAGGGGCCGCCCCATCACGATCACCTGAGAGGTGCGGTCACCCTTGGGCTTGAGAAGGATGGGGTTCATCAGCTCCGAAGGCTCGGCGCCCGCGGCCCAGGCCTGCACCGCCTGCGCTATTCCCATCTCGCCGCCGGATTCCGTGACCCAGGAGTTGAGGCTCATGTTCTGCGACTTGAAGGGCGCAACCTTCAGGCCGCGATTGCGAAGCAGCCGACAGAAGGCGGCCACAAGCGTGCTCTTGCCGGAGTGGGAGGTGGTGCCGAGCACCACGAGGTATCGAGTCATGTCGAGCTGGAGTTGGTATTCAAGTTTATTTGAGTTTTGGAAGGCGGATGGAACTTGCACGCCTCACAAGCATCCGGATTCCACACGTCCGGAGGCATAGCGACACCTACAAGTCCTTTGAGATATAAAATTCGTACATAGATGGAGGAGTCGGCCTTGAAACCCAAGATGCATAAAGGAAATCCAGCGGTATTTCTGAGAAAGGATGGTAATTACGAGATCAAGATACTCGTCACCGGCGGCATGTTAACTTCCCAGCAGATCAAGCGCATAGGAGAAGTCGCCCTGAAGTACGGGGCGGAGGTCCATATAACCGTGCGCCAGGAGATCTCCATCCTGGGGGTCCCCGAGGATAAGCTCGACCTTGCCATCGAAGATCTGGCAGAGGCGGGACTGCATCCGGGATCATCCGGAATGACCTTCAGGAACGTCGTCTCCTGCCTGGGGGAGAGGTACTGCTTCAAAGCTGCTGCAGAGACGACGGAGCTTGCCAAGGAGATAGGCCGGCTCTTCACAGGACAGAAGACCCCCGGCCCCCTCAAAGTGGGGATAGGGGGATGCCCATTCCCCTGCACGAGGCCCCAGTTCAACGAGATCGGATTGATGGGACGGGTGAGGCCGGATCTGGATCTGGAGAAGTGCACAGGCTGCGGAAAGTGCGTAGAGGTCTGCAAGGTGGGGGCAACTAGAATCGTCGACGAGAAGGCGGTTATCGACTTCGACAAATGCATCATGTGCGGCAGGTGCGTTGTCAACTGCCCGGTAGGGGCCAGGTACACGGCAGAGGATGGATACATGCTCTTCGTGGGCGGGAGGGGGAGCTGGCCACCCCATGAGGGTTGGATCCTGCGCGACTTCATCAAGAGGGAGGAAGTAGTCCCCCAGATCGAGCAAATATTGAAGGTCTACAAGGCCCAGGCCAAGCCAGGGATGAGGCTTCGCGAGTTCATAAACTCGATTGGGTTCGAGGAGTTCAAGAGGCAGGTGCAATAGACGCTGCGTTGGGAGAAACGGGGGCCGGGCGAAGTCCGATGATGAAAAAGGGCGGTTTGGGAAAGGGCGGGCTCAGCCGAAGAGAGCTCCCATCCCCGCCTCGGCCGACTCCGCCTCGTCGCGGAAGGCCTTCATCACCGCTTCCGCCTCCGCCTCAAGAAGAGGCTTTGCCGGTGAATCCTTCAAGAGACCCTGCGCCTCTTCGGCCAGGTCGTCTCGGGCCTTGATGTACATGTAGAACCCGGGCTTATCGAATCCCATTGCCTGGGCCTCCCTAACCGTAGGCCCGATCCTCTTGAAGAACTCCTCATCGAGCAGCCGCTTCATTATCGGGCCGCTTTCCAGATCGTAGTAGTAAGCAAGCTCCATATCCAAAACCTCCATCTAATGACTGAGGGCATCGATTGCCCCCTCCAGCTTCTCTGTGGAGCGGTCCATCAGCTCGGCCGCCTCTAATACAGCCACGGCTGCCTCGAAACTGACCTCCTCTATCTGCTTTGCCCTCTCTCGAAAGCTCTTGCTGTGGCTTTTGTTATGCTCGATCCAGTGCTCCAATAGATGCTCTGCCTCATGAGAATGCAACTGATTTCACCACCTAAAGATAAACCGCCCTCGAAATCCTTCTCGATACCCATTGGCTCAATAGCCCCGCCTGATCATGTAGTCGGCAAGATCGAGCAACAGAGCCTTGACCGCGGAGTCCTTGAGGACGCCAATCGCCTCCTTTCCGCGATCGACGAGATCGATCGCCTTGGCCCTGGCATACTCTATCGACCCGCTGTCATCGAGGAGGGATATCGCATCCTCGATCTCCTCCATAGAGGCCTTGCCACGACCGAAAAGACCGGGCCTCACGCCATGACCCATGGCGTGTATCATTATCAGCGTCTTCTTCCCCTCCACGAGGTCGCCGCCCCTTCGCTTGCCCAATACCTCCGCAGGTACGGTGAGGTCCAGTATGTCGTCGTGGATCTGGAAGCCCATGCCTGTCAGGCGGCCGTACTCCCCGAGGCCTGCCACCTCCTCCTGGGACCCTCCGGAGAGCATGGCTCCGATCCAGGCCGAAGCACCATAGAGGACGCCGGTCTTCTTCTCGATCATCTCCATGTACTCGGCCTCGAAAACCTCATCCCTTCCCTCGAAATCCAGGTCCATCCATTGGCCTTCGCAGATGGATGCACAGGTCTGGGATAGCATCCCCATCGACGAGAGAACCCTGACGGGATCAGCCTTTGCTCCTGAGAGGATCTGGAAGGCCTTGGAGTAGAGGGTATCTCCGGCGAGGATCGCGCCTGACGTTCCCCAAAGGACATGAACCGCTGGCTTTCCGCGGCGAAGATCGGCGTTGTCCATGATATCGTCATGGATCAATGTGAAGTTATGGACGAGCTCAATGGCTACGGCCGCGGGGACTACATCCAAGGGATTGCCCCCCACGGCCTCCGATGCCATGAGCAGCATCGATGGACGCAGGCGCTTTCCTCCGGCGTCCAAAAGATGCCTTCCGGCCCTATAGAGCTGTTCTGGCCTCTGAACCGGCAAAAGCTCGCCTATTGCCAGCGATACCATCGCTGCCCGCCTCTCCAAGTCCCCCAGATCGATAGCCATGATCCCACCTACTTCAGAATCAGCTTCTGCCCATTGCGCAAGATATGGATCGTGTAGCCCAGGTCGTAGCCGTTCTGCTCGGCAATCTTCAGATAGGCACCATGGGTGTTTATGCTCCCGTGGCTTGGGATGACATGCTCTGGATTGATCATCCTCAATAGCTCCCAATGATCCTCACGGCAGGCATGGCCAGATACATGGACGTTGTCGTAGATCCTCGCACCGCGCATCTGCAGCCTGGTCTCGACCACGAATCGATTGGCCACATTGAGAGGCTGGGGTATCACGCCGGCGCTGAAGATCACCTTGTCGCCTGACTCCACCTGATAATCGGTCTCGCCGTTGGCGATCCTGCCGAGGATTGCCCCGGGCTCCCCCTGATGTCCGGTCATTATGGGCAGGAACTTGTCCTTGCCCTCTGCCATGATCCGCTTCAACGCCTTGTCCACGTTCCTCCTTCGTCCGTGAACGGCAAGGCCGTTCCCTTTTTCCGCATAACCAGTCCGCATGGCAGTCCCCCAGTACTTGTCCATCGATCGTCCGAGGAGGACGGGCTTTCTGCCCATTTTGTGGGCGGCCTCGATTATGGCCCTTATGCGAGCGATATGGGAGGAGAAGGTCGTTACCATGACGCCCGACTTGCTCTCCTCCGTCCCCATGAGCACGTCCCACACCAGGTCCTTCGCGATCTGTTCCGATGGGGTCTTGCCGGAGATCTCGGCGTTGGTGGTCTCCGTGATCAAGGCCACTACGCCTTCGCGCCCGAGCTCGCGAAGCCGGGCGAAGTCGGGAGGCTCGCCCAACGTGGGGGTGCGGTCTATCTTGAAGTCGTTCGCATAGAGTATGATCCCATAACGGGTGTGGATGGCCACGAATACGCTGTCCACGATGCTGTGCTGGACCCTTACGAACTCGAGCTCGATATCAGGGGTTACCTGGTACCTCTCCCGAGCGTTCATGGTCATGACCTCGTTCTCCACCCTGAATATCCTCTCAGCCTTGATCTCCTGTCTGATCAGATCGGAAGTGAAGGGGGTGGCCAAGACCGGACATTTGTATCGATGGGCGAGCTTCGAGATGGCCCCGATATGATCCAGATGTCCATGTGTGCAGGCTATTGCCTTCACATCGCCCGCCATCTTGTCCATTACCCGGTCATCGGGGATGGCCCCCATCGCGATCAACTCGCTCGAGTGGAGAGACTCCACCTCGGTATCCTCATGGATCTGGACCCGGTCTAGCCGGATGCCCATATCCATCACTATAATATCGCGGCCGACCCTGATACCGGTCATATTCCTGCCGATCTCGTTGTATCCGCCGACCGCTATAATCTCAATATCCTTCATCTCGACAACTCACTTCTAACTGAAAACCTTCTGGTATTGAAACCCCTCTGCTCTAGGATCTCCCGGGTCCTGCCCAATATTAAGAGCGGCGCCCCCTGAAGCTGGGAGATGCTAGCGCTACCTGTGAGGAGCATGGTTATGCGAAGCGCTCTGATATACGACCGAAGCTGGCTTGCGACGCTCTCGTGCCCCCTTGTGGCAGCAGCGAGAAGCGGAAGGGCAACGCCGGCGATCGAGGCCCCCAGAGCTACGCTCCGGGCAACGTCGAGGCCGCTTCTCACCCCGCCGGAGGAGATTGCCTCCGCCCCTGAGGCCAGGCACTCCACCAAACAGACGGGAGTCGGCATGCCCCAGCAGCGAAAGAGCTCGCCGATCTCCTGCGACTCCAGGTCGCCCCTGTCCTTTGCCCTAAAGGCCTCCACAGCCGACCAGCTGGTACCGCCGCATCCTGCAACATCGATGATTCCGATCCCAGCCTTAACGATTGCAGAGGCCTCCTCGTAGCATATCCCCGCCCCCGTCTCCTTGACGATTAAAGGATACGATGAGTCGGCCGCAGACTTTATGGCCTCAAGCACTCCGCATGCCTCCACCTCCCCCTCCGGCTGGATGCATTCTTGAAGGTAGTTGAGATGGATGGCAACTGCATCGGCCTCTATCATCTCAGCGACCCGATCCAAGATCTCCGGCCCATGGCGGGATAGCTGGACCGCCCCGATATTTCCAACGATCGGTACGTCGGGAGCGCAATCCCTCACTACTGAGAACGTATCCTCAAGCGTTGGATCCTCGATGGCTGCCCTTTGAGAGCCAACGCCTATTGCAATCCCAATCTCCTGGGCTGCGAGCGCCAGATTGGCGTTGATCTCCTTGGTCTCCGGATGGCCTCCCGTCATCGCAGATATCATGAGGGGGGCGCTTATTTTGCGACCGAGGAAGCTCGTGCTGCAATCGATCTCCGACCAGTCGAGCTCAGGGAGCGCCTTATGTACGAAGGAGAGGTCGTCGAATGAATGGATCTCGCATTCAACCGCCCTCTCCAGGCATACGCGAATATGATCCAGCTTCCGGCTGGATGTGATCCGGCTCACGGCACCACCGCAGTCCCTATCGCCTTACCCCTCAAGGCCGCTATGACATTTCCCTCCACCGTTGCGTTGAAGATTCTAGAGGCGATGCCATGCTGCGCGAGATCCAGGAGCTCTCGAACCTTTCCAAGCATGCCGCCGGTGACATCGACCCCAGGCCCCGCTCCCAGCTCCGCCTCGATCATGGGGAGGTCGTCTGCAGCAATTCGGTCGAGCACCTGACCATGGGATATGACGCCGTCTGCTGCGGTCCCCAGTATCACCAGATCCGGCCTAAGCTCGCAAGCGAGGTATGAGACCAGCTGGTCGCCCGAGACGATCCCCGAGCCGAGGGAGCGATCCAAGGCGACGTCGCCGTGCAACACCGGGAGGATCCCTCGCTTCACCATCTCCAGAACGATCGAAGGCTCCATGGAAGCGATCCGGCCTCGATCCAAGAGCACTGAGCTCAGCGGATGGACGGGAAGGGGAAAAAGATCCCTCTTCGAGAGGGCGGAGACGAAGAGCGAGTTGAGACGAACGACCGAGCGATGGGTCTCAAGGAGGCCGAAGGGATCGAACCTCGAAGGGAGGCCGAACCTTTGAGCGGGGATATGGCCAAAGGAGCCTGCGCCATGAACAAGTATTAGATCGCCCGGAGAAGCGCAGACTTCCTCGGCTATCCGCTCGATCTCCCCCAACTTAGCCGAGTCCTCTGTCGTCTTATCCGTAAGCACGCTTCCCCCAATCTTCAATATCCTTAGCATCTGCCAAACCTCATTCCGGCTCCAGGCGCAGCCCCTGACAACCAGTGGCAACTGGAATGGCCCGGCCGCCAGCCTGCTGTATGGCAATGCAGGCAGCTTCAGAGCACTCGGGAGAAGGAAGCGCTATCATGCATCCGCCCCCTCCAGCCCCCGTGAGCTTAGCTCCAAAAGATCGACCTGCGCCTCGAGCGGCATATACGAGTTCTGCAAGCTCCCTCGTCCCCACGCCCAAGGCCTCCAAGAGCCCATGATTGATATTCATCAACCGGCCGAGATCTGCGAGCCTTCCCTCCCTGATACAGGGGACCGCCTGGGCGGTCACGCAGCCAATTGCTTGAAATATGTGGTCCACGATATCCCCGTACTCCAGCCGCAGCTCCTGTACCTTGGCAACCTCCGCCCCAGTCTCGTGAGGCCGGCCGGTGCAGCCAACGACCAGATCCAAGGGCGGGAGGTCGACCGCTTCTGCCTTCTCGCCGACCAGCTGATAGCCACCGAAGGTGGCAAGCGCAGTGTCCATGGGGCTGCCAAGCCCCCTCTGGACCGCCCTCTCGATTCCATGGGCCCGCTTTGCGATATCCCTATAGGAGAGGCCAAGCTGCATATGCTCGTTTAGGGCGCCAAGCGTTGCAACAACGATCGCAGCCGAAGAGCCCAGGCCTGCTGCAATGGGGATATTGGATTTGACGCGAAGACGGAGATCCATGCAATCGAGATCCTTCACTACAGCGGTCACATAACGATTGGCCAAGAGCGCATCACGACTGGAGCCAAAGGAGAGCACCTCGCCGGAGAGGGGATCCAGAGAGAAGCCCAGCAGATGCAGGCCAAGGCCGCTTGCATCTATCTCTAGTCGACCGGGCAAGTCCTCGACCTCGGCCCAAGCACGCAAGTCGACCGCCCCGCCGAGCGCGGGGGAGCCTGAAACGACCGCATGCTCCCCGAAGAGGATTGCCTTTCCCGGAGCCGATGCGGCAGTTATGGCTCTACCTCCTATGTGAATACTATGGCCGCGTAACCCACAACCTGACGATAGTCTCCGGTCACGTCCCCGCTTGTCGCGTAACGCAGGAGCTTTGCCCTGCTCGCCCCTAGTATGCGGGAGGCAACGATTGTGGCGGCGATTGGACCGTAACCGCAGGCTGATACGTTCAGCGAATAGAGGCGAGAATAGAGCTCGGAGACGTCAAGATGCAAGATGGCCTCGATAAGCGCGGCATCTTCTCTCCTCGCAACCTCTTGAGGCTGGTAGTGGGAAAAGTCGCTGCTTGCGATGATCGTGCAGCTTCTGCCCAATCGACGGGCGGCTTCCCCGATGGCGGATCCGACCTCCACCGCGGACTCCTCATCCTGCAATCCCATGCATACAGGAAGAATCCTGAATCCGGCAAAGGACCTCTGAAGGAATGGGATCTGCACCTCAAGCGAATGCTCGTAGGCATGGGCGAGCTCGTCATGCTCCAGAATGGAGCCAGAAAGGGCATCGGCGAACTCTTGATCGCACTCGACCGCCCCTAAGGGGGTCTTCCAGGTGTCCCTCGAGATGGCAATGGGTATGCCCTGGCCGTGATGGTTTGGGCCGATGAGAACGTACGTATCCCTTCGAGGCAGCCGAGAGTAGACCTCTGCGGCCACTGACCCGGAGTAGATGTATCCTGCGTGTGGGACGACCGCTCCGATGACCTCCATGGGAGCGGGGTCTAGGCCGCGGAAGGCCTCATCCATATCCTGCCGCAATCCATCGGCGCTTCCCGAATAGAACTGGCCTGCCACAACGGGGGATCTCATCAGCACATCATCTCGTTATCAGAACTCCATCTCGAAGTCCGAGACGGTATAGTGGAAGCGCATCTCCTCTCCCCTCTCACGAAGCACCTGTCGTGCCATGAGCCAGTAGATCAACGTCAGGGCCTTTCTGCCCTTGTTGTTGGTGGGGATCACGAGGTCCACGTTGGACGTCATGTTGTTCGTGTCGCATAGTGCGACCACGGGCACGCCCGCATCGATCGCCTCGTTCAACGCCTGGTTGTCGCCGCTTGGATCAGTTGCTACGAGCACATCCGGCTCGAGGAAACCCGAGAAGCTGGGATTGGTCAACGTGTTCGGGATGAACCTGCCCACATTAGCCTTGGCACCTATGGACTTCGCAAGCATCGTGGCCGGCCTCTGGCCGTACTGCCTTGCGGAGACGACCAGGACCTTGGAAGGGTCATAGTTCGCCAAGAACTTGCCTGCCAGCCGTATGCGCCGATCGGTCGACTGAACGTCGAGGACATAAAGGCCGTCGGTACGCACCCTGTAAATGTAACTCATCATATCACGGGTCTTCTGCTGGGTGCCTATGTGCACCCCTGCAGCGAGATACTCATCGATGGGAATCAGCGTCTCGTACTCTCCCTCGATGGCTATCACCTCATCTTCAACCAAAGATCTCACCTACCTAAAGAACTATTTGGAATCGCGTCTCACGGTAAAGGGGATGGAATCGCGTCTCACGGTAATGGGGATGACTCCCAACTCCATCTCTTCAAGAGCTATTTCAAGAGGGTCAATGGATTCTGTATGTATGAGTACCGGAGCGCCCATGAAAATCTGCAGTGCCCTGGCCCCCACTATCCTGGCACGTTCATATCGGGTATATTTCTTGCCCTTCAAATAGCCACCTCAAAAGGAAGAGTATGGTGGGGTTGCTGAGATTCGAACTCAGGTCACAGCGTCCCGAACGCTGAAGGATGGACCAGGCTACCCTACAACCCCCCCCTACTGGTATCGCCGAAGCACGTCCACTATCTCCACGTGGGCAAGAAGCATACGCCGGCAACAGTATCGCTCGACCCCCAGGTCATCCATGACCTTTCCGGGAGGCTCTGAGACGATGCGTTCCTTGTACTCCTCCCAGACGTTGGAGATCACCTTGCCACAGGAAAAGCATCTAACAGGGATCAAACTTGCCTCACCTGTAGGATTTCTGGTACTTTGCCCTTGCACCAGGTCCGCCGAACTTCTTCTTCTCCTTCTGCCGATGGTCGCTTACTAGGAGGTTCCTATCGTACTCGGAGTAGGCCTCCTTGAGGGATGTATCACCGGTCCACTCGACGATACCCCGGGCTATGGCCGTGCGAACTGCATCCGCCTGGCCCATTACCCCGCCCCCTTTCACCTTGACATTGATATCCAAGCCGACCAGGGCATCCCCAGCCATTGTGATGGGCTCCATAACCTTAAGCTTCGCCAACCTGGGCGTCATAATCTCGATCGGCGCCTTGTTGATGCGTATCCTGCCAGCGCCCTCGGTTAGCGTTGCCCTTGCAATGGCCGCCTTCTTCTTTCCCGATGAGTTTATTATCTTCATGATGACCCACCTAGAAGTTCGATCCCAGCTTCCGGCTCAGCTCTCCAAGCTCGATATATCTGCCCCTGCCAACGTCCCTCGCCCTCGCCCCAGCAGGCTGCTCGAACGACTCGCCAGCAAGCTCTGGGGGAACGCCTACATAGACCCGCAATCGAGAGAATGCTTCGCGTCCTCGCTTGTACTTGTACGGGAGCATGCCCCGCACCGTCCGCTTGAGGATCCTCTCTGGGTGCTTGGGGAAGTGAGGGCCCTTCTCCTTTGTACCCTTCTTCATTAGATCGCTGTACTCGCGAAATGTGCTCACCTTGTTGCCGGAGATGATAGCTTTCTCCGCATTCACAATCTTTACATCCTCGCCTTTAAGCAAATAGGAGACCGCAACGCTTGCGAGCCGCCCCATGACCAATCCAGAAGCATCTACAATCAATGGATCACCTCAGAATTTTTATCTTGGAGCCGTTGGGATTCTGCGCCACCATCTCCTCGATCCGGAGACATTTGCCGCCGGCCGACTCTATCTTGGATATGGCCTGCTCGCTGAAGCCGAGCGCGCCTACGATCACACTGTGGCCGATCTCCCCCGTCCCTAGCACCTTGCCCGGAACCAGCACACGATCATCTGAGTTGGTATACCTCTTGATCTTGGCTATGTTCACCGCGGCATAGCTTCGCCGGGGCTTCTCCAGCCTCTTGGCCATATCGCGCCAGATGGAAGACCCGCTCTCTCGCGACGCCGCCTTGAGCTCGCCGATGAGGCCGGTCAACCTAGGATTAGTCTTCTTTAGATCCTTCATCGAAATCCTCCGCAGAGCCTCCCGTTGATGGGAGACGGACTCACGCGCAGATTGCGCGTTCGAACATGGGTTCATGCGCCCCTGGGCATATCGCTGCCCACGTGCGGACCTTATGACGACTCATCCGCCACTATATAAGCGTTTTCACTTAGGGCTGGAGAATCGCCCCCCGAATGTCGATGACGCAAAACGATGATAATGGTTGCGAGCCACATTGTCCCATACCGGCGCAATTGGAGGTCGTCCGGGTGGTGGCCATGCTCGAATGCATCATCTACATTGCCATAGGGTTCCTGCTCGGGGCGATCAGCGGCCTGACGCCGGGGCTGCACATCAACACGTTCGCAGCCATTCTGCTCGCGCTCTCCCCCAGGCTTCTCGATCTTGGGCTGGAGCCCCAGCATCTCGCAGTGCTAATAGTTGCTTCGAGCATATCGCAGACATTTCTCGACATAATCCCCGCGGTCTTCGTAGGCGCACCGGACGCCGATACATCCCTCGCCGTCCTGCCAGGCCATCAGCTGATGCTGGAAGGAAGGGGGATGGAGGCGATCCGCTTGTCAGCCCTTGGAAGCGCTGGCGCCGTGATCGTAGCCCTTCTCGCGATCTATCCTCTTTCTATAATCATAGGCCGAGGCTATCAGCAGCTGCTCGACCACATGGGGCTCATACTGGTAGGAATCGCCTGCCTGATGATCCTCTCCGAGGCAGGCCCGGCAGTCGAAGGGCGCGGCGCCTGGGCCGCATATAAGTACAAGGCCTTAGGCCTGCTCCTCTTCCTGACGAGCGGCCTTCTAGGCCTCTTTGCCTTCTCCAATCAGCACCTTCTGAAGTCCTATCTCGGTCTGGAGCCCTCACCCCTCCTACCGTTGCTTAGCGGCCTCTTCGGCGCCTCCTTCCTCGTTGCAAGCCTTGCCTCCCAGACATCGATTCCGCCCCAGGAGGATAAAGGCTTCAGCATGAGACCGGCGTCCCTGGCCCGCTCGATGCTTATCGGTGGGCTTGCGGGATCAGTCGTCGCCTGGATCCCAGGGGTCTCGCCGGCGGTTGCAACGACTGTGGCAAGGATTGGAGCGCCGAGATCGGCAGAAGAGTTCCTAGTATCCCTTTCAGGCGTTAACACGGCAAACGCAATGCTCGCCCTAGTCGCCCTCCATGTCGTCGGCAGGGCTCGCAGCGGTGCCGCGGCAGCGATTCAAGATCTAGTCGAGATGGACCTCGATCTGCTCTCCCTATTGATCATGGCGGGAGCAGCAACGGCGATCCTATCCTACATAGCAACGCTTGCCGCAGGAGGGCTCGCCGCAAGGATCGTGGACCAGATCGACTACCAGACCCTCTCGCTCGCCATCCTGTTGGGCCTCTCCCTCATGGCCATTCTGTTCACCGGCGTTCTGGGGTGGCTGATCTTCCTTATCGCAACCGTAGTTGGCTTGATCGCCCCCTACGCCGGGATCAGGAAGACGCATGCCATGGGGGCGCTGATGCTTCCATTGATCGTTCAATACCTCTGAACTCCTGAGAGGATCAACGAAATACGTTCCTAATCTGATCGAGCGAGAGGGCGGGAAGTCCCAATCGAGAGAGATGGGAGGCGAGGAGGCCAGACCTCGGCCCCTGCGGATGATAGACTATCGCCGCCTCCGGGGAGACGTGCTCGAACATGCGCATCAGCCCGCGAAAGTCCAGGTGATCGCTTATTATGATGCGGTTGTATCGATTGTCCCTCCTCCCCGTCAAGAAGTACTTAGGGCCGCCCACATGCGGCAAGATGGATGGTGCGACGACATTGGCCTTTGCCCCCCCTTCAGCAATATCCACAAGCGGCCCGGCCTTGGGCAAGAGCTCCCTCGTAAGGGCAAGGCTCTGGGGGTCCATGCCGATCGCCTCGGCGTAGCCCATCCCTCTCATCAGGGCAACGGCCCTCTGGGCCTTGCCGAACGCATAGGCCCCAAAGGTTGCCCTCTCCTCGAGCGCCTCCCAAAAGCGGCCGAGATCGTCCTCGAAGCAACAGCTCGGATCCCAGGGATCGCCGTAGTTGGCCTCGGCGACCAGGAGGTCGGCCCTTGGAAGCGAAGTATAGTCCTTGAGATCGCCAGTTACGAGGATGCGACTTCCTACATCGGTCTCCCAGGAGAAGGCACAAGAGCCAATGGTGTGGCCGGTGGGATGGGTCTTGATCGTAACTCCGCAGACCTCGATCTCTTCTCCCACATGGAACGTCCGGCCATTGAAGCGGCGGCCATGGCGTATCTCCAGGGCTCTGGCGGTCTCCTCCGAGGCAACACCTAGAGGCGAGAGCATCGCCGATTTGCCGTTGTGGTCGCTGTGGGCATGGGTGATCAGATAGGCCTCCGGCTGGATAGATCCCTTGGGGGAACGACTGGTGTCTATCGAGAAAAGATGTGCTCCGAACTGAAGGGAGAGATGAGGAGCGAAGCCGCCTCTGCCGTTCATCCGGCGGAGAGGGACGACTCCAAGATCCAACATCTCCCTCATGGATCGCTTACTCCAGTGCCAGATCAAGGGCCGCCTTCAGCTCCTCCTTGGATGTGACCCCCATCCATCGACGGATCTCCACGCCGTCCTTCTCGAGGATCAATGTGGGAACGACGAAGATGCCGTGCTTGGAAGCCATCTCCATCTCCCGATCCACGTTGACCGCCCGAATCTCCGCTCGACCATCGTACTCCTTCTCCAAAGCCTGCATGACCGCAACCATGGTGCGACAAGGACCGCACCAATCCGCGGAGAAGTCCATGAGAATTGGCTTGCCCAAACAATCACCTCAACGGGAATGAGACGTTCCACCCCTTCGATCCCGCGCCCATAGGACGCTTCCTCTCCCGTCAACCTCACATTATATCAAGCCCACGCCTATAGGAAATCGAACTTAACGCCGATCTTGAAGAGATGCCTCGTCGAGAGGACCATCAAGGGCAGTTCCAAGCCAGAGATCTCCTCAAGGATGGCGGCTGCCCTCTCCTCCGGGGCCGAGAGGGTGAACCACATGTTATAGCCGCTATCGCTTGGCCGAAGGTAGTTATGGGAGACCTCACGATAGCTGTTGATCCTTGCCCCAACCTCGTCCAATCTATCGTTCGGCACGGCAATCGCTGCCAAGATCCCCCTATAGCCCAGCTGCCTTGAATCTATGACCGGGCCGATCTGTCTGATGGACCCGTCCTCCTGCATCTGGGAGATCCTCGCAATTGCCTCGTCCTCCGAGATCCCGAGCTTCTCGCCGATCTCCTGAAATGGCCTTGGCACCAGCGGAAATCCCTCCTGCACAAATGAGAGTATCCGCCGGTCGATATCGTCCAACGTCATATATTGTATGGACAGAGTGGATCCTCCCCGAGAATATCGCCATTGACCGCATATGCCCGCGCGCGGCAGCCCCTGCAGATCCGTCCATAGTCGCATTCGCCGCAACGCCCTGTCAAATCCGAGTGGCGCAAGCGCTCGAACACCGGAGATGACTTCCAGATGCTAGCGAAGCTCTCCTCACGAATGCTGCCTGCCCGAACCGGAAGGTATCCACATGGATAGACCTCACCGATGCTGGAGAGGAAGACGAAGCCGACGCCTGCGAGGCATCCGCCGCTTCCGCGCCTGGGGCGCATGCCGGCCTCCTTGAGAACGCGTGCATACTGGGGCGCACATGTCACCTGGATCTCGATGATGCGTCTCGACTGCTCGATGCAGATGCGGGAGAGAAGCTCTCCTTGCACCTTTGGCGACACCATCTCGCCCACTCGAGCCCGCCCTGTGGGGACGAGGAAGAATATGTGCATGGCAGAGGCTCCTACTTCCTCGGCCAGATCCATGATCGCCTCGACCTGGCCATAATTCCGTCGGGTTACCGTCATGTTGATCTGGAAGTCCAGGCGGTCACGCATGAGATCCATCCCGGCGAGGGCGGAAGCGAAAGAGCCCTTCCCCCGACGGGCCTCGTGCTCGGCCTCGAGGCCGTCGAGGCTCACGCTAACCCTTTCGATTCCCGCGATCACCATGGAGTCGACCGCCTCCGGAGTGACGAGGGTCCCGTTTGTGGCCAGGGATACTCTAAGACCATGGCCGCTGATCCTGCTCGCAAGCTCGAATATATCCAACCGCAGCAGGGGCTCTCCGCCGGAGAGGATGAACATCGGCGAAAGTGGCGCGACCTCGTCTATGAAGGAGAGCGCCTCCGCCGTGGAGAGCTCATCGGCCGCCGGAGAGGGGGTTGCCGAGGCCCGACAGTAGTCGCAAGCCAGGTTGCAGGCGGAGGTGACCTCCCATGCGATGATCATCTCAAAGCAGTCCTACCTTGCGGAAGAGTTCGGCGTTGAGGATGCTCGCCCCAGCAGCGCCACGGATTGTGTTGTGACCCATGCATATGTAGCGGATGCCGGACCTTATCCGGCCTACCGAGATCGACATACCCCGCCCGGCCTGGCGATCGAGCCTGGGCTGAGGTCGATCTAGCTCATCCCTGACGATGATAGCCCTCTTGGGCTCGGTCGGCAGATCGCTGAGCTGGGGATCGAAGTCGAGGAAAGCCTGACGAACCTCCTCAGGAGTGGGATCGTCCCTGAGTGCGACCCAGATCGCCTCCGTATGGCCGTCTATCACAGGAACTCGATGGCAGCTTGCGCTCACCTCGAAGTCCGCGGGCAGGATCCGTTTCCCATCGCACGTCCCGAGGATCTTCTGGGCCTCGCGCTCCACCTTTTCCTCCTCGCCAGATATGAACGGAATGACGTTGTCCATTATGGCCATGGAGGGAATACCGTCGTAGCCAGCCCCGGATATGGCCTGCATCGAGGAGAGAATGACCTTCTCGATGCCGAACTTCATAAGGGGCTTGAGTGACAAGGCGAACATTATGGTCGTGCAGTTGGGGTTCGTAGTGAGGAACCCATCCCAACCATGATTCTCCTTCTGGACCTTGATGATCTCAAGGTGCTCCTTGTTGCACTCCGGGATCAGCAGGGGCACGTCCTCTACCATGCGGTAGGAGCTGGTGTTGGAGGCAACGGCAAATCCGGCGGCGGCAAACTCAGCCTCCACCTTGATCGCCTCCTCCGCTGGCAGGGCGGAGAAGACAACGTCCGCCTCTACCTCATCGGGATCGACGTTCACCACGGTCATCTCGCCGATATCCTTGGGAAGCTCGCTCTCCAGGCGCCACTTGGCAGCTATCGAGTACTTCTTCCCCGCGCTCCTCTCGGAGGCTGCGATGCTTGAGAGCTCGAACCAGGGATGCTCCTTTAGCCCTTCGATGAATCGCTGTCCCACTGCTCCGGTAGCACCGAGAACGCCCGCTTTGATCTTAGCCATCGAGTATCACCTTGCGCGGCCATAGGGAGAGGGGCATATATATGTCTTCGCCGCCCGCGGCCGCGAGACTGCCCGGAATTTCCCAGGCAAAACACTGACGGATCGGTATACAACCGTGACAGGAAGACGGTAACCGCATTTCCCGGGCGAAAGCCGCCTCGGAAAAATTTGCCCTTCGCTGAATAGTTTGGGCAGGTCCATCGTTCCATTTGAACGTATTGTAAACTTTATCACTCATGATGTTCGATGGAAGCGCAATTTACAAGTTAATACTAACCTAAAATGTAATGGATTTAATGGAGAATATTCGCGTTCATTCGCGGTTGAGGATACGAAACCACTAATGCACACTAATGGACGCGAATCCGATAAAGTAATTCGCGTTCATTCGCGGTTGACACGTTCATGATCCCGCTTGGGCTCATGCACAAAGGATGGAAAACCAGCATGCTTCGCGAGTTTTTCATGCAAAATTGTGAGAGAGACATTCACTCACCTAAAAAGTCACCCATATAGAACAACGAGGATCCAAAAAATTGCGGCCGCTCCTTGGGAGCGATCGGCGGCCTTGCCAGATTGGCGAGGGATCGCCCATTCAATTATGCAGCCGCGTCCCCGCAAGTGAGGGCATTCGTCACTTCGCGCTTGCCGGGCCGCTAATCGCAGGTCTTATCGAGGATGGAGTAGCCCCTGGCGAACTCGCAGTTGACCTCCACGACCTCGTCGTTGAACTCCCTCAGGCCATCTGGCACAGGCCCGAGCGAGTCGGCCACCCCCTGCCCATCGACGACCGCGCCGTGAGGTACGAAGCGTCCCTCCTTGAGCACGACACCGATCACCAGAGCCCCATGGCCCACGAAACAACGCTTTCCCAGTGTAGAGGCATGGACCACGGCGTTGAATCCGATGAAGCTCTCGTCCCCAACCTTAATGGGACCGTGTACAACAGCCCCGTGCGCCACGCTCACACGACGGCCGAGCTCGATCGAGGATCCCTTCAGCCCGTGGAAGACCACCCCGTCCTGGATGTTGCACTCGTTGCCTATTATTATCGGCGTGGCCTCATCCGCCCGCAAGGAGACGCCGGGCGCAACATAGACACCTCCACCGATGCGCACATCGCCGATCACCGTCGCCGCATCGTCTACGTAGGCGGTGCTCGCCACCTGGGGCCAGGACTCCCGGCTGTTCCATGATGTCTTGGTGTTCCTCTTCAGCATTTCATCTCACCTTAGAGAAATATGCAATCCCACCTAAAAGAGATTCCCATCATAGATGGTGGATGTATCATCCATGATCTAATGATCGTTTGCGCAGAACTATCGACGAGATCATGGAGGCGAGGCGAGAAAGAGAGGTTGGCCACGTATATAACGAAAGATGTGGTGCATAGGAGGGTCGCGATCCACCCCACTTATATAATGGATAAATTTGATAATTGGCGCTACTCTTAAATAGAGGTTAAAACAAATTTAGGTCAGTCTATCAGATATTGTTTTGGATGCGATATCTGGGGTAAAGGAGGGTTTCGCGGAGGAAGATCTACTGCACCGGTGAGGTTCAGAATAGTGGTGAGTGTAAAGAATTTGTATAACATATATGAAGGAGATATAATATTTATGACTGATAGCGATAGCATATTAGGTATGGAAGCTGAAAAGGGACGGTGGGCACTGGTCTTTATAGGGATGGTAATCAACCTCTGTCTCGGAAGCATCTATTCGTGGAGCATCTTCGTCGGTCCTCTTCTGGAGCTGTTCAACGACCCAGCAGGACTTAACCTAGGAGTCGGCCGCACAGAAGTACTCATGCCCTTCACAGTATTCCTGGCAGTCTTCGCGCTCGCCATGCCCTTGACTGGCCCATACATAGAGAAGTTCGGGCCGAAGAAGGTAACCCTCGTTGGCGGCGTGCTGACCGCTCTGGGCTGGTTCCTGGCCTCCACAGTCACCCAGTTCTCGAACCCGGTATCCATGCTATACATCATGTACAGCGTGGTCGCTGGCCTGGGAGTTGGAATTGCCTACGGATGTCCTGTGGCCGTCGCTGCTAGGTGGTTCCCGGATAAGAGGGGTACAGCTGTTGGATTTACCGTCCTGGGCTTCGGATTCTCCGCAGTTTTCACCGCAGCCCTGGCCAACTACTTCATCGCCAGCACAGGCGTCTTGAACACCTTCCGGCTCTTCGGCATCGCCTTCCTGATCATCATTGTGGTGCTATCCATGCCCCTAACCTTCCCCCCGGCAGGATGGAAACCCAGAGGATGGACGCCGCCGGCACCCAAGCCAGGCGCACATGTGACCGTGGAGTTCAAGCGTGATCAGATGGTCAAGTCGCCCCAGTTCCTCGGTCTGTGGCTCTGCTACACCATCGGATGTATGGCCGGCCTCATGGCCATCTCCGTCTCCAAGCCTGTGGGCACGGAAGTGGTTATGGTAGAGGCAGGGATGGCCACGGGTCTGGTATCGTTCTTTGCCATATTCAACGGCTTTGGAAGGCCTATCTTCGGCACTTTGACGGACAAGATCAATCCAAGGAACACAGCCATGGCCTCCTTCGTCCTGATCGCCCTGGCCTCAGTCATGATGTACATGGCCCCCTCGGTGCCAGTATATATCATCGCTTTTGCCATCCTCTGGGGATGTCTGGGCGGCTGGCTTGCTATTGGGCCTACGTCAACGGCGACCTTCTTCGGCACTACGGACTACGCCCGTAACTACGGACTGGTCTTCACCGCCTACGGCGCCGGTGCGATCCTTGGGCCGATGCTTGCGGGCTATATCAGGGACGCCACGGGAAGCTACATGGGAGTCTTTCCATACATCATCGGTGTGGCAATAATCGGCTTCGCAATCGCGTTCGTGCTGATGAGGCCCCCCAAGCCTCCGAAGTGATGAGGGGGAACATCACTCCTTTTTTAAAATTTTTTACGACAGAAACAGGCCTCGAAGTAGGGCAAGGCCTTTTCCCCATTTTTAGCTCAACCGAGATTGCAGGTCGTGGGCGATTGATGCTGATTATCCCAAATAGCCTATATACCTAATTAGGCACAACAGATCGATATGCTGCGGCTCTTTGTGCCTAAAAGAGTGGGAGACCAGGATTGAAAGAACTTGCAAGAATCGAAAGCCAGCTGTCAATTTCACCAACATCTTTGCAAAGTAGAACGCTAGCGGTTTTCAGTAACTTTCACATACGACCAGATCGCCATCACTCAACGTACTCGGTGATCTTGGTCTGGGCCACCTGACACCTCTCTCCCGGGATCTCCAGGGGATAGATCCCGGTCAGGCATCCCATGCAGAGATGCTCCTTGGGTATGCCTATCGCCTTGACGAGGCCGTCGTGGCTCACATATCCCAAGGAGTCGGCGTTGATCACCGCCTCCACACCTGGGACCGTCTTGTAGGCGGCGATCAGCTCCTCGCGGCTCGCCATATCGATTCCCAGGTAGCATGGGGCGATGATCGGCGGGCTTCCGATCCTAACATGCACCTTCTTCGCCCCGGCATTACGCACCATATCCACGATGCGCCTGCTGGTCGTTCCCCGGACGATGCTATCGTCCACGAGGACCAGCTCATGCCCCTCGATGTTCGGGCGAATGGTGTTCATCTTCAGCCGGACTGCGGCCTCCCTCATCGACTGGTCCGGCATGATGAACGTGCGGCCGATGTACCGGTTCTTCATCAGGCATTCCTTGTACCTGATTCCCGAGCGCTGATGGTATCCCACCGCTAATGTGATGCCGGAATCGGGGATTGGAGTTACGGTATCGGCATCGGCGGGATGCTCCTCTGCGAGCATACCGCCGATGTTCACCCGCACATCGTAGATCAGCCGGCCCTCCATTATGCTATCCGGCCTTGCGAAGTAGATGTACTCGAAAACGCAATAATTGGGGCCTTGGCAGCGGGCGAGCTGATAGCTGGTCATCTCCCCCCCCCGAATGACCACCATCTCCCCGGGCCTGACGTCTCTTATGAGCCGGCCGTTCAAGGTATCCATGGCAATGCTCTCCGAGGCCACCATGTAGCCCGAGTCCACCTGGCCCAAGCAGAGAGGCTTGATCCCCAATGGGTCCCTGATGCCGAGGACCATATCCCCCAATAACATGACCAGGGAGTACGAGCCACGGATCGCCCGCATCATCCCCCTCACGGCCTCAACCAGGTCGTGCCTCATGAGCTCTTTGACGAAGATATGGGCCATCACCTCCGTATCGGAGGTTGAGTAGAAGATGTCACCAGCCGTCTGAAGCTCTTCGCGCAGCTCGCCGGAGTTGATTAGATTGCCGTTATGAGCTACAGCTACCGCTCCGTCCTTGTACTTGGCCATGAGCGGCTGACTGTTCTCAATACACGATGCGCCGGTCGTGGCATAACGCACATGGCCTATGCCCACATTTCCACGTAGCAAGCCGAGCTGTGCCTCTTCGAACACCTCGGAGACGAGGCCCATGCCCCGATGGGTCCGAATTACCTTCCCATCGTGTACTGCGATCCCCGCCGACTCCTGCCCCCTATGCTGGAGGGCATAGAGGGCATAATAGATCTGCTTGGAGACGTTGGCGGCTGTATCCGATAAGGAGATGCCCACCACGCCGCAAGCATCGTGCATAGCCACAACCTAATAGCCGGACTTCCTCATCCACTTATAGCTTCTCATCTTCTTCGTCTTGCCAAATCCGCAAGCTACGCAGACCTTTCTGCGATAGTTGAAGGATATGCTGCCGCAGCGACGGCAACGGACATGCACCTTCTTCTGTCGCTTGCCCATGGAAGGAGTGCCTTTGGTCATCTATTGCACCTCATGGAGATATATAAACTACGTTGTCCCCTCGCACGATCACTGTGCCGATATTGCGAGCCATAGCCCCGTCGGCTATCTCCTCGGTGCTATCAAGCACCAAGTTCATATGAATATCGTAACCCTGAAGCTCTCCCCGGAAAGCCCTTCCGTCCTTGAGCTTGACAATTACCGGCCCGTTGAGCGATTCATTCAAAATATCAAGCGGTCTCTGAGCCATTGCCCTCTCTCCAGCCTAATAAACAAAGGCATTATCGCCCCAGGTTGCACGTTGCCTATTTAAACCTGTCGGAAAATCCACCCTCATGAAGATCAAATCCAGGCACCACCTCAAGGCGAGCGAGGCCAAGAGGGTTGTCGGCCTGATAGAACCCCTCCTCGCGGAGCCCTCTACACTGCAGAGGGCCTCCCTGGAGCTGGCGGAGACCGATGGGGATATCGACCTGGTCTTCGTCGACGGCAAGCCGAATCTCATGATGATCGAGGGCATGCCATTCTTCACCGTGCTGGGGGCAATAGAGCTTCGCCCGGTGAAGAGGGTTGTCGTTGTGGACTCGGGCGCGGTTCGCTTCATCACCAACGGGGCGGATGTGATGTGTCCGGGAATCGTGAAGGCCGATCCGGGGATACAGGAAGGAGACCTGGTCGTCGTGGCGGAGGAGCGGTACGGAAAGCCGCTTGCCGTAGGCAGAGCCCTTGTCCCCGGTCCGGAGATGCATGGCGAGGGAAAGGCGGTCCGGTCGCTCCACCACGTGGGAGACCAGATCTGGAAGGGCCTGGCCTGAGGGGACGAAATGTACGAGAACCTGAGCACGTTAATACAAAGGGGATTTGGAACATGGAGGAATAATCTCTCCCTTGCGGTGCCATTCATCCTTCAGACAGGAGTGATTGGAATCCTTGCCATGGCCCTGGTCGCCCTGCTTTTCGCCTCTCAACCCATCGAGGAGGCCGACATCTCCGATATCGCCGAGATACTGACATCAACTCCCAGCATCCTTGCGATCATCGGCACGCTTCTTGTTATCCTCGCAGCCACTGCCTTCTTCACCGCTGGGGCAATCGAGATGGCACACCAAGGCACTCTCGAGGGAAAGTCCGGCCTCGGCATCATGTGGGCTGGTGGACGCAGGCACTTTGCCAGCATGTACCTAGCCAATCTGATGATTATGGCGATAATGATGGCAGGGGCCCTCGCAATCGCGCTTTTGACAGCAGGGCTCTTGGTGCAGCTCTCGGGACTCGAAGCCCTCCAGATGGTAGCCGAGGGCAAGGCGGCGATGATGGACACATCGACGACCCTCACGCTTATGGTGGGATCTATGCTGATGATCGCCTTTGCCCTGGCGGCATCCTTAGCGCTTGCACTCGCGCCATATGCCCTCGTCGTGGAGGGAATGGGGCCAATCGAGGCCATCCGCCGGGGGATGGGCTTCTTCAGGGAGAATCCCTTCGACGTCTTCATGATCTGGATCATCACCCTTGCCATATCGCTCGCCATCAGCCTTCCGGGCCAGGTGCATCCTGAAGGAGGGGTCGCCATCCTCTGGCCTCTGATCAACATGGCGCTGAGCCTTGCCGTGATCGCACCCCTTACGACCGTCTGGTGGACGAGGCTTTACCTCAGCAGGACGGGAAGGCTCGATAGAGATGGGATTGACCGACTACAAGAGACAGTCTACCTGTGAGGAGAAGGCTCATTATCTCGCAGGTCAACTACCCCACCCTGGAGGATGGGGCTTGTAACTCCGCAAAAAATCGGGCTACAATAGGCAGGTTGACTTCTACCCTTGCTCTGATGTTCAGAGCTGCCACGTTGTCAGCCGGGCCAGAGAAGCCACAGCAGGTACAACAGAATTCGTCCCTCGTGCGACGGTTAGATCTGGAGACATAATGGCAGATAGGACACTCTTGGGAGGTGTAAGCAGGGTCTACAAAGACCAGAGGTACGCCAGCTATAACGGCCTCGTAGGTGACAAACACTCTGAGCTGCGCAAAGCTCCAGGACTCGTGATCACGTCTCTGAGACTTTCGAACCGTTGCCCTTTCTCTGATCCCCTTAAGATCTTCAAGGGATATCAGGGAATAGGTGTCTTTAGCCTTCGTGATCAAGGTCTTAGAGATTCGGTGATTGCTATCTTTGGCAAATCTCGCCATCCGACCAGAGAGCTTCTTCAAATGCCTCTTGGCACTCTTAGTACCACAGCTTTGAAGTCTGCCCAACAGCTTATCGGACCTCTTCCTCGTATCTCGAATCTGCTGACTGGAATGCACTTCTCCATCACTGTCTACGGCAAGATTCTTCACGCAAAGATCGACCCCGATAACATCGACGGGATCATATGGGGATGCCTCAGGAGCCTCTACGACAGCACAAAGGTAGAAAATTCCTTTGACAAGGATCAGATCAGCCTGACCACGGACCCTATCCATCCTGGTCTTCTGGTAATCACCGATTCTGACCGGGATAAGCTGCCTGCCTTCGAGGGTGATCAGGGAGACCGCTTCAAGCCCCTTCCAGGTAAGGATTCTCTGATCATAGACAATAGCACCATCCAGCCTAAACTCTGGTTTAATGGACTTATCTCGCTTGTAGGCTTCGGCTACCTTGGAAATGGCTCTGACCGTAAGCTGAGAGGAGAGACAAAACCTCTCGCGGATGTCGTAATAGACGGCTTTGTGGATCTCAACCTTGTTGGCCTTGCGCATCTCAAAAGCCACTCCTGCAATCACATTGCAGGCTTCATTGAAGCGGCGCATGGTATCGAGAAGCATCTGATATTGCTTCTTGCTAGGGTTCAGCTTGACCATCAAGGTTTGAAGCATCGCACTGAAGAAGATGTTCAGTTGATATATAGTTCTCGGTATCTAGGTACGCGGCTCCTCCCCACCCTGAAGGATGGGGTCTCCGCCGCTGAGGTGTTAAGATGAACCTGCAGTTCTATATGGCCCGCTTGAAGGGACTCGACCCAATGCGCCAGTCGTTGCTGATGGGGGGAGTCGTCTTCGTGATCTACGAAATATATCTATGGCTCGCCCGAGGGGTGGACCCGATGACTGCGACCCTCCAGGCAGTTATAGCGGCAGCGCTATTCTCGTCAGTCTATTACCTGACGACGGCCATCCTTAGCCCGAAGAGGAGGCCGACCGCTAAGAAGGGGAAGGGCAGAAGGAAGGCCTGAGAGGGCCTGCTATCATTTCTTTGCTGAGGAGAGGGCGAGAAGCTCCTCTTCTCCGCTCCTCGTGCCCCGGGCGAAGATCTGGTCGCCAGCCTCGATGACCGTCTTGGCGCGAGGATTGTAGGTCCATCGGTCCCCCCTCTTCAGCGCGAGGACATACATCCCTGTCTCCGTCTCCAGCTGCAGGTCCTTTAGGGACTTTCCGACCATTGGGGCCCCAGGCTGGATCTCCACGCGAGCGATGGTCTCGTCCGACTCCCTGATCGCCATAGCGAGAATTGGGTGTAGCTCGACGTCCCTTAAAACGACGTCCGATATCTTGAGGGCGGCATCGCTGATGATTTCAGTCGAGACCGATAGCTGAAGCAGGGCTCGCAGGCCCTCCACATCCTCAACGTGCTTCGCTGCCTCGAGCACCCATAACTGTAGCTCTGACCTCATGGCGTCCATCTGGCCCTCGATCTCGTCGACTGCATAGGCCACGTCCTCGTTCTCGAAGAGCACCGCCATGTAGGCGAGGCCAATCGCAAGCTCGGATCGGTTCTTCATCTCGACGATTATGTCGACCGCCCTTGCGAGATCTGCTTCAACGCCGCTTGGCTCCTGGACCTTGTGGTGATAGACCTTGCCCGTCACCATCTCGAAGAGAAGGGGCAATCCCTCGTCGTGGCCACGAGCAAAGAGGATATCGCCCTTGCGAAGCACGGTCTCCGGATCGGGATCGTAGATCCAGCTATCCCCCCGGCGAATAGCGATCGCCCTCATCCCGGTCTCAGTCTCCAACCTGAGATCGCCGAGAGAACGACCCAGCACCTTGGAGTCCGGATGGACTGCGACCCTTGTCAATGTCTCCTCGGCCTGGCGCAGGTCCCTCTTCAGCTCGTAGGGGATGCCTGTAGTAAAGAGGACGATCTTTGCGATATCTCCAGCGGCGTTGGATATGATCTCAGCGGCGGCCGCTATCTGGAGGATGCCGGACAAGGCCTCTGCATCCTCGACGGTGCGGGCGGAGAGCATGGCCGAGATCTGAGCGTGATAGTCGTAGAGGTCCATCTTCTCCTCCAGGCGGAGCACCTCCATCGCCAGATCCTCATCGCCGTAGAGGACCGCAGAGTATCCAAGATCGACCATCAGCTCGCTCGTATCCTTCATCTTGACGAGCAGCTCTTTCATACTCAGGGGACAATACTCGATCTTCCTCATGATACTGGATTATTAACTACCCAAGATCGTATAAACGTTGTCACTGACCAAAAGAAGGGCTTGCATAACTATAAGTCCCATCCGTCCCAAGATCCCTTCGAGGAGATATCATGGAGCTGCATACGGTTAGGATAGAGATCCCGGCGGACTCCAATCTGATCCTGGGACAGAGCCATTTCATAAAGACCGCTGAGGACCTCTACGAGGCAATAGCTGGAACGGCCCCGAACGCCTTGTTCGGCCTGGCCTTCTCAGAGGCGAGCGGGCCATGCCTGGTACGGCTGGAGGGAAACGATCCGCTGCTCATCGAGGCCGCCAAGGAGAACTCGCTTGCCCTGGGCTGTGGACATACATTCGTCATCCTCCTCAAAGAGGCGTTTCCGATCAACGTCCTCAACGCCATCAAGGCTGTGCAAGAGGTCTGTGGAATATTCTGCGCAACGGCAAACCCGGTCGAGGCAATCGTCGCCTCTACGAAGAGCGGACGCGGGATACTGGGAGTGATCGACGGAAGCCCCCCCAAGGGAGCAGAGGAGGAGGAGGATCGCACCCAGAGGAGAGGCATGCTGAGGAGGTTCGGATATAAGCTCTGAGAGGATGGACCTGGCTATAAAAAACGGCCGGGTCTACGCCTCGGGAAAGATCCAGAACCTGGATATATTCGTTCGAAATGGCCGGGTCGCCGCGCTCGGTGGGGACCATCGTGCAGATCAAGAGATCGACGCCAAGGGACTTCTGGTGCTACCGGGGGCGATCGATTCCCACGTGCACTTTCGAGACCCCGGCCAGACCCACAAGGAGGACTGGCTGAGCGGCTCAACCTCCGCAATCGCGGGCGGTGTTACGACGGTCGTGGACCAGCCAAACACCATCCCGCCAACATGGACCGCCAGGTCCTTCAGGCTCAAGCTGGAGATCGCCCGGAGGGCCTCGGTCGTGGACTTCTGCCTGAACGGCGGGCCAGGGGAGATGGAGGAGCTAATAGCGCTAGGGGCAGCTGCGATCGGGGAGGTATTCACCTACCAGCACACAGGCGAGGAGCTGGGGTCATTCATCGCAAAGGCAGATCGGCTCGGCGCCCTCCTGACCATCCATGCAGAGGACGGCACCGTGATAGAGCGCTCCACAGCGCCCCTCTTGCACCTACAGGAGGCCGATTCCTACTCCCGAGCCCGTCCCCCCGAGGCGGAGACGAAGGCGATCGAAGACGTCCTCACCCGATCCAGAAGGGCACACATCTGCCACATCTCCACAGGAGAGGGCCTTGCGCTCCTGCGATCAACTGGGCCTCGTATCACCTGTGAGGTAACGCCTCATCACTTGATATTCAGCCGCCGGGACTATCGCTCTCTAGGCACCTTCCTGAAGACCAACCCCCCCATGAGGGAGGCTGCGGACAACGAGGCCCTCTGGGCTGGCCTCCGGCGCGGCGAGATCGATATCGTGGCCTCGGATCATGCGCCCCACCTGCCCGAGGAGAAGGGGGACGACCTGTGGGAGGCCCCGCCCGGCGTCCCAGGTGTGGAGACGATGCTACCGCTCATGCTGATGGCGGTTCGCCGAAACCTCCTCGCGCTCGATCGGATGGTCGATTGCCTATCCAGGAGGCCGGCGGAGATCCTCGGCCTCAAGGCCAAGGGGGAGATAATGGTTGGAAAGGACGCCGACCTCGTCTTGGTCAATACCAGAGAGCCCCGCGAGATCAAGGCGGACAGGCTTCATAGCAAAGCAGACTGGACGCCATACGAGGGAAAGCGAGGCATCTTCCCTACGATGACGCTGATCCGGGGCATTGTGGTATGGGACGACGATCTCTGCGTGCGACCGGGGTATGGGCGCTTCCTGCCCGGAACTCCAAGGCCGCCGAACGTATGATGCTTGCCGGGAATCGCATGGAGGATGATAAGGGCGAGCCCGCGGTCCTCAAAAGGGGACCTCACCTATTTTACCTCTTCATCGCCTCCCTTCTCATCTCCTCGGGCATCTTCTCTATGGCATACCTCAATGCTGTCCTGGGCATAGTCGCCTTATTCCGCATCACGTACTCGTATACCGCATCTCGATGCGCCTTGCTCGATTCCTTCAGCAGCCATCCATAGCCCTTCTGGACCATGTCGTCCTCATCCATCAAGAGGATGTCTGCGATCTCGAGCGCCTCATCGAGGAAGATGCCCTTTCTGGCGGGAAGTATTAGTGAGACGGCCGAGGCCCTCTTCTGCCATCTGTTCTTTGATCTGGCCCAGCTTTTGAGTTCCACTATGTAGCCAGGGTACTTCTCGAGGAAGGCTCCGACGGAATGGTTACAAAATGTATCACACTTTGCCCAGTTATTCACATAATCTCGAATCCATCTCTCGAACATGGGGAAGTCGACCGGCTCGTAATCCTTCCTGAGGTAATAGGTCCATTCGAAGGCTATAAAGGCCTCCTCGCCGAAGTCCGACCTCAAGAGATCCTCGCATAGGACGAAGATCTCCTCTTTGTTTTTATCGGAGATGTGTTTAAAATATTTTTTGGCGATCCCCCTTACGGCCGCTGCCTTCACCCCGTAGAGCCTTACCTCCTCCTTGAAGAAGCGTTTGGAGCTCTCCAATACGCCCTCGTCGGCGCTCGCCTCAAGCTCGTGCCTTACGGCTGAGATGATATCGAGTTCTATTTCAGACATGATCTAAAAAGGTGATGATGCAGTCTTATTTCATCTTCACGGACCATTGTAGACGAACTCTATGTCCAGGTCCAGTATCAGATTGCGCAGCTCGTCGCAAGAGATCGGCCTCTTGAACTCGCTGCAGGTCTTGACCTTCTCCGCGAGCTGGCAGAGGTCCTTCTTATCGAGGTCATAGCCCATGCGCTGAGTTATGTACTTCAAGGCCTTGGCACCGGTGTGCTTGCCGATGATGATCATGCGGTCTGCGCCAACCATCTCGGGCGAGTAGAGCTCGTATGTGCGCGGCTCCTCCAGTACTGCAGCCACATGGATTCCGGACTCGTGGGCGAAGGCGTTTGCCCCGACCACCGCCTTGTTCTTGGATGCGGGAACTCCGGAGTAGTTGCAGACCATTGTTGAGAGGCCTTTGAGCCTGGAGAGGTCGTAGCGATCCACGCCGTGATGCACCCTCAAGGCCACGAGAAGCTCCTCCAAGGGCGTGTTTCCGCTGCGCTCTCCTATGCCGTTAACGGTCGTATGAAGTTGCTTTGCCCCGGCCTCCGCGCCGGCAAGGGTGTTTGCGAGAGCAAGGCCCAGATCGTCGTGGCAGTGCATGCAGATGGGGATCTTCACCCTCTTCCTGATCTCCCTTATCATGTAGTATGTAGTGCGGGGGTTGAGAATGCCGACCGTATCTGCCACGCTGATGTAGTCGGCGCGATACTCCTCGGCCTTCCGATAAATCCCAAGCAACGTCTCGAACCCGGTCCTGGTTGCGTCCTCGGCGGAGAACCGAACGATGAGGCCGTGATCCTTGGCGTACTCCACAGCATCCAAGGCGGTGCTTACCGCCTCCTCGCAGCTCATGTGAAGCTTGTGGCGCAGATGAAGGTCGGATGTGGCGATGAAGACGCTGACCATATCCACGCCGCAGTCGATTGCTGCATCGACGTCGGCCCGATTGGAACGAGAGAGCGCGGATATCTTGGCATTGAGGCCGAGGTTGCAGACCTCTTTTACCGCGGCCTTCTCGGCCTTGGAGACGACGGGAAATCCGGCCTCGATTATATCGACGCCGATCTCGTCGAGGCTGCGAGCGATGTCAAGCTTCTCTTCGGACCGAAAGACCACTCCAGGCATCTGCTCGCCGTCCCTGAGAGTTACATCGCAGATCTCAATGTCCAATGGGGGGGTGCCCGCAAGCTCGATGAACTGGTTGATGGAGTAGTCCTGCATATCTTGCCCTTTCCTCTCTAATGATAAATCGATTTCGAAAGGATTTGGCGCTGCGCCGATAAAAGAGAAGGAAGGGGCGGCGGGAAAAGCGCCCCTTCGTCATGGCGAGTTCAGGCTGACGGCGGGGCCTCAACGCTAACCGAGACTGCGTCCCAGGGCAGTATATCGATCCTCCCGAGGAGATCCTCGAAGACTGCCATATCCATCGATGTGGGAATGCCGTAGGCCGAGACGATCTCGCATGTTGTGCGATCGTCCACGGGGAAGAAGACGAAGTACTCCGGAGGGGCGTTTGAGAAAGCGCCGGACCAGTCCTTACGATAGAGCATCGTCTCGACCGGCCGCATCCTTCCGACGGTGACCATCTTCGCGGGGCTTACCGTTAGGTTTTCCGTAGCCAAGAAGGCCTCATTCCCGTAAGGGGTGGCGTTGATCTCGACTGGGTCTGGAGAGGTCTTGAGCTCCAGGCTCGCCGAGGTGTTGAGGACCAACGTCGAGTTGTAGAGATCCTCCATCCTCATCACCGCAGTGCCGATCGAGAAGATCCGATCCGACGAGAGGTTGAGCGCGAATAGGGTCTTCTGGGAGAAGTTCATCTCCCTCACTACGAGGGGATATACGAATACTCCTTCCCCCAGCTCCTCGCTCGTATTGACCGCAAGATCCAGGTCCTGCACTATCGCGTACTCGCCAGCCTCGATGATCACCGTGTCAGCGCTCGCCATGCCGAGCAACGCGAGCATCAGCAAGATTCCAACGATCGTTCTAATGTAGCGCATCATCATCATCATATCCTCCTTATAGCCCCCTCGAATTTGGGGCTCCCTCAAACGGACCCTCCAACCACATTGATCGAGTTCCCATCGAGCTGGACGTTGCTCGATACGGAGATCTGTATATCGCTCGACCCACCAAACGAGGATCCAATGCCGGTCGAGCTCTGGACGAACTTATCCCCCACCTTTCGAATTATCCTGTTGTCGAACTCTGCCACCCACTGATAGCCGGTCGTGGGGCTCTCCGACAAAGAGACCGAGAACTGGGTTCCTACAGGAATGCCGCCGCTTGGGCGCGGAGGCAGGGGCCTGGATGTTACATCGACAAGGACCGCGTTGCTTGGGACGTCATCGAGGGCAACGAAGGTGTAATGCCTGCCGACCATATCACCATAGAACGGGATGGTCCTGTATCCTGAGTAGACCCGTCCCAGGCTCGTGCTCTCTGTCGCCCCCGTCGGATAGATCTCGTAGATGATGAGGTTTCCCGACCTTGGGACGTAGATCAGCATCCTCATCCAGCTACCCTGGGGGCAGAGGGCAGACCATGCCCATCCAGCCGACGTCTCAACCCAGAGCGCCGGTGCGCTTCGCGAAAGGACGAGCCTGCTCAATCCCAAGTAGGATCCGCCGTAGTAGAACTGGGATGAGGGAGTTGCGCTGAAGGTCGTAAGGCTCATCCGCTCCCCAGAGGATGGCGCCTCGGTCATTGCCAGCGCCTCCGGCGCGGAAACGTCGGATGTGGGGGCAACAGCTCCCAGCTGGGCAGCGGCCCCTACCTGGGCTGTTGCCGTTGTCGCCGTCGTCGTCGCCTCCAGCGAGGGAAGCGATGCGTTCGCTCCCGTAGCCGCAGGGCTCTCGCCCCCGAATCCGGCGAGCGCGGTTCCGGAGCATAGGGCGATCAGAACGAAGAAGATCGCCGATACGCGGTAAACTCCAGAGACCTTACTTCGCATAATAAGTACTGCGTTCATATCTACCACCTCAGGAATGTACGACAACATGCTTTGTTCTTACATCCTTGACGGTGCCGTCCGGCCCGACCAGCTTGAATACGATATCGGTCTCGCCTGCACCCACGGCTTGGAATGTAAAGGTCCTCACACCCGGCTGGCCAACCGGCTCTGGGTTGTAGCTGCAAGTCCCCCGATAGAAGGCCCACTCCTCACAGGAGGAGCCATCTGGAAAGACGCAGTAGCCGGTCTGGCTGCCGTCGGGATTCGTCACGATCTTGGACTGATAACCTTTATCAGCGCAATTCTGTGAGGCGGGATTGGGCATTCCGCCGATCGGCGAGGGCTGGGGATTATAGCTGCAGCTTCCATAGTAGAAGGCCCACTCATCGCACGAGGTGCCGTCCGGGAAGTAGCAGCGCCCGTTTCTCGACTCATAGCCCTGCTGCACGCATCTGGCCGCGGCCGGATTCTCCGTTCCGGGCCCTATCACAGGGCCAACCGGGCCGGGCATGGGCGTCGGCGCAGGCGTGGGGCTGCACTCGCCCCTATAGAAGGCCCAAAGCTCACAAGAGGAACCATCCGAGAAGATACAGTTTCCTCCTGAGACGTGTCCGCCGTTGCTGGTGCAGTAATCGTAGATTGGCGGGACGGTCGAGCCACCTCCTATGAGGCCGCCGATATCGGGGGTGGTCGTACCACCGCCTCCGATAATACCCTCGCCACCGATGAGCGACCCGAGAAAGTCGCTTCCATCATTATCTCCAACGATGGGACTCATCAAGGCGAGAAGAACCATCGAGCAAGATAGCGTAATCGGTATCCATCTCAAATCTAACCCTCCAAATTAACACGTCTGACTATATTTACATAATGATAGATATAGATTGTGATGTGAGCATGATTTGGCCGATAAAAGGCGTTTATCCAAATATGCTTCCGATCTTTTCCCACAACGACGCTCGCCACGCACTTGACTGAGAGCCCGGGGATCCGTGGAAAAGAGAACTCATCGAAGAGCTCCCCCCCTTGCAGAGCTCGCCCTTTGCCACCTTGCAGGGATGGCAACCTCCCCGAACCAGTCGAGGCTTACACAACGCCCTTGCAGAGCTCGCCCTTGGCGAGGTCCTCCCGGAAGTAGTCGCCCGGCCTTCGAATCCCAAGCCGAAGGGCAAGCTTCCTCCTCGCGTAGCCGGGGGCGATCCGGAGCATCTCGAGCGCGAACCAGCCTGGATATATCCTCTTCACCTTATTGAAGCGCATCCATTCGAGGTCGTAGTAGCGCGCGTTCATCTCCCAGGTTATGTACTGCACCTCTTCCGCGCTCAGGTGCTTCGTCCTCAGGTTGGCGTGCATGCCATCGTATAGGTTAAAGTCGTTTGAGGTTACGAGGCCCATCCTCGAGAGCTCCTCGCGGTTGATGGTCTTCGGGTAGGGGGTGTTGATGTAGAAGATCGGAAAGTCGACCTTGAGGCGGCGGGCCAATCGAAAGTTCTCCCACATATCGTCTGCGTCGTCGTCGGGATTTCCCCCAATGAGGCCAGTCGATACGATGATGTTGTTATCATTCAGGTACTCGACTGCCTTGTCAGCATCGTCTGACATGCTGCCCTTTCCCAGGAACTCGAGGTTCTTCTTGTTAACGCTCTCGACACCTAGAAAGACGCCGTCAAACCCAGCATCGCCCATCTTATCAACGAGGCGACGGCTCGATCCTATCCCCTTTGCAGAGGCCTGTGTCTTGTACCGCAGATGGGTGAGGCCGGCATCGATGATGGCCTCGCAGAGCTTCTCCAGACGCCTTACATCCAGGGTGATGTTGTCGTCTGGAAAGAAGATGGATCCGGCCCCATGGGCCTCGGCGTCCTTGATATCGGCGATCACGCGATCGAGAGGGAAGCGCCGAAAGCTTCGTCCATACATCTGGTTGATGCTGCAGAACTTGCATCCCTGGGTGCAGCCCCTGCTCGTCTCAACCGAGTCTATGGGAACCCCGAAGCTCTTGAAGCCCCTCGTGATCAGGCGAGCGTCGCGGTTGGGGGGTTGGATCTCGGATACCTTGAGGAGGGGGCGAGGAGGGTTATGTACCATGGAATCCCCCTTCCTGAAGGAGAGGCCCAAGACGTCTTCGAGTGCCATCTCCCCATCGAGGGCAAGCACGAGCTCCCTGAAGGTGGCCTCGCCCTCGCCCCGGACGATGAACTCGATATGCCGAGCAGAACCACTCTCTCCGATCTCCTGGGCGTAGAGGGTTGGGTGGTAGCCTCCTAGCACGACCTTCGCCCCTGCGCCTCTTGCGATTCTCCCAAGATCCAGGGCCTCCTGATACTGGAAACTCATGCAGGTGAGGCCGACTAGGTCATAGGAAGGGGCAAGCTGGGTCACATAATCGCGAGGCTGCGATAGCGAATGGAGATCTGCCACATGGACCGTGCAGATATCGCCGATGTGGGATGCGATCGAAGGCAAGCCAAGGCTCGGTATGCGGGCTATGCGGTCGAAGTCAGCCTGGACGACCGGAGAAGAGAGGAGGAGGACCTTCATATGCTCGCATCCAGCAGCTTCGAGGCGCGGCTCCAGTCGAAGTTGTTCGCCCGGGTTATGTAGGAGGCAACCTCCCTCATCCCCTTCAAGCCGCCATACTTGTAAGCGCTGAACCAGACACGGCCGGAGGTCCGCAAGGGGGCGCTCCAGGGGTAGACCGTTCTAAGCGATCTATCGAGGATCTGCTCCATCTTGGATGGGGTGATGTGGGGGTGGTTCCAGACGAGATGCTTGCCGTCGAAGTGGCGATAGTTCGCATCAAAGATGCCGTACTTCTCCTCGATCTCCTTCCATAGGGGGGTCTGGGGAAGCGGGGTGATAACGCAGATCTGGGTGATGTCGAGCTTCAATTCGGCAAGCTTTGTCATATCCTCTCGGATGGACTCCTCTGTGTCCTCCTCGAACCCTATCATGTAGTAGCCGATCGATCCCATGCCGTACTTCTGAAGCTTCTTCACCGTCTCTATGATCTCCTCTGTGCCCTCCTTTTTATTCATCTGGTCGAGCCTCTCCTGGTGGAGGTTCTCGATTCCAATCGCTGCGCCCGTAAATCCGCTCAAGCGGCCCGAGCGCCTCTTCCGATCTGCCCACTGATCGATCCGCTCTCGCAGATAATCGGCCCTTGCCATGCAGCCCCAGACCATATCATACTCCTCGAAGAGATCGACCACCCTGTCGGCATGCCGGCGGTTTCCGCCGAAGTTCTCGTCCTCTATCACGACTACGTTTATGCCGTTCTCCTTGTAGTAGGCGATCACCCGCTCGATGCTCTCGATAGGGATAGGCGTCGGCTTGTTGCAGAAGACCGGCGTCTGACAGAACTTGCATCCCACGCCGCATCCACGGGTGGTGAAGAGGATGCCGTAGATGTTCAGCTTGACATTGAAAGGGGTGTTCAGGTACTCGATCAGGGGAGGATGAATCACTTTGCCAGCCTGGCGGCCGAAGTAGGGGGCGAGCTGCCCCTCGGCGTACCCTACGAAGGATTTGTCGAAGTGGCCCTGGATCTCCGGCGTAAGGGCGCCGTAGTTCCCGGCCCAGATCTCGGGGACGCCCTTCTCCCTGGCAATCTCTGCCATCTCGATAGCCTCATGGGTCCCGTTGAGATAGAATGAGAGCCCCACGACGTCCCAACCTTCCTCAAGCTTGCGACGATACTCCTCCATGGAAGGGTACTCCAGTATCTCTATCTCAGGGATGTTCTGCTTTAGGAAGCGAAGGCCAAAAGACTGGATGCGAGGCCAGTAGAAGCGAAACCAGCGGGAGCGCGAGTTGGCCCCTATGTAGTCGTACAGCTCTCCGCTATCGTTATACACCGTGGTGAATAGGACCCGAGGGGGCATGGCCTGCCCTCTCTTGGACATGGAAGATTAACCTTGCGACTCCTGCCGTGATATCATACGGCAAGCCAGAGGGCAAAGGATGTGGGGGATCGATACGATCCAACGAGAGGAGAGACCGCCAGTAATGGATCGGGAAATCTAAAAAGCCCGCGACTATTCAGCACTCCCCACCAGCGCATCGAGGTCAAACAACGATAGCGCACCCTGCAGCAAGCTGCGAGGTACCACTTACTAAGATGACGCCGTAGCAGGCACTTAGAATATGCCCTTCATAATAGGAATAGCCATCACGAAAGTCAATATTGCTAGAACCACGGTTAACCAAAAAAGCCTTTTACTCAATTCCGATGTCTCTTCTGCGTTACTTAACAATGCCAATATTATAGGATATATCTCTATATTTTTTGGAGCACCGTAAGGTAAATCCTTTGGGACGGGAGCTTCACTCCAATCTTTTATCCATTGATGAACTCGTATCCAATCCCCTTCATCGAATTCCGGAATTTTTATCATTATAATCCCTTCCAACAGAACGGCTGCCGACGTTTAGCCGTGACACTACTCTTAATATTAATTGTAAGGCATCCGCATATAAATTTTTTATGCTCTTAGCTGTTCCCTGTGGGCGGGTGGTCTGCCTAAATCATATATATATACACCTTAGTTGTATAATATACTCAGGGAAAGCAGTCAAACGGCTGCGATGCACGCCGCAGCAAGCTTAAAGATATCATGTTTGAAGATGTGATCCGCAAGCGCGGCCACGTCCTTCCCCCCGGCAGCTAAGCGGGTGCGGAGGCAGAGGACGAGGACGACGAGCCCTTCGAGAAGATGATGAAACTGCCCACTGCCAAGCTGCGTGAGCAGATGGCAGAGCCGCGCCGGGTGGACGAGGCAACCTGAGATAACCTGGAAGAGCTGAACGATGACGCTTGAGGAACTGCTGAAGGAGAAGCGCGAGGATATTCTGCTTATCGCCGCCAAGTACGGGGCGCGAAATGTGAGGGTCTTCGGGTCAGTTGCACGCCATGTTGCCGATGCAGCGAGCGATATCGATCTGTTGGTAGAACTGGAGCCAGGGAGGAGTCTCTTTGACCTCGGGGGGCTTCAATTCGAGCTCGAGTCCCTCTTCGAATGCCGTGTGGATGTTGTCACCGAGCATGGGCTCAAGAAGCGCATCCGTGACCGCGTTCTCAGGGAGGCTGTTCCAATATGAGAGATCCCTTAGAGCGCTTGCGGGACATTCTGGAGGCGATCTCGGCTATTGAACGCCATGCCGACCAGGGCAAGGTCGCCTTCGAGCGGCTGGTCGTGGGTAAAGTGCCACGGAATGATGGACCTCCTTGATTCACTTCCAAGACCCCCCCATCTCTTTGCCCCCTGGAAATCCTTAAAAGCCCACATCCCCCTCATCGATCCATGGACGGACCGGCAATTGCGCTTCGATCCCTGACCAAGCGGTTCAAAGGCCTTGTAGCTGTCGACGGGATCGATCTTGAGATCGAGAAAGGGGAGCTATTCGGCCTGCTTGGCCCAAACGGGGCAGGAAAGAGCACAATCATCAAGATGCTCACAACCATGCTGAAGCCGACAAGTGGATCCGCCATCGTCTGGGGCCACGACGTCTTGAGGGATAGGGATGCTGTGCGGTCCTCCGTCGGCGTGGTCTTCCAGGACCCGACTCTCGACACAATGCTCACTGCAAGGGAGAATCTGGACTTCCACGGCCGCATGTATGGCATGAATGCAGAGCGGCGGAAGAATGGGATCGAGGAGGTTTTAGACCTGGTCGACCTGGCTGAGAAGGCCAATGTGCTCGTGGAGGAGTTCTCAGGGGGGATGCGCCGGAGGCTCGAGATCGCGCGAGGGCTGATGCACCGGCCCCATGTGCTCTTCCTGGACGAGCCGACGCTTGGCCTCGACTCCCAGACAAGAAGGCATATCTGGCAGTACATAAAGGAGATGAACCTCCAAGAGGAGGTAACCGTCGTCCTTACGACCCACTACATGGAGGAAGCGGACAACCTATGCAAGAGGGTTGCCATCATCGACAACGGCCGGATTGTGGCACTGGACTCGCCCGAGAACCTGAAGGACCTGATCAGCGCAGATATCATAAACCTCGCTGTATTAGAGGGCCATGACGACCTCCTCCAGGCGCTCGAACCGCAAGGCTGGATCAGATCGATACAGACATCGAACGGCGAGGTTCAGCTTCACGTCGACCATGCCCAGGCCAGAATGCCTGAGATCATGGCTATTGCCTATCGACACGATGTTGCCATTGCATCGGTCTCGATGCACGAGCCAACCCTCGAGGACGTATTCCTCAAGTTCACAGGCCGAAAGATCAGGGCGGAGGGAGGCGGCGGAGCTTTTGCTCGAATGGGACCATGGAGGCGTCGTCGATGAGGCTCGACCTCTATGCCATATACAGCATATGGCAAAGAGAGATGCTGCGCTTCTTCAGATTGAAGAGCAGGCTTATCGGATCCCTGGGTGCCCCCTTCTTCTTCCTCGCATTTCTCGGGATGGGATTTCGAGGAGGCGGCGCCATGATGCCTGGAATCCCCGAGGGGATGAGCTATATCGCGTTTCTCACGCCAGGCATAATCGGGATGACCATACTTTTCCAATCGACATTCGCAGGCCTCTCCGTCCTCTGGGACAGGGAGTTTGGCTTTCTAAAGGAGATGATGGTGGCACCAGTGAGCCGCATGGCAATAGTGCTCGGCCGCACAGCTGGAGGCGTTACAACCTCCATTGTGCAGAGCATGGTCATCCTGACTGCCGGCATCTTCATGGGCGTCTCGCTTTCGGGAATCAGGGGATTTTTGCTCTCCCTCGTCTTCATGATATTGATAGGATCGACGTTCATCGGGATGGGCCTAGCCTTTGCCTCCCGGATGAAGGACATGTCCGGCTTCAGCCTGATCATGAACTTCATCATCTTCCCCCTTTTCTTCCTCTCGGGGGCAATATTTCCCATCGAGCAGTTCCCCGCGGGGATCAGGCTCATCGCATACCTCGATCCCCTCACCTACGGCGTCGACGGCCTCAGATACTGCCTCGTCGGCGCTAGCGCTTTTTCGCCCCTGGCCGACCTTGGCATCCTCTTTCTGGCCTGCATTGCCATGTTGGGACTGGGAGCCTACCTCTTCGAGGTGAGCGAGGTCGAGTGATCGAAAATCCATTCGCCCTTGGCCCTTCCCCCTGCAGACAGATGGGGCTTGGGATCTGGCGGACATCGAACCTCTCCTTGTGTGAAACTAAGCGTGAACATCATCACTTCGATCGCGACCGCATCTCTAGGGGATTGAGGATCTCCTGGAGGTGGTAGATGGCGTGCTTATAGATCACAAGCGGCGCCTGGTTTGGAACCTCCACCCGTATCTCATAGGCATTATAGCCGATCAATATCCCAGTTATCGGCTGGCCGCTCAGGGGCTGTACCCGCACCCTCTTGTTCAATAGATCCTTCAAGAATGTCGGGGCCCCTTTCGGCCTCTCCCCCTGTGCCGTCCCCTGTATCGTCCCTTCCTCAGTCATCCTTCTATCCCTCCAGCCATGGGCTGATCCTTGTGATATGATATCGCCCTCATCATCAATGAACTTTTCCTATTGAGCGAGAGGAGACGAAGGCAGAGATTGAGGACGAACGACGATCTGTGCCATCACCTCAGCTGCAGCAGTGAAAATAGAGCGCCGTGTCCTGGTGCCCGGCCAAAGGCCGCAGTGGAGACAAAGGGCGATCGTTTACCCCTTATGACGCCTTCGATCGCCATGATCTCCGCAGACATGCCCGTCGCCGACATGCCCAGCCACGAAGGCTAGCATCCCCGAGCCATTTGGAGGGAAATCCATGATTATCCCCCAGGCACCCGCATTCAGCAGGCCCCAATGCCCAACAGAGCATTCGTCAACTCCCTCGGCCTCCAGCGCTCCCGCCACCCAACCAGGACACGACGAAGTTCACGTTTAATCATTATATAGATATATACCTTCCGGTCGGGCCGGGTCGTGATTCTGAAATAGGTTGGAGTTTCTATAACCCGTCTATAGCTTGCGATCTCATGTAAAATTTCTTTTTACAAGAAACCTAACCACAAAGGAACAA
>Ga0265594_1000087_pt1 | contig 76188 bp, 84 predicted proteins | sample saktaG_11_FD_190147 | JGI IMG/M metagenome (GOLD analysis project Ga0265594, IMG submission 190147) | Saline water microbial communities from Sakinaw Lake, British Columbia, Canada - sak_2011_5_24_80m | ecosystem: Environmental > Aquatic > Non-marine Saline and Alkaline > Saline ...
CCCTGGAGATTCTACATTAAAAACAATCCATTTATTTCAAGGAAGTAGATTTTTTAAGCAATAAAGATTGTTTTCGGTTAAAATATAAAGATTTTTACTGGCTTGATCCCAAAACATTTTTGAGTTTGGAAATTCTATAAGATCAATGATGTTTATTTTATCGCGATTGTCAATCTCTGCAATTTTTATTTTTTCTTTAAAAGTAAAAATTAAGTAATTCTCGTTTAACCAGAATAAATTGTCTATTTTTTCTGAAAATCTGGTAAGAAAAATTTTTTCTTTTACTTCTCTTCTCGGCTGACCGATATTTTCTTCAAGCGCTAAAATCCATAGTTCTGATCCATTGACAACTGCCAAGTTTTTTGAGCGTGGAGAAATTTTCATTTCATTTACATTGTCAAAGATTTTTTGGAATGTTTCCGAATCTTTATCAAAAAGATGCAACGATTTGTTTTCTTTTAAAAAGAAATAATCATTAAATATCTTTAATTCATATCCTGTTTCTTTGGAGATTATGAAAGGGCTTCCATTCACTTTTGAGAGAGAATCTTTTTCAAAAATATATCCTAAGCTATCTAAGTAATAATTACCATCTGAATCAAGAACGTTTTTAGGAAGTATTGTACTTTTTTCTTCAATTATTGTCGGAGGAAATTTGTCAAAGTTTAGGATAAGTCTTTTTTCCTGCTCTTTTATTCCAACATTTAAATAAACTTCTTTTGGATTTTTTGATAATTCTAAACCTATAAAATCAGCTCCTCTGGAGTAGATATCTTTTTCGCTCATTAGATGGCTTTTGATGTTCTTTTTAAGTTCAAGAAGCTTTAATTCCCAGGTATTGTCTTCTAATTCAAGAGTAATTATTCCTTCTTTGACTATCCAGAAATTGCTGATGTTCTGTCCCAAAAGTTCAAACTCTCGGCTTTTAGGAAACAAAACAATATTTTTGGCTTCAGTTACATGTTTTTCTTTTACTTCCAGATTTTTCTGCCAGGAATAATATCCTTGTTTTTCTATTTTTACTTCATAGGTTTTTGGGAGAAGGTTATTAATAAGAGCAGAGCCGGTTAAACCAGAAGTCTCTTTTTCTAATTTTCCGTTAATGAATATTTCTAAATTATGAGGTATTGTTTTAAAATAAAGAGCGCCTGTTTGGACAATTCTTTTTTCTTGAAAGTCGAATCTATATCCTTGCGAATAGAAAACAACAGCTGGAGCCGCTAATATAAACATTATAAGTGACATTCTGAATAATAGAGTACGCCTTTTTTTAGTCATATCATTATAATATTCTTTTTTTTAATAAAAACAAGGTTCTAAAAAGCGTTAAATCTTTCTATTTTTTGTAAAAATAAAGCTTTTGGCTAAACATCCTGTAATTAGAACAAAAATTCCTCCTAAGATAAATAAAAAATTGTATCCCAATAAAGCAATGGTAAATCCGGAAATTAAAGAACCTATAGCCGTGCTCAAGGGCGCAAAAATTGTATCAATAGCTCCAGCTTCTTCTGGATAATCTTTTAATCTTTTATTAACTAAACCGCTTCGCCCGGAATTGGTAATTAAAGCTCCGGCTGACCTGCCGATATTAATTAAAAGAATGCTAAGAAAATTTAAAACAGGCACAAGTAATCCAAATAAAATAGTAAAGATACCGACTGCTATTCCTCCTCTAGTAATATTTTGAAAGCTTTTTTGATCGCCGATTTTTTTAATCAGATATAAAGAAAGAGGCATAAATAATAAAGAAAACACTGCGCCAAAAATTAAAATTAAGTTTTGAGACCAAGCCAATTCTTGTCTTAAAAATAGAACAAAGAAGGCTCGATAAAATCCTCCTAACAATAGAACAGCCAAGGAAACAGAAATTAAGGAAAGAACAGTTCTCTGTTTTAATTTCTGGAAAGTTTTCTGATGATTTTCTTTAAAATTTTGAAAATTAAAGCCGTGGTCCGGCAAAGCTTTGGCCGGTTTTCGCAATCTAATAAAACAGAAAATTGAGTTTAAAAAGTGAATAATCAAGCTTAAAATGAAAACTCCGGTAAAATTAAACTGCCAAATAAAGAAAGCTCCCACTGCTGGAGCTATGGCTTCGACGTAAAAAGGAGCTGAATAAAACCAACCAAAAGCTCGATCCGGATTTTCTAAACGAGAACCCATTAAAATTCCCTTAGAAGAAGCAAAAAATAAAGCAGCTGAGATTCCTAAAAGAACTTGCCAGAGATAAAACAAAGTTGTGCTCTGAATAGTGATCATTCCTAAAGAGTAAATTCCATATCCTAAAATACCAATAGAAGCTAAAATAGCTGGGTTGATTTTATGATTTAAAAATCCAACTGGCAAAGCAAAAAGAGCGATGGGAAGATAAATTAAAAGATAAGTATATCCTACTTCTGGGAGAGACAATCCTCTTGATATTAAGAATAAAGGAAAATACAAAGAAAAGACCTTATATCCAAACATTAAAAAGAAATGTGAAATTGTCACATCTCTGGTGATCTTTTCAATCTTAGGAATAATTTGCATATTAGATTATTATAGCATAAAAATAAAATAGCGCTCTCTATGGAAAGTCCACAGAGAGCACATTCTTGCTCATAGCTAGATATGCTCTAGCGCTTGCTCGATAAGAAAGCGTGTTCTTGGAGAAATAATTTCAATGTTCGGTAGTTCTTCTTTAGGGACAAACATCAATTCTCCTCTTTGAAACTTCTTTGAGAATTCTTGAGTTTCCTCCAGATATCCTCTATGCATGGGGATCGGCATTGAGAAAGCGAGATCAATGACAATCCGCTCTTCCTCGGTTTTGGTGTCTTTGTACTCTTTCCAAAACCAGGCAGGAATCAAGAGAAGGGGTTGAGGCAGATTAAGTAATTTTAACCCAGCCTCTTCGTCAAGTTCTTGTGCAAGGCAAGCGAAGATTGCCTGTTGGTACTTTGAAAGGCTATCCGGGCCTATCTTTAGTGTAAAGTGAGGAAGTTCAGCTCCGCCTCCGATCATCTCCCACTTGCCAGAAAGATCCTGGCTGAGAAGAGAGTCCTTTTCAAGACGCCTTCTCAAGAGCAACTCTCCGCTGTAATTGTAAATTACAGCGAACATGCCGATTCCAGTAGCAACCGCGCGATCCTTCTCAAGATTCTTCTGACACTCAGATAGAATCTTTTCCATTTTTGCCGCCATGTTAACACCTCCTTTAATTTCTTCTTAGTGAAGATATTATATTTTAAAATAAATATATAAAAAAGTCAAGACCTTAGAGAAGGAACGCTGGTTGGGAAAAGAGAGCTACTCTATTTTCTAAAAAGCAAGCTAATTCTGAAAGACAAGAAAATCTTTCTTTAGTAAAAAAATCACTGATGAACTCGGTGATTTTACTTGGTATTGGCAAATTCCGAAAACAAAAAAATCCCTTTCGGAAACTGCTAAATTTTTTAGTAATCTCTGAAAGGGAGGAGGTTAGAAGTTTTAGAAGTTCCAACCTCCTCCCTTATTTAATGTTCTCTGCTGGCCGAATTGCTTTCGCGATTTTCAGCAGCGGCGGGTGGCGAAACGACGCCCGAGCACTTTTTATTTTAATTGCGTAGTGCTCGACGCAAATCGCGGATTTGACGGTTCCGTATTTTTAAGGAATCCGCCCGTATAATCAATCTCCTGAGAGCGGCTTTTGCGATCTGCTCCCATTCCACATCCTGAACTGGTTCAAGGGGTTGATTCTCCTCAATCCAATCCAGGATTTCTTGAGTAGTGAACCCCGAAACCGGGTCTACTCCGGTTTCAATAGAGCGTTCCAGTTTTATTAGAGCATTGCTTAAATTCTGAATAGTCTGTCCCATTTTTTCTCCTCTGCCACCCGCCAGTAGCAGAAGTAATATACTTAAAGAACTTTTATCCCCACAGCATTGATCTTCTCTTGAAAATCAATTTTACGGAGAGGAGAGAAAGAATATCTTAAAAAGATTTTCTAACTCTTCTTTTCTTCTATCAACATTATATCATACGATTTAGAGTTTGTCAAGTTTTTGTGGTAATGTCCTTGCCTAAAACATTTAGCAAGGTAAAATTACTAATGATTATTATCTCTAAAATCGTAGGAAATAATTGAAATTATTATTGGCAAGCGTCTTTCCATTTGTTAAAATGTAACAATAAAAGAATATCTCAATTTGCTGAATTTTCAATTTTGAGCTAATATACAATCCTATGGAGAAATTTGTAATTTATGGCGGAAACCCCTTAAAGGGAACGATTGAGGTTGGCGGAGCAAAGAATGCCGCCACTCCCATTTTAGCTGCTACTTTGCTTACAAGTGAAGCTTGCAGGATTTCAAATCTTCCTTTAGTTGAGGATGTTTTTAGAATGATAGAGATATTGGAAAGCATGGGGGCAAAAGTTAAATGGCCTGGGAAAAGAGCTGTAGAAATAAGATGTAGAAACATTGATCCTTCCAAAATCAACTTTTCAAAAGTTAAAAAAATGCGTTCTTCTGTTCTGCTGATAGGACCGTTATTGGCAAGATTCGGCAAAGTTAAGATATGCAAGCCAGGCGGCGATATCATTGGGGCGAGGCCTATTGATGTTCATGTTCGTGCTTTTAGAGATCTTGGAACAGAAGTTTCTTCTCAGGGAGATTGGTTTTATTTCAAAGCTAAGAAGTTAAAACCTAATAAAGTTATTCTAAGAGAATTCAGCGTTACTGTCACCGAAAATATTTTAATGGCTTCTAGCTTGATTCCAGGAAAGAGCGAAATATCTATTGCTGCTCGCGAACCTCATGTTGAAGATCTTGTTAAGTTTTTGAAAAAAATGGGAGCAAGAATAAAAGCTCCAAGCCCTCATTCTTTTACTGTTGAAGGATCTGAAAAACTTAAAGGGGTTAGTCATACTGTTATTTACGATCCAGTGGAAGCAGGAAACTATATTATAGCCGCTGCGGTTACGCGCGGGAAAGTACTGGTTAAAAATGTTAATCCTCTTCATTTAGAATTGGTTTTGGCGAAATTAAAAGATTTTGGTCTGGAAATGGAAATAAGGAAAAATGAAATTTTGGTAAATCCTCTTAAAAAGAGATTGAGAATGGATAAAATTCAAACTTTAATTTATCCTGGTATTCCTACGGACCTTCAATCTGCTTTCGGTGTTTTGGCTACTCAAGCAAGGGGAACTACGTTGATTCATGATCCGCTCTACGAGAACAGATTAAAATACTTGGAAGAGCTTAACAAAATGGGAGCAGAGATTATTATTGCCGATCCTCATAGAGCAATTATTAACGGTCCAAGCGTTCTTCACGGAAGAGAAATAAACAGCTATGATATAAGAACAGGGGCCTCTTTAATCATTACTGGTCTTGTTGCCAGGGGGAAAACTGTAATTAATGATATTTATCAAATAGACAGAGGATATGAAGGGATAGAGGAAAAGCTGCAAAAATTAGGGGCAGATATTAAGAGAGTTAAAAGCTAAATATATGTTTGTAAAAAAAATTGGTATTGACCTTGGAACTTGCAACTCTTTAGTTTTTATTCCGGGTAAGGGGATTGTTCTTAAAGAGCCGTCAGTAGTGGCAGTTTCTTTGGATGAAAACAAAATTCTGGCGGTTGGACATGAAGCAAAAGAAATGACAGGCCGTACCCCTGACACTATCAGGGTCTATAGGCCGTTAAAAGATGGAGTAATTGCTGATTTTAGAGTAACTCAAGCAATGATTTCATATTTTATTAAAAAAGTAATTCCTTCTTTTCAGTTCTTTAAACCAGAATTAATGATTTCTATTCCAGCCGGCATTACTTCTACTGAAAGAAGAGCTGTTATTGAAGCTGCCATTGGAGCTGGCGCAAAGCAGGCTTTTGTGGCGAAAGAGCCGATTTTGGCTGCCATTGGAGCCGGGATTCCAATTGGTTCTTGCTCGGGAAATCTTATAGTTGATATCGGAGGTGGAACATCTGAAGTTGCTGTAATTTCTTTGGGAGGCATTGTTACTGTAGCTTCAGTAAGAGCAGGAGGAGATAAGATGGACAGGGCAGTTTCTGATTTTATCAAAAAGAAATACAACTTAGCTATTGGAGAGAAGACAGCCGAGGAAATAAAAATTAAAATAGGAACAGCTCTGCCGGAAAAAGGAGAAAGATTTTTAGATATTCGTGGAAGAGATCTAATTGCTGGTCTTCCGAAAAATATTAAAATTTCTTCCAATGAAATTTGTGAAGCGATTTCTGAAACCTTGCAGGAAATTATCCAATCAATAAAGCAGGTTTTAAGAATTACTCCTCCTGAGCTTTCAGCGGATGTTATGGATAAAGGTATGGTTCTTTCCGGTGGAGGAGCTCTTTTAAAGAATTTAGACAAATTAATTGCTAGATCTACGGGTGTCCCTTGTTCTGTTGCAGAAGAACCGTTATTTTGTGTTGCAAAAGGGACTGGGGTAGTATTGGAGAATCTGGAAGTTTATAAAAAAAGCATAATGAGTAAAAAGTAGGTTTATGATAATAGGCCATCTATCTCAATGGCAATATTTGGAAAAAGCAGCCAAGATGAGGAAAATCCCTCATGCTTTTTTGTTTTCCGGACCAGAAAAGATAGGCAAGAAAAAAATAGCACTTGAATTTGCAAAAGTTCTCATTGGTTTTGAAAACAGCTTTGATCTAATTTTAGTGGAGCCAGAAAACGGCTTAATCCAAATCTCCCAGATTAGAGATTTAAGACCTTGGCTTTATCTCTCTTCTCCCTCATTCAAAGTTGCGATAATTAATAATGCTCATTGTATGAATAGCGAAGCCCAAAGCTCGCTATTAAAGATTTTAGAAGAACCAAGAGGTAAAACCATCTTTATTCTTGTTACTTCTTTGCCAAAGATTTTGCTGTCCACTATTATTTCCCGGGTTGAGGTGCTTAATTTCTATAAGATATCTGATTCTGAAATAAAGAAATATGTACAGAGCCAGGGAGCCAATCAAACATCTGCTGCAAAAATCACATCTTTTTCCAAGGGAAGAGCGGGTTTGGCTTTTGATTTCCTTTCAGATGAGGAAAAGCTAAGAAAATATGAGCAAGTTTTTCAAGAAATTGCCTCATTGAGCTCTTCAAGCTTGGCCTTGCGTTTTTCCTGGGCAGAGAGAATGAGTAAAAAAGAAATTAAAGATATAACTGCAGATCTAGATATCTGGCTGAATTATTTTAGAGACATTTTTCTTTCAAAAATAAAAGGCATGGATATTTATTATTCTTTTCCAAAACTGAAAAAAATTCTATCCCTCATTCAGAAAACAATCTTTTTGATTTCAACTACAAACGTAAATAAAAAAGTTGCCTTGGAGGTTTTGGCAATGGAGCTTAATTGACCTTTAATCTAAATTATGTTATTACTATAGCGGTAATAAAAAAAGGAGGTGTAAAATAGACGATCTAAGAGTCCAACGGCAAATAGAAGATGCGGGAGAATTGCTTAAATATGTTAATCCAGACTTGGAAAGCTTTAAGGATTTTCTTAATGTACAGGAACAGTGGGTCAATAATGAAGAAAAGAGAATAGAAAATTTAAAGCTCTTAATCTCAAGGGTGCATAAGATTTAAGAAGGGGATGTCTAAGACATCCCTTTTCATTGGATAAAAATTTTGCTATAACTAAAGTATGGAACATGAAGAGATTATTGATAATATAAAGCCAGAGATGGACAAAGTTATAAGCTTTTTTCAGCGTGAGATTGATAAAATTAGAACAGGAAGAGCGTCAGTATCTTTAGTGGAAGACATAACAGCTGACTGTTTTGGCCAGAAATTTTCGATAAAGCAATTAGGAGCAATAACTTTATCCGGTCCTCAGCAAATTTTAATTCAGCCATGGGATAAATCCTATTTAGAATCTATTGAAAGCGCTATCCGTCAATCTGGAAGAGGCCTTAGTCCTGTTGTAGATAAAGACGTAATACGCATTAATTTGTCAGCCCTGACAGGAGAATTCAGAAGTAATCTTCTTAAGATTCTCTCTGAAAAACAGGAAGAAGCAAGAAAAACTATAAGAAGATGGAGAGAAGAAGCATGGAAGAAAGTTCAAGACGGATTTAAAAATGGCGAGATTAGGGAAGATGACAAATTTCGGGCAAAAGACACGCTTCAAGATTTAGTTGAGCAGTATTATGAAAAAATTGAAGATATTGGGAATAGAAAAAGAAAAGAAATAAACGGATAAAAGTATATGGTTTTAAGTATTGTTATTGCTATTTTGGGAATAGTTGTGCTAATGGTCTTACATGAGCTTGGACATTTTGTTATTGCCAAGAAATGCGGAGTAGATGTTGAAGAGTTTGGTATTGGGTATCCTCCTCGGATTTTAGGTAAAAAGTTCGGAAACACTTTGTATTCTATAAACCTTATACCCTTTGGCGCTTTTGTGAAAATAAAAGGAGAAGAAGGGGGGATAGAAGACATTAGAAGCTTTTCCGGAAAGCCTATCTGGCAAAGAATGTTAATAGTAGTTGGCGGAGTAGCTTCTTTCTGGGTAGTTTCTGCGATTCTGCTTGGCATAATAGCAGGTTCTTGGGGTCTTCCCACCGCTGTTTCAGATGATGAGAGTTCTGGCTTGAGAGATATTAGAATTCAGATTGTCAGTGTTCTAACTAATTCTCCTGGAGAGGGTGCTGAACTGCAAGTTGGAGACGTTATAACTAAAATTTCCAAAGATTCAGAATCCAAGGAAATTACGAAAATGAGCGATGTTCAAGATTTTACCAATAAATACAAAGGAGAAGAGATTATTCTGTCTATTGAAAGAGGCGGAGAAACGATAGAAGCTCCTGTGGCTCCAAGGGTTTCTTATCCAGAGAACGAAGGACCCATAGGAATAGGTTTAGCAAGAGTTGCCTTGAAATCTTGTTCTTGGTACCAGGCTCCCATTAAGGGAGTTGTCTTTACCGGAATTTTGACTTCCAGTGTTGCTAGGGGCTGGGTGATGGGTTTGAAAAAATTATTCGGTTCAGAAGAACTTCCTCCAGGGATGAAATTTGAGGTGATGGGTCCCTTGGGAATACTTGGCTTATTAAGAGAATATTTTGCAAAAGGAATCAATTACTTTTTGTATTTAATCTCCCTGATCTCTGTTGCTTTGGCTCTAGCTAATATTCTTCCCATACCTGCTTTGGATGGAGGAAAGCTTGTTTTTCTGTGTCTGGAAGCGATAAGGAAAAAACCAATACCTGTTAAAATCGAGCAAGGCGTTACTACTGTATTTTTTGTTCTTTTAATCGGCCTTATGCTTTACATAACAATAATGTTTGACATACCAAGAGTTTTTTAAGAAATGAAACAATCTCAACTTTTTAATAAAACTATAAAAACTGCTCCCAAGGAAGAAGAAAGCATTAATGCCCAGCTTTTGATCAGGGCTGGTTTTATCCATAAAGAAATGGCAGGAGTATGGAGTTTTCTTCCGTTGGGATTAAGAGTTCTTAGAAAAATTGAAGATATTATTAGAAAAGAAATGAATGCTATTGGAGGGCAGGAATTGCTTATGACTGTTTTGCAGCCCAAGTCTCTTTGGCAAGAAACTGGGCGTTGGTCAAAAGGGATGAGCACAATAATTTACAAGGTAGGTGATGGAGAAATAGGGCTTGGCCCCACTCATGAAGAAGAAATTTGCGATATTGCGAGAATGCTCATAAAGTCAAGAGAGGATCTTCCTTTATATCTTTATCAAATACAAAGCAAGTTCAGGAAGGAACCAAGAGCAAAATCAGGGTTGCTTAGATGCCGTGAATTTGAGATGAAAGACTTATACAGTTTTCATTCTTCCCAAGAAGATTTTGAAAAATATTATGAAGTTGTAAAAAAGTCATACTTTAAGATATTTAAAAAATGCGGTTTAGATTCGCTTTTAACCCAAGCTTCTGGAGGAGGATTTACAAAAGATTTTACGCATGAGTTTCAAGTATTATCTCAAAGCGGAGAAGATAAAATTATTTATTGTCCCAGTTCTCATTTTTCTCAGAACAAAGAGATTGCTAAAGTAAAAGCCGGTGACAAATGCCCCTTATGCTCTAAGGCCCTAATACAGGGGAATGCGATTGAAATAGGGAACATTTTTCCTTTGAAAGACAAGTATTCCAAAAAGATGAATGTTTCTTTCACTGACGAAAAGGGAAAGAAGAGAAATGCTATCATGGGATGCTATGGAATCGGAATTTCTCGGGTAATGGGAACAATAGTGGAAATTCATCACGATCAAAATGGCATAATTTGGCCTAAGAAAGTAGCTCCCTTCTCTGTTCATCTAATCCCAATAGAGACTTCTAACCCAAAAGTTAGAAAAGCTGCAGAAAAAACATATCAGAATTTACAAGAAAGGAACATAGATGTACTATATGACGATAGGCAAAACAAGAGTCCTGGGGAGAAATTTGTAGAGGCAGATTTAATCGGGATTCCTTTCAGAATAGTTGTAAGCGAGAAAACGCTTAAAAATAATTGTCTTGAATTGAAAAAAAGAGAATCAACAAAAAGAGAATTAATAAAAATTAACGAGATTTTTAAAAAACTTAATGTTTAATAAACTCCTTTCATATTTTTCAGAAGACATTGCAATTGATTTAGGAACGGCAAACTCTTTGGTTTATGTTAAAGGAAGAGGAATTGTTATTTCTGAACCGTCAGTGGTGGCTGTAAATCAAAAAACAGGACAGGTTTTGGCAATTGGCGAAGAAGCAAAAAAAATGGTTGGCCGTACGCCGTCTCATATTGTAGCTACCAGGCCTTTGGTCAAAGGGGTAATTTCTGACTTTGAAGTGACAGAACAAATGCTGAGATATTTTATCCAAAAGGTAAAAAAGAGAAAAATATTCAGCGGTTTTGGCCCGCGTCTTATCGTTGGTATTCCTTGCGGAGTTACAGAAGTAGAAAGAAAATCGGTCCAAGATGCGGCAAGAAATGCCGGAGCAAGAGAAGTTTATCTAATTGAACAGCCAATGGCTGCTGCCTTAGGATCAAGACTGGAGGTTCAGGAAGCAGGAGGAAATTTTATCGTTGATATTGGCGGAGGGACAACCGAGGTAGCCGTAATCTCATTGGGAGGATTAGTTATTTCAAAAAGCTTAAGAATTGCAGGGGACAAGCTTAACGAAGATATAATAGATTTTGCCCAAAGAGAATACAAGCTTCTTGTAGGAGAAAGAACAGCAGAAAATATTAAAATCGGGATTGGTTCTGCCTATGCTTTAAAAAAGAATCAAAAATCTTCTAAGGAGAAGGGTTTTGAAGAAATGCCTTTGCGAGGGAGAAATTTAGTGACAGGGCTTCCTGAAGAAATTACTGTTTCCAGCCAGGATATTAGAAGAGCTTTAGAAAAGTCGGTTAACCAGATAATATTAGAAATAAAAGCAACGATAGAAGAAACTCCTCCCGAGCTTTTAGCTGATATAATGTCCAATGGAATATACTTGGCGGGTGGAGGTTCTCTTTTATCTGGACTAGATGTTTTGATTACAAAGGAGACAAAAATTCCCGCTAAAATCATTGATGATCCTCTAACTGCCGTTGCCAGAGGCGCAGGAATGGTTTTGGAGCATCTTGATCAGCTTAGGGAGATATTAATAAATAGAGAGGAGTTAGATCCTCCAAAATAAAATGATTAGCAAACAAGAAGTTATACATATTGCTGACCTTGCAAGGATTGGAATGAGCCAAAAAGAATTAAAAAAGATTCAGAAAGATATGTCTTCAATTTTAAATTATTTTAACCTTCTCAAAAAAGTTGATGTTTCCCGAGTAAATCCGACAAGCCATTCAGTTTTAGTTGAAAATATAATGAGAGAGGATAAGAGAAAGGAAAGAAATATTAATTTGGCAAATGAACTGGTTAAGAATTCCCCTGAAAGAAAAGCAAGATATGTTAAAGTAAAATCAGTACTATAAACCATGGAATTAACCGATCTTACTATATCCCAAATTCAGCAAGGCCTGGCAAAAAAACAATTTTCTGCTTTAGATTTAACAAAGGCCTATTTAAATAGAATTAAAAAAAGAAATAAAAAGATTTTAGCTATTTTGACTCTCTGTGAGAAATCTGCTCTTTTGGAAGCTAAAGAGATTGATAATTTACTCTTGCAGGGAAGATCAATTCCTTCTTTGGCGGGAGTTCCCTGCGTGATAAAAGATAATATTTTAGTCAAAGGAGTGAAATGTACCGCTGGTTCAAAGATCTTAGAAAATTATGTTGCCTCTTATGATGCTTCAGTTGTTAAACTGATTAAAAAGCAAGGAGCAGTAATTTTGGGAAAAGGGAACCTTGATGAGTTTGCCATAGGGTCGTCTGGAGAATATTCTGCTTTTGGAAAGACCTTAAATCCTTGCGACCTAACCAGAGTTCCTGGCGGATCTTCTTCTGGACCGGTGGCGGCTGTAGCTGATAACTTATGTGCTTTTGCACTGGGTTCTGACACAGGGGGTTCTATCCGTCTTCCTGCTTCTTTTTGCGGAGTCACGGGATTTAAACCTACCTATGGCGCGGTTTCGCGGTTTGGACTTATGGCAATGGCTTCTTCTTTAGATCAGATTGGTCCTATTGCCAAAACAGCCAAAGATGCTGAAATTGTTTTTAGGGCAATTTCAGAGAGAGATTCTTATGATTCAACAAGTCTTGGAGTAGCTAAAGAGAATGTTCCCAGCTTAAAAAATTTGTGTTTTGGGATTCCCAAAGAGTATTTTATCAAAGGAATTGACCGATCAATTGAAATAATGGTAAAAAAGGCAATCGAAAAGCTTAAAGAAAAAGGGGCAAAGATTAAAAAAATAAGCTTGCCAAACACAGAATATGCTTTAGCTGTTTACTATATTATTATGACTTCTGAGCTTTCGGCAAACCTTGCAAGATATGATGGAATAAAGTACGGATATTCAAAGAAAGCAAAAACTCTAATTGACGGTTATTTGGAAACAAGAGGAAGCGGTTTTGGCCAGGAGGTGAGACGCCGAATCATGCTTGGAACCTATGCGTTGTCTGCCGGCTATTATGAGGCCTATTATCTAAAAGCTCAAAAAGTGCGTACTTTGATTAGAAAGGATTTTGAACGGGCATTTCAGAAAGTTGATATGATTTTAACTCCCGTGTCTCCTACTTTGCCATTTAAGATAGGAGAAAAAATAAATGATCCTCTCTCAATGTATCTTTCTGATATTTTTACTGTTCCTCTTAACCTAGCAGGACTTCCTGGGATTTCGCTTCCTATTGGGAAAAGCAATGGTCTTCCTGTTGGATTGCAGATTATCGGTAAAGGATTTTCCGACTATAAGATTTTAAAGACGGCTCAAATTGCCGAAAAAATATGGATGTAATTTCATTTTTAACATCTTCATATATTCAGGAAGAGATTATCTGGATCAAAATTGGTTTTTTTGTTTTTTCCGGAATTATACTTATAATAATTTTATTATGGCTGTTTGGCACCAAATGGTTGAAATACCGCTTTTTAGAAGATTTAGTAGGATTTTTTACATTCAGGCCTATGGGGGTATCAAAGTTAGTTAAAACATGGCAGAAAATATCTAAACGTTTGGAGCTAGGATCTGAGGATGAATATAAGATGGCAGTGCTTGAAGCTGAAGAAATGCTGGATAAGGTTTTGGAAAAAATGGGATATTTGGGAAAGAATTTGAAAGAGAAAGTTGACAAGCTTCCCTTCACCGCAGTTTCCAATATTAACGGCCTAAGGGATATCTCTCAAACACGAAAGAGGATAGTCTATAATCCAGATCAGGAGCTGTCTTTAGATGAGGCGAAGAGAATATTGGATATTTTTGAACAAGTACTTAAGGATCTGCAAGCATTTTAAAACTTGTAAATTTTTCTAATAGGGGTATAATTTCTATATGTTCAACGCGGGGTGGAGAAGTAGTATCTTGCGAGGCCCATAACCTCGAGACGCCCGTGCAATTCGGGCCCCCGCAACAAGCTTTGGCCGACGTAGCTCAGTGGTTGGAGCGGGGTCTTCATAAGGCCAAGGTCGCAGGTTCGATCCCTGCCGTCGGCATTTTGATGGTCGCGTAGTGTAGTCCGGTTCAACACGTCTCCCTGTCACGGAGAAGATCACGGGTTCAAATCCCGTCGCGACCGCAGGAGGTTTTTAGCAACATAAAAGGAGGGAAAATTGTCAAAAAAGCATTCCAAAAAAAAGGTAAGGACCTATCATTTCCGATGTACCGGGACAAAGCATGATTTCTTTATTCTTGAGAATCTGATAATTTTTAATCTAGAAAGAATAAAGTATTGTCCCTATTGCGGGAATTACTTAGATCTTATCCAAATTATTTAAAATCAGATGAAGGCGCTTCTTATGAAGCGCCTTTGACTTTTTAAAAGAAAGAGATAAGATATGGCAAGGAGGGTAAAATGATTATATTGTGGATAGTGTCTGTCTTTTTGCTTTTATTTCTTGTTATTCGGGAATTAAAACTTTGGATTCTAAACTTTTTAGATTTAGACATTCTTGATTTTCTTAGAGTTTCTGATAATTCAAAATTGCAGAACCAATTAATCGTAGTAAAGATGAATGAGAAAGAAAGCTTGATTCTCTGGCGAATTTACTTTGCAATCCAAAGATTAATCAAGATATATCAAGAGAAACCCAAGAGAAAAGTTGATAGAGAAACGCTTTTAATTCTTAGTCATTTTTCGGAATTTCTTTTAGACAAGAGAAAACAAGGTTTCTCTAAAAGAGATGTTCCTATTGTAAGAATGATGGTGGTACTGCCTTTTTCATCTCCAGAAATATTTGAGATTATAAGGATAGTGGAAGATTCTTTGCGAGAGCTGAAATGGCTAAATGTTTTAAGAAGAATCTTTATTAAAGGTATCAATCTCGAGATCAAGATGAAAATAAAAGTTCTAAAAGATTCAAGCTTGGATTTGTAAAAATCCAAGCTTTTATTAATTTTGATTTTCTGATAGAATATAATACAAATATGCTAATTAAAGTTAAAGTTACTCCAAGTTCAAAAAAAGAAGAAATAATTGGGGAGAAAGATAGTTTTAAAATTAAAGTTAAAGAGAAACCATTAAACAATATGGCGAATAAAGCGGCAATTGCTCTTTTGTCTTCTTTCCTTAAGATTCCAAGAGAAAAGATTAGAATGATCAAGGGAATGAAAAAAAGAAATAAGATTATTGAAATAATATGATAGAATTTCACATTCCCATTAGCGGGAATAAAAAATTAGGAACTTTAATATCTCTGGTGAAAAAAGACAGGGAGATAGAAATGCTTCTGAAAATGTCTAATATCACCGCCATAGACAGAATGGGATACAATGACCATGGTCCTACTCATGTAAAAATTGTTGCCAACTCTTCCTTAAGAATACTCAGGATTTTAATGAAGCGAAAAATCGTACCGGGCATTATCAAAGATTATAAATTTAAGAAAGAAGACGCCGAAATTATAGTAGTGCTTTCTGCAATTTTGCACGACATAGGGCATGCCATACATCGAAAAAACCATGAACTTCTGTCGACTATTCTTGCAGGCCCCATTATAGATAGAGTGCTTGACGGCTTATACGAAGGCCGGGAAAAGGATATTATGAAGCTGGAGATTCTCCATACAATATATTCTCATGAACCGAATATGGATCCTCTTACAATAGAAGGAGGAGTTATGAAAGTTGCCGATGCCTTGGATATGGAGATGGGCAGGGCAAGAATTCCTTATCAAGCAGGAAGCGTGAATATTCATTCTATGTCAGCGATGGCCATTGAGAAAGTTAAGATTTTTGAGGGAATAAAAAGGCCAATAAGAATAATTATCTATATGTCAGATTCGGCCGGGATTTTTCAAGTTGATGAATTGCTAAAAGGAAAAGTAAAAACATCCGGGATTGCCGAAGAACTTGAGATTGATGCAATATTAAAGCAGGGCAAAAAGGAAAAAATCCTTAAAAAGTTTCAATTTTAATATGTATATAATTAATTTAAGGGGCGAGAAAGAGCTTTTTTCTCGGCGTAAAGTATATGGATCGGCAAGGAAAGTCGGCGCTTCCAAGAATCTTGCTAAAAAAATCTCCAAGACTATTGAAAAGGAAGCCTATCCAAACATGAAAACAGCGGATATTTTTCGGAAAGTAAAAAAAATGCTTTCAATGGAAAGCTCAAGCCTATCTTTGAAATTTTCCTTGAAAGTGGCTATGAGAAAATTGGGTCCTGCTGGTTTTCTTTTTGAAAAATACGTTGGAAGAATTTTTTCAAGCAGGGGATTCAATGTAAAGTTAAACCAGCATCCATATGGAAAATGTTTAAAATATGAAATTGATTTTTTTGCACAAGGGAAAAATCAATTTTACATTGGAGAATGCAAATACCGCAATCTATCTGAAGGAAGAGTTCATTCCAATGTAGTTCTGGCAAATTATGCAAGATTTCTTGACCTTAAAAATGGAAAGCTTAAAGAATATAATCCAAAAACTATTGTAGTTACCAATACCAAGTTTACGAAAGCAGCAATCAAGTACTCTCAATGCGTTGGGGCATCTCTCTTGGGATGGAATTATCCCAAAGGAAGAGGTCTTGAGTATTTTATTGACAGCCTGAAACTATATCCGATTACGATTCTTCCTTCGTTTAAAAAGAATTTGTGTCCTGTTTTTGTTCCAAAAAATATAATACTGGCGAAAGATCTTTTGAAGGTCGATACTCTGAAATTTGCAAGGCAGAACAGCATTCTATTAAAAGATATTGATGCAATGAAAAAAGAAGCAAAAATATTATTAAATTATGATTAACAAATTAAAGAAGATATTCTCTCGGAAAAATATTATCAGCATTGATGAATTTAAGAGAATTGAGTTAAGAGTAGCCAAAGTTTTAAAAGCAGAAAAAGTGAAAGGTTCCAATAATCTTTTGAAGTTAGAAGTGGACTTGGGAGAAAAAAGGCAGATTATAGCCGGCATTGCCAAAAATTATCAAGCTGAGGAATTAATAGGCAGGGAAATAATCATTGTTGCCAATTTGAAATCAAAACCTCTTTTCGGATTAGAAAGTAAGGGAATGCTTTTGGCTGCTTCTGACTCCAATGGTCCCGTTCTTTTAATGCCAGACAAGGAAGTTCCTCCTGGCAGCAAGATCACATAAAGGTCAAAAAATAAAATTATAATTTTATGCAGGAACTTTTAGGTTTTAATCAATTTTTACTTTTAGCAATTATTATCTGGACTTTGCCGTGGAAGGGAGTAGCTTTATGGAAAGCTGCAAAAAACAGCCATAAAAAATGGTTTATTGCCATATTGGTTCTCAATACCCTTGCCATGCTTGAAATTGTATATATTTTCTTTTTTAGCAAAAAGAAAAGCAATGGATATGGACATCCTGGATCTTATTAAAAAAAGAAGGAGCGTAAGAAAATATAAGTCTGATCCTATCCCACAAAAAAGCTTGGAGAAAATATTAGAAGCGGCAAGACTTGCTCCATCGGCTTACAATAGCCAATCCTGGAAGCTTATTTTAGTCAGTGACTCTAAGAAGAAACAAGAACTGGCTAAAGCTGCCAACAACCAGATGTTTATTAGCGAAGCTCCGATAATTATTGTTGGTATTGCTTTGGATCCAAACTATCTTATGCCGTGCGATGTCCATTCTTATGCAGTTGATTTGGCCATTGCCATGGATCATATTACCCTAACTGCTTGCGAGCAGGGATTAGGAACTTGTTGGATAGGAGCTTTTTCCCAAAAAGAAGCAAAAAGCATACTTAATATTCCAAATGGCCATAAAATAGTGGCCTTGATGCCGATTGGCTTTCCAGCAGATTCACCAGGTCTCAAAAAGAGAAAGAAAATAAAGGAAATAGTTGTTTGGAATTGACTTTTTTTGTTGTTTTATGTAATATTAAAAACAGTGAATTAAAAAAAAGGAGGAATACAGAAGGTGCAAGAAGTCAAGGAGAGAAAAAGGAATCTCAACTACATCGTTCCACAGGAGGTGATTCTGAAAGGACACTTTAGCCTTGGGTCCGGGAAGCATACAAATATTTTTTTTAATAAAAATCTATTTTATGCAAATCCAGAAATGGTTTGCGATGTTTCCCTTAAGATTGCTTCAAAGATTAGGAACACAAAAGCTATTGAAGCTGTTGTCGGTCCTGGGATGGGAGGAGCAATTCTATCACAATGGGTAGCTTACTATCTAAGGAGCACGAGAGTAGAAAGCGTAATATCTATTTTCGCAGAAAAGAAGGATGAACTCTGGTTTTTGAAAAAAGACTTTCGGAAAATGATAAACGGGAAGAAAGTTCTGGTTGTGGATGATATTATCAATACCGGGAGAACGGTTAAAGGTATAGTTGAAACCGTTGAGAATGCTGGAGGGAAGGTAGTTATGGTCTTCGTTGTCCTTGACAGAAGAGGCAGAAAGAGTGAGCTTGCCGCACCTGTTGGATCTTTGTTTATGAAAACATGCGGAAGCTGGGATTCGAATAACTGCTTTTTGTGCAGTGTAGGAATCAAGTTCGGGAATTAAACTATCAAAAGAGCCTGTTTTTTAACAGGCTCTTTTCTCTTAGTTTTCCACATATATTGTTTGATTTTTACTTGGAATTAAGGTAAAATAAAGGTAGATGGACTTAGAAAACATACAAAGAGAAGCTCAAAAAGCAATAAAAAACAGCAGTAATTTAGAAGAGCTAAACAAGGTTTTTTCTAAATATTGCAGTAAGCGGGGAAAGATCGGCTTGATTTTAAAATCCTTAAAAAAACTTTCAAAAGGGGAGAGGATAAAAATTGGAAAGCAGGCCAATGAAGCTAAGAATCTGCTTAAATCAGAGTTTAATAAAAGAACAAGGCAGTTAAGCAAAGAAGCTGTTAATAAAGAAGAATCCATTGACGTTACGGCTCCCGGTAAAAAGGTTTTTCTCGGTCATTTGCATCCATTGACTTTAGTAAGAAGAGAAGTTGAAGATATTTTTCAGAAGCTCGGCTTTTCAATAATTGAAGGTCCGGAGATTGAAAGTGAATGGTATAATTTTGATGCTTTGAATATTCCAAAAGATCATCCAGCAAGGGATCTTTGGGATACTCTTTGGCTAAAGACGGAAAAACCATTGCTTTTGCGGACTCACACTTCTCCTGTACAAATTAGGTATATGGAGAAAAATCAGCCTCCCTTAAGAATTATTGTTCCAGGAAGAGTGTTTAGGCATGAGGCAACTGATTCTTCTCACGATATTCAGTTTTACCAAATAGAAGGATTAATGGTTGATAAGGATGTTTCTTCTGCCAATTTTAAGGCAGTTATCCAGGAATTCTTTAATCAGTTTTTTAAAAGAGAAATTAAAATGCGTTTAAGGCCCAGTTATTTCCCATTTACAGAGCCTTCTTTTGAAATAGATATGGCTTGCTTGGCTTGCAATGGGAAAGGATGCAGTGCTTGTTCAAAAACAGGATGGATGGAAATAATAGGAGCAGGAATGGTTCATCCAAACGTATTTAAAAATTCAGGGTTAAATCCTAAAAACTGGCAGGGTTTTGCTTTTGGAATGGGTTTAGACAGATTAGCGATGATGAAATACAAGATTGATGATATCCGCTTGCTTTATTCGGGAGATCTAAGGTTTATTAATCAATTTTAATTATGAAATTTTCATACGATTGGCTACAATCATTTTTTAGAAAGAAGCTTCCTTCTTCAACGAAATTAGCTGACTTTCTGACCCTTTACAGTTTTGAAGCTTCATCAAATAAAGGAGTTTTAGATCTTGATATTCTTCCGAACAGGGGGCCGGATTGTTTTTCGCATATTGGCGTGGCCCGTGAGATTGCAGCTATTTTAGGCGCTAAACTTCAAATGCCGTCCACGAATGTTGCTAAGAACAGAAAGTCAAAAGATTTTGTTTCAATAGAAATTAAAGCAAAGAATGCTTGTTCTCGCTATACTGCCAGAACAATTTCTGGAGTGAATGTCGGTTCTTCTCCTGAATGGATGCAGGAAAGACTAAAACTCTGCGGATTACGGCCTATTAATAATATTGTAGATGCAGCAAATTATGTAATGCTTGAAACCGGGCAGCCTCTTCATGTTTTTGATGCTGAGAAAATTGTTGGAAAAAAGATTATTGTAAGATTTGCAAAAAAAGGAGAGAAAATTATTACATTGGACGGGCAGAAGTTTGATTTGGATCCTAGCATCTTAGTCATTGCCGATAGCGCCGGACCGATGGCTATTGCCGGTATAAAAGGCGGAAAAAATCCCGAGGTTTCAAAAACAACAAAAACAGTGGTTATTGAATCAGCTAACTTTAATCAGAAAACGGTTCGGGCAGGATCAAAGAAGCTTGCCCTGAAAACAGATGCCTCTTTAAGATTTGAGCACGGCATAGATCTAAATTTGGCGGAGCTTGCTTCTAATCGATTAGCATATGTAATTCAAGAAGTTGCTAATGGAAAGGTATCCCAAAGCTTGATTGATTTTTATCCTAAAAAAACTTTTCCAAAAACAATAAAACTAGATTTAATTTATGTAAATAAGCTGCTTGGGATAAGAATTCCAGAAAAAGAAATAAAGAGTATTTTAGAGAGATTGGGCTTCAAAGTCAGTAAAATCAGTTCTTGTTTTAGGGTAACTGTTCCTACATTTAGGCTTGATTTGTCTTTGCCAGAGGATTTGATTGAAGAAATAGGAAGGATTTACGGATACGAAAACATTTTGCCAAAGCTTCCATTCGGATCTTTGATTCCAGCTAAAAGGAATCTAAGGGTTTTTTGGAGAGGAATGATTAAAAATATATTAAAAGAAGCAGGATTCTCGGAAATATATAATTATTCTTTTGTTTCGAAAAAAGACACCAGTATTTTTAAAATTAATCCTATTGAGGTGAAAAATCCAACCAGTAGCGAGTTTCAGTATTTAAGGCCTTCTTTGATCTGCAATCTTTTAAAGAATATTAAAAAGAATCAAAATAGAGAAATTAAGATTTTTGAGTTGGGAAATGTCTTTGGAGTAACCGAGAGAACAATGCTTGCTGGGATGGTTTTTCAGGATGATGCCTTTTTTCTCTTGAAAGGTATAATCAGCGTACTTTTAAAGAGTCTTGCCATAACTGATTTTTACTATGATTCATATTTGGAAAATATCCCCTTTTGGAATTCTAAGAGAAGCGCAGAAATCAAAATTGGAAGAGAGAAAATTGGGTTTCTTGGAGAAATATCTCCGTCAATTTTAAAAAGTTTGGATATTCCGAAGAAAGTCGCTGCCTTTGAAATGGATTTTGAAAAACTGCATAAGCTTTGTTCAGAAGAGCATGAATATATGCCCATCTCAAAACATCCGGCAGCAATTAGAGACTTATCTATACTTGTCCCGAGAAAAGTAAAGACCGCTGAAGTTTTAAATATAATTAATATTTTAGGAGGGAGTCTAGTAAGAGATGTTGACCTTTTTGATATTTATGAAGGCAAAGAAGTTCCTTCTGGGAGAAAGAACTTTGCTTTTCGCATAATTTATCAGGCAGAAAACAGAACCTTAAGGGCGAGCGAGATAGATAGAATCCATCAAAAAATAATTAAAATTTTGGACAAAAATCCAGAATGGCAAGTTAGAAAATAATTATGATAACAAAAAGGGAAGTAAAAAAATCAAGTTATCAGGCTAAGGATATTTATGTACTTGAGGGACTGACTCCTGTTAGAAAAAGGCCTGGGATGTATATTGGCTCTACAGGCGTTGACGGCCTTCATCATTTAATATGGGAGTGCGTAGACAATGCTTTAGATGAGTTTATGGGAGGATATGGGAGTAAAATGGAAGTTGTCTTTTTGCCGGGAAATAGAATAAAAGTTTCTGATGACGGGAGGGGCATTCCCGTGGACAAGCATCCTCAGACGAAAAAGTCTGCTTTGGAAACAGTAATGACAACGCTTCATGCTGGAGCTAAGTTTGGAGGCAAGGCTTACCAGGTTTCTGGGGGGCTTCACGGGGTTGGCGTTTCAGTTGTCTGCGCTCTTTCTAAATATCTAAGAGCAGAAGTCTGTAGGGACGGTTTTCTTTATTATCAAGAGTATTCTCAGGGAAAGCCAAAGACAAAAGTTAAAAAAGAAAAGAAGTGCAGAACAACAGGGACAACAATTATTTTTGAGCCCGATCCTGAAATTTTTAAAGATATCAAATTTGATTTTGATAAAACGATCAATCATCTTCGCCAGCAAGCCTACTTAACAAAAGGTATCAGGATAGATATTAAAGATCAAAGAGAGAACGAGAAAAAAACTTACACTTTTTATTTTGAAGGGGGATTAAAATCGTATATTAAATATCTGGTTCATGGCAATATTTCTCGCCAGCAGACCATTTTCTATACTTCAAATGAGAATAATGGGATTATGGTTGAAGCTGCTTTCCAGTATACTCAGGAAAGAGAATGTCAGGAAGAGAGTTTTGCAAATAATATCAATACTCAAGAAGGGGGAAGCCATCTTACCGGACTTAGAACTGCTCTTACTAGAACATTAAATGATTACATAAAAAGAAATAATCTTTTAAAGGAATCGGATGACAATTTGACCGGAGAAGATATCAAAGAAGGATTTAACGGCGTCGTTTCTGTTAAATTAAAAGAACCGCAGTTTGAGGGTCAGACAAAAGCAAAATTAGGAAATCCTGAAGTTAAAATGGCAGTTGATGCGGTTGTTAGCGAGGGCTTGGCTGATTTTCTTGAGAGAAATCCTCAAGATGCCAAAGCAATCATTGAAAGTTGTGTTTTAAGCCAAAAAGCAAGGAAAGCGGCAAAAGCTGCCCGCCAGACTGTTTTAAGAAAAGGGGTGATGGATGGATTAGCTCTGCCTGGCAAGCTTGCAGACTGCACTTCAAGAAAACCGGAAGAATCAGAACTCTATCTTGTTGAAGGAGAAAGTGCTGGAGGAAGCTCAAGACAGGCAAGAGACCGGCGTTTTCAGGCAATTCTGCCATTAAAGGGAAAGATATTAAATGTAGAGAGAGCTCGGCTTGATAGGATGTTGGCTTCAAAAGAAATTAAATCTCTGGTTATTGCCATGGGTACTTCTATTGGGGAGGACTTTAACATTGAGAAACTTAGATACCATCGGATTATTATAATGTGCGATGCTGATTCTGACGGAAACCATATTCGTACTCTTCTTTTAACTTTTTTCTTTCGGTATTTTAGGCCATTAGTTGAAGCAGGATATATTTACATTGCCCAGCCCCCTTTATATCGAATTCAATCAGGGAAAAGAGAAGAATATGCATATACCGATAATGACAAAGAGGAAATATTGGCTGATATTAGGAAAACAAGATCTAAAAAGGATGATAGAAAAATAAATATTCAAAGATATAAGGGTTTGGGAGAAATGAACAGCGGAGAACTTTGGGAAACAACTATGAATCCAGAAAACAGGATTCTCTTAAAGGTTGAAATTGAAAATTTTAGAGAGGCCGATAAAATTTTTGATACTCTAATGGGGGAAGATGTTCTTCCAAGAAAGAAATTTATCCAGGTTTATGCGAAAAAAGTACAGAATCTGGATATATAATTATTTGACATTTCTGCTTTATTCTGATACCTTTTAATAAGGCCCAGAAGGGCTTTTAAAAAACAGATGAAATTGATTTCCTTCTTAAAAGAAGTTAAATTGGAAACAAAAAAGATTAATTGGCCGACAAGAGAAGAAACAATAAAGTATACTTTAATTGTAATTGGTATTTCAACCGGAGTAGCTTTATTTTTGGGTGGTCTTGATTTTATTTTGACACTTTTCCTAAATAAAATTATATTGTAATATGGAAGATTCTTTAAAACAGAAAAACTGGTATGTTTTGCATACTTATTCCGGTTACGAAGACGCTGTAGCCAAGGCCTTGAAGCAGAGAGTTGAATCTTTGAGCATGGAAGACAAGATTTTTAATGTTTTGGTTCCCAAGGAAAAGAAAATTAAGATAAGGAATGGAAAAAGGAAAACAGTTGAAGAAAAGATCTATCCAGGCTATGTGTTGGTAGAAATGATTGTTACCAATGATTCTTGGTATGTTGTCAGGAATACTCCAAATGTTACAGGATTTGTCGGAGCTGGAACTACTCCTGTCCCTATTTCTACTAACGAGATTCAAACGTTAAAAAAGAGGATAGGAACAGATGAAGTTCAGTATAAAATTGAAGTTGATATTGGAGATTTAGTAAAAATTACTGACGGCCTTTTCAAAGATTACAATGGAAAGGTTTCAGAAATTGACGAAGAAAGGGGAAAGGTAAAAGTTCTGGTGGATATGTTCGGAAGAGATACGCCCGTAGAACTGGATCCTCTCCAAATTAAAAAGATATGAAAAAAATCAAAGCTGTTATAAAATTACATATTGCTGCGGCAAAAGCTACTCCTGCTCCTCCGGTAGGAACAGCTTTGGCTCCGCATGGGCTGAATATTGCTGAATTCTGCCAGAAGTTTAATGATCTTACAAAGGACAAGGTAGGATTTAAAATTCCCGTTGAGATTACGATTTTTGAAGACAGAAGCTATGCTCTTAAAGTAATGCAACCAATAGCTTCCGAGCTTTTAAAAAAGGCAGCTGGAATTGAAAAAGGATCTGGCATACCCAATAAAAAAAAGGTAGCCAAGATTACTAGGGCTCAGCTTAAAGAAATAGCAGAAAAGAAGATTGAAGATCTGAATACTTCTGATATAGAAAGTGCTATGAAAATTATTGAAGGAACGGCTAAAAACATGGGGATAGAAATAATTTCCTAGTTTATGAGACCCTCAAAAGATAAATATTATTTAAATATTGCTAAAGAGGTTGCCCAAAGGTCAACCTGTTTTAGAGCCAAAATCGGAGCAGTAATCATAAGGGGAGATCAAATTGTATCTACTGGTTATGTTGGAGCTCCAAGAAAGACAAAGGACTGCTTAGAAAGGGGAAATTGTCTTAGAGACATTCTTAATATTCCTCATGGCCAGAGATACGAACTTTGCAGATCAATACACGCTGAACAGAATGCTTTGATTAATGCTGCCAGAGCTGGAACAAGCATATTTAATGGAAATATGTATCTTTATGGAGAGGATAAAGAGGGAAAAATGATTAATGTCTTCCCATGCTTTATCTGTAAAAAAATGATTATTAATTCCGGGATTGAAAATCTTATCTGTTCAAGAGAAGACGGGAGTTTAATGGCTTTTAAGGTGAATGAGTGGATATCTGATTGGCAGGAAAAGGACATTATAGATGACAAATATCAATATGGAAAGCATGAAGAAAAATAATTATCCAGGAAAGTTTATAGTAATTGAAGGGCTTGACGGATCAGGACAGTCTACACAGGCTAGTCTTTTAAAAGATCACCTATCAGCTGTTTTAACAAAAGAACCGACTAAAGATTCTTTAGCAGGAAAAAAGATTAAAAAGATATTAGAAGAGAAAGAAACAATCAGCTCTCTTGAGCTACAGAAGCTTTTTACTGAAGATAGAAAAGAGCATTTGGAGAATATTGTTATACCTGCCTTGGAAAAAGGAAACACAGTGATTTCAGACCGATATTTTTTTTCTTCTTTTGCTTACGGATCGTCTGATGGTCTTGATCTTGACTGGTTGATTGAAATAAACAAAGATTTCTTACTGCCTGACTTGACCATTATTTTAAAGGTGGCTCCTGAGTTATGCCTTAAAAGAATTGAGCGAAGGGGGAGTCCTGTTACTCTTTTTGAAAAAACGGAAAAATTGGAAAAAGTTTGGGCTGAATATGAAAGGCTTGCAAATAAGTTTGACAATGTGTATATTAATGTGTATATTATAGACGGAGAGAAATCAATTAAGGAGGTTTTTGATGAAATAAAAGCGTTAGTATCTTCACAACTGAATATCTAAAAAAAAGGAGGCGAAAATGCGAATATTGCAGAATGCAGGGAAACATCAAATTTTGGATATAATGGCAGAAAAACCCTTGGAACTTATAGAAACTGCAGGCCGTACGGCTTATCAAAGCTGGGATAAAATGAAGGACGGGTCTGCGGAAAAGTTTGTAAAAATGCTTCGTAGCAAGGGTCATGAAAGCGTTTTAGAGCATTCGGCCATGACAGTATTGTTTGATAATGTTTCCAGAGGGTTTACTCATGAATTAGTCAGACATCGCTTGGGATCATATACTCAAGAGTCTACAAGATATGTGGATGAGAGCAATCTTAATGTAGTCATTCCGCCGAACAAAGATCCGGATGAGAAATTAGTAGAGCTAAAAATTGGAGAAGAGTGCTATAATATTTCTTTTCGGGAATGGGTAGGATTGAATGAACAAATGTATCGTGGCTTAAAAAAATCTGGATGGGTGAATCAAGACGCAAGACAGATTTTGCCGATAGGAATAAAGGCACAGATTGTTATTACCTGTAATTTTAGAGAATGGAGGCATATTTTTGAATTAAGATGTTCAAAAGCTGCTCATTGGGAGATAAGAACAGTTATATTGAATCTTCTTACTGATGTTCAAAAAAGAGTACCTGTAATATTTGACGATTTTAAAATATATGAAGACTATGCTAAAAAGCTCTCTTAGGAGAGCTTTTCTTTTTTTCCATATATTGTATAATGACAATATATGAACAATATTAATAAAATAATTGACCATACATATTTGAAAGCTGATGCCGGAGAAAAAGAGATTAAAAGAACTTGTTTGGAAACTCTAAAATACGGCTTTCGGAGCGTTTGCATAAATCCTGAATGGGTTTCTTTAGCTAAAAAAGAGCTTAAAGGAAAAGCGCTTGTTGTTACGGTGATTGACTGGCCTTGCGGAGCCAGTTCAACCAGGGCCCGTGTTTTTGAAGCAAAACAGGCTAAAAAAGACGGTGCAGACGAGATTGACCCGGTAATTAAAATAGGAAAATTAAAAGAAGGAAAGTACACTGAAGTTTTGACTGATTTGAAAAAGCTCTCTAAGGTCTTGCCCACAAAGGTAATTATTGAAACCGGATTTTTAAATGAGAAGGAAATCATTAAAGCTTCAAAGATTGTCAAAAAAGCTGGAGCTATTTGCGTTAAAACTTCAACCGGAATTTCTCCAAAAGTTGAAATTGATAAAAAGATAAAGCATATTAAACTAATGCGCAAAACAGTTGGACCTAAGTTTTTAATTAAAGCATCTGGAGGAATTAGAACATTGAAAGATGTGGAAATGGCGCTTAAGGCAGGAGCTGACATTATCGGAACTTCAGGAAGTGTCAGTATTGTGAAGGAATGATTGATAATTTTTAATATAATGGTAAAAAAGGGTCTTTAGAACCCTTTTTTATATCTTCAAAAAATGTTAGATTAAAATTATGAAAGAATATATACCGACAATTGGTTTGGAGATACATGCCGAGTTGAATACAGAGTCAAAAATGTTTTGTTCTTGTCCGAATGATCCACTCCAAGGGCATGTTAATATCAACATATGTCCTGTGTGTCTTGCTCATCCTGGCACCCTTCCAGTAATTAATAAACAAGCAGTAGAATATGCCATAAAAACAGGTCTAGCTTTAAATTGTTTTATTCCGGAGCATTCCAAGTTTGACAGAAAAAACTATTTTTATCCTGATTTGCCGAAAGGATATCAAATAAGCCAGTATGACGTTCCTCTATCTGAAAATGGTTACTTGGATATTGACAATGCCAGAATAAGGATAAAAAGAATACATCTTGAGGAAGATACAGGAAGACTAATTCATCCTAAGGGGGCTGATTACAGCTTAATAGATTTTAACAGGGCTGGTGTTCCCTTAATGGAGCTGGTGACAGAGCCGGATATACGAACAGGGAAAGAGGCAAAAGAATTTGCCGAGAAGTTTCAGCTTATTCTAAGATATCTCGGAGTTTCAAATGCGGATATGGAAAAAGGAGAAATGAGAGTTGAAGTAAATATCTCAATTTCTCCCAAGGGATCAAAAAAACTAGGAACAAAAGTAGAAGTAAAAAATCTTAATTCTTTCCGGGTAGTGGAAAAAGCAATTGATTATGAGATAGAAAGACAGAAAGAGGTTTTAACATCTGCAAAGAAAGTGGTTCAGGAAACTCGGGGCTGGCTGGATAAGAAAGAGGTGACAATAAGCCAGAGGAAGAAAGAATCAGCTCATGACTATCGATACTTTCCAGAGCCGGATCTTCCTCCAATGAGGTTTAAAAAGAAAGAGATTGAGAAAATTCGTGCAGAGATTCCAGAACTTCCAGATCAGAGAAGATTGAGATTCAAGAAAGAATATGGATTGAGTGGCAATGAGATCGAGGTATTTGTCCAAAACAAAGAACTAGGCCAGTATTTTGAAAAGGTAGTTTCAGAACTGATAAATTGGTCTGACAGAAAGAACTTGTTTAAGCTTACCAGACTTGCTTCAAACTATATTATTACTGATCTTCAGGGGCTGTTGAAAAAAACCAAGGTTTCTTCAAAGAGTTTTCTTATCACTCCTGAAAACTTTGGAGAGTTTGTCAATTTGATATATAAAAAGACTATTTCAAGCAAAATAGCAAAAGATGTTTTGAGAGAAATGTTTTCTTCCGGAGGAGATCCATCCCATATTATTGAAGAAAAGGGATTGTCTCAAATTGTTGATGATTCTGAAATTGATAAAATTGCAAAAAAGATAATTTTAAATAATAGCAAGGCAGTGGAAGATTTTCATAAAGGTAAGGGAAATGCTTTGCAATTTTTAATAGGACAGGCAATGGCTGAAACTAAAGGCAAGATTAATCCTGATTTGGTTGCCGAAGCTTTAAGGAAATTGCTTTTGCCGGGATAGCTCAGAGGTAGAGCAGGGCTTTCGTAAAGCCAAGGTCGAGAGTTCGAATCTCTCTCCCGGCTTAATTTTTCCAATTAAGAGAAATATGATAAGATGAAACCATGAGGAATCTGATTGAAGAAATCAATAGTCTTAAAGAAAAAACCCTTCGTTTGAAGGACTATCTTTGACGTTTCAGTAAAGCAAAAGAAGATTGAAAAGCTGGAGAAAGAGGTTTCTGAAAAAGGTTTTTGGGAAGGGAAAGATGCGGTTTTAATTTCCAAGGAGTTATCTGATTTGAAGGAGGAGATAAAAGAGTATAAAGTTCTTGAAAAAGAAGTTCAGGAAGCAGAAGAGCTTTGTAAATTAAGCGAGAATGACAAAATACTATCTGAACAAATAGAGGAAAGCGTTGATGATTTAGAGAAACAAATTGGAAAAGAAGAAATTAGAACTTTCCTTTCCGGCAAATACGATAAAGGTTCTGCTATTCTTTCTGTTTATTCCGGGGCAGGGGGTCAGGATGCTCAAGATTGGTCTGCAATGCTTTTAAGGATGTATTTGAGATATTGCGATGGAAAGAAGTTTAAGGTAAAAATACTAAGCCAATCCTTTGGAGAATCTGGAATAAAGCAAGCTTCTTTGAAAATTGATGGAAAATACGCTTTTGGATATTTAAAAAGAGAAAACGGAGTTCATAGGCTGGTAAGAATATCTCCATTTTCAGCCCAGAAATTAAGACATACTTCTTTTGCTCTTATTGAGGTTCTGCCGGAAATTCCAGATAAAGAGGGAATTGCAATAAGGCCGGAAGATTTAAAGATTGACTTTTATCATGCCTCCGGACCAGGTGGCCAGTATGTGAATAAAAGAGAAACAGCTGTAAGAATTACCCATCTGTCTACAAAAATACAGGTTTCCTGCCAGTCGGAAAGGCTTCAAGGGAAGAATAAGGAAATTGCCATGAAGGTTCTTTTGTCAAAGCTTTACTCTCTCAGAGAAAAGGAGAAAGAAAAAGAAGCTTCTAAAATGAAGGGAAAACCAATATTGATAGAATGGGGGAGTCAGATTAGGTCATATGTTCTTCATCCGTATAAAATGGTTAAGGATTTAAGAACCGGGGTTGAGACGTTAAAGGTTGAGGAAGTGTTATCCGGTTCTTTAAATCAATTCATTGAAGCTGAAATTAAGTTATTGAAAAATGATTAAGTTCCAAGCTGTCAGTAAAATATATTTAAATACTATTACTGCTCTGGACAATGTTTCTTTTGAGATCAATAAAGGAGAGTTTGTCTGTATTGTTGGAAAATCAGGAGCGGGAAAGACAACCCTGCTTAAGCTTTTATTGGCCATGGAAAGGCCGACGAAGGGAAATATTTTTTTTGAGGAGAACGATGTTTCAAAATTAGAGGACATTTCTAAGTTAAGAAGGGAGGTAGGAATTGTTTTTCAGGATTACAGACTTTTCCCCTCCAAGAACGTTTATGAAAACATTGCTTATGTAATGGAATTAATGGGAAAGACGGACAAGCAGATTGCCGCAGAGATTCCTCAGATATTGGAAATTGTGGGATTAGAGGACAGAGCTAAAAGTCTTCCTGTTCAGCTTTCTGGCGGAGAGAAGCAAAGAACTGCCATTGCCAGGGCTATTGCTCATCGTCCCCAGGTAATTTTAGCTGATGAACCAATTGGAAACCTTGATCCTTACTGCACTCAGGATATAATCAAGCTTTTAAAGAAAATCAATCAGATGGGCACTACTGTTGTTTTAGCTACTCATAGCAGGGAAGTTATTGATAATCTGGAAGAAAGAGTTATTTCTTTAGACCATGGAAAAGTAATTATGGATGAAAAGAACGGCAGATTCATAATATGATATCATTTAAAAGAATTTTACATTTTGGCTGGAGAAACTTTTCAGACGACATAGGAGCTTCTGCTGCCACTATTTTTGTCTTGGTTATAGTTATTTCTTTAATGACTTCTCTTTGGCTTTTTCATACTTCAGCTCAGTCTCTTATTAAAAGTCTGGAAGAGAAAATGGATGTAAGTATTTTCTTTAAGGAAGAAGTACTAGAAAAGCAGATTTTAGATGTTTCAGATGAATTGTCAAAGTTTTCAGAAGTAAAAGACGTTGAATATATTACAAAAGAGCAGGCTCTTGAAGATTTTAGAATAAGGCATGAGAACGACCCTCTTTTAATAGAGTCTCTTGAGGAGCTTGGGGCAAATCCCTTTTTAGAGTCCTTGCGCATCAAAGCAGCAGATACATCTAATTATGAGGCAATAATTGGTTTTATTGAGAGCAGTGATTTCAATAATATAATTGAAAAGGTTGACTATTACCAGAAAAAGCCTGTTATAGATAAGATTTATTCAATCAACTCTCAGATTAACAAATTTGGTATCATTATTAGCCTTATATTAACTCTTATTGCAATTTTAGTTGCATTTAGCCAGATCAGATTGTCTCTTTCTGATTCAAAGGAAGAAATATCTACCATGAAATTGGTCGGAGCTTCAAACTGGTTTATCAGGGGTCCGTTTATGGTCCAGGGAATGATGATTGGATTCTTTTCCGCAGTTATTACAGCTTTAATCTTTTTAGGATTGCTTTGGAGTTTGAACAGTGGTATAGATAAAATCATTCCTGAATTGGATATTTTTGGATACTTTACCAGTCATTTCCTTATTATCTTTTCTGTCCAGTTACTTCTTTCTTTCGCAATAGGAATATTTGCCAGCTCGGCTGCAATCAGGAAGTATTTAAAAGTTTAACATTGCGGGGTCATCTAACGGTAGGATGATTGACTCTGGATCAATTAATCCTGGTTCGAATCCAGGCCCCGCAGCAATCTTCCGCCTATTCTTTTAGGCGGTTTTTCATCTCTAACAACTATGTTAAGATATATTAATGTCTAACCACAAATCCTTCACCTTAATAGAACTATTGGTAGTCATAGCTATCATTGGAGTGTTAGCTGCCATTATCATTACTAGCATAAGTGGTGCTGTTACCAAGTCAAGGATAGCTAGGCTCCAAATCTTTTCAGACTCAATTAGAGCTCAATTGTCTGATTCCCTGGTCTCCTGGTGGCCTTTCAATGAAGGAACAGGAACACTTGCCTATGACAAATGGGAAGGGAACAATGGGACACTAGGAGGAGGAACTCCAGATTACTATCCTACCTGGAAATCTGGAGGAGAATGTGTATTAGGGAAATGCTTGGAGTTTGATGGAATAAATGATTATGTTGATTGCGGGAGTAATAGCAGTTTGGATATTGGATTAAATGATTTGACTATTTCTTTCTGGGCAAAATTAAATAACGATGTTAATAATAATTTCGTAGCAAATGGTGGTGGTGGAAATAGTTGGCCTGGATGGAATGTTTGGTATTATTCAGTTTATCAAGATTTGAGGTTTTATTTTAGTGATGGCACAACAAGAATTACTGGTAATTCAAATGATGGACTAAATATAGCTGATGGAAATTGGCATTTTTTAACAATATCTGTAATTCGTTCAGCTAATGCCACTTATTATGTAAACGGAATATCTAAAGGAATAACTAATATTAGTGCTTATATTAATGATGATATAGGACATACAACTAATTTAACAATAGGTTCGTGGGCTGGTGGGATAACTGGCGGTCTCATCGACGAAGTCCGCATATATAATAGTGCAGCAATTATTACTCAAATCCAATCACAGTACTTAGCAGGTTTGGATAAGCTTCTATCTAATGGAGCCATATCCAAGTCAGAATACAATCAGAGAACAAAGGAGTTAAGTAAATCTTTAGTTATTGAATAGCTTTATTTAGTCATAAAACAGGTTCGAACTTCGTCCACGACCCGCAGCAAAATTATATAAAACTCGCCTTCTATGTGAGTTTTTGTTTGTTCTTGACAAATATTAATATGTTGTTATGATAAATCACAATCAAAGAGTGGAAGGAGGATACGATGTTTGAAGGAATAATCTATTGGTTGAGAAGGAAGATGCATTTTTGCGTCTGCACACAGAAATGTGATTGCCAGAATCCGCCTCCCGATAATTTGGATGGAAAAGATGGCGTATGGGGTATCAGCAACGAATGTCCCGTACACAACCAGAATCCACTTCCCAATCCAGATTGCCTAGTTCATGGAAGCAATGTCCTGGCATGATCGGGAGGGAAATCGTTAATGGTTTCCAGCAATCAGTTCAAGGCTCATCAAACAATGAGCCTTGATTTTTTAAGAATAGAATCTATGATTTTAACTCAATTATTTAATTAAACAGGTTCGAACTTCGTCTACGACCCGCAGCACCAGTCAGCGCAGTATCGAGGCCGACCGAGAGGCCTATTTTGAAGCTATTTTCACAACGGGTCTAAGACGTCTTAATTCCGTACCCATCTAGGATACCGAACTTTGTTCGGGACCGAATCCTCGTAATTAATTGTCATTTTGGCGGTTTTTTTGGTAAAATAAAGTATATGAAAATAATTAGTATATCTGGAAGCCCCAGAGACAAAAATACAAACTACATGTTGAGGACAATTCTTGACGCAACTAATCAAAAGTATGAATTAATTCTTTTGAAAGATAAAAAAATTCAACCTTGTAACGCCTGTAGAAAATGCTCTGAAACCAACAAGTGTATTATCAATGACGACATGCAAAAAATATACGATAAATTATCAGAAGCAGATATTATTGTTCTAGGAAGTCCAACCTATTTTGATAATGTTACCGGAATAATGAAGAATTTTATTGACAGATGCTTGCCTTTTAATGCTCCTAGAAAATTAGAAGGTAAAAAAGTAGTTTTAGTGGCAGTTGGCAATGATGATGACGATTCTGTAAAAGGATGCATAAGAGCATTAGAGGGTTTTTGTAAACACATGAGACTTCAGATTATTGGAAGCGTTTATGCAACCCATGATAATACTCAAGCCAAAGAAGAAGAGTTAATTCAATTAGGGAAAAAACTTATCTCTTAGTTATTCTTATTTACGGAGTTTTTTTATTCCAAGCAGGTTCGAACTTCGTCCACGACCCGCAGCCACTTTGAACGCGGTTCCTGGCGACCGAGACGCGTCAGAAATTGAAAGGCTTGATTTTTTTATGATTTAGTAAGCTTATAATAGAATATTAAAAAGAATAAAAATCAATGAAAGTTAATAAAAAACATTATCGAACTATTTGGGTCAAGTCGGATGATCCGAAAGTGGTGCAGATCATTGACCAGCGGAGCTTGCCTCACCAATTTGTTATTGAAGATTTAAGGACTGTTGATGAAGCAGTAGCAGCCATTAAGGATATGCATGTAAGAGGGGCAGGCTTGATCGGAGCCAGTGCTGCCTATGGTATGTATCTGGCAGCGTTGGAGGGGAATATCATTGAGGCAGGTAAAAGATTAAAAGCAGCAAGGCCAACAGCTGTGAATTTAGCTTGGGCGGTAGACAAGCAGATGAAAGCCATAGAAATAGGAAAATCAGATGACGAGAAAATTGTCATAGCTTTTAAAACAGCTAATCAGATTACTGATGAAGACGCTGAATATTGCCGAAGAATTGGGGAGCATGGCTTAAAAATAATTGAGGGAATCAGCAAGAAAAAAAATGGCGAAACTGTGAACATATTAACTCATTGTAACGCCGGTTGGCTGGCATTTGTTGATTATGGTTCAGCTACAGCCCCTATTTACGCCGCTTTTGATAAAGGAATTAAGGTTCACGTTTGGGTTGATGAGACTCGGCCGAGAAATCAGGGATCTAGTTTGACTGCTTGGGAATTGGGTCAGCACGGAGTTCCCCATACGGTAATAGTTGATAATGCCGGGGGCCATTTGATGCAGCATGGGTTGGTTGACATGGTTATTGTCGGCACTGACCGTACTACCAGGACTGGAGATGTTGCCAATAAAATTGGCACTTATCTTAAGGCTTTGGCAGCTAAAGATAATAATATTCCATTTTACGTGGCTCTGCCCTCCTCAACATTTGATTGGTCCATTAAAGATGGCGTTAAAGAAATACCAATAGAAGAGAGAAGTCCCGATGAGGTCAGATATATACAAGGCGTGCTTTTAACTCCAGAGACGAGTCCGGCTGCTAACTACGGTTTTGATGTAACTCCGGCCAGGCTTGTAACCGGCTTGATTACCGAGCGCGGAATTTGTAAAGCAAATGAAAAAAACATCTTAAAATTATACCCGGAACATAAAAATGGCTAAAAATGAAGAGGGCAGCATAAAATTTCGGTGCGATTGGATTAAAGACAAACTAATCCCAGCCTCTGAATTGAAAACAATTAATTTGTGGCGAAAAAAGTTGTTTGGATTGGGCTTGATTGGTTGTTATGATAATGGCATTGGTTTTGGTAATATTAGCGTCAGGTTGGGCAAAATTAATAATTTTCTCATTACTGGCACTGGTACCGGAAAATACAAAACATTAAATGGCAGGCATTACACTAAAGTTATTGATTACGATATAAAATCAAATAGTCTTACTTGTCGCGGTTCGGTTAAGGCTTCTTCAGAGTCTTTGACTCATGCCATAATTTATCAGTTGGATAAGAGTGTTAATGCTGTTATACATATTCATAATCTGGGTTTATGGAAAAGATTGCTTGGCAAAGCGCCTACCACTTCAAAAGAAATTGAATATGGTACACCAGAAATGGCTTTGGAGATAGCTAAACTTTTTAAAGACGGCGATGCCAAAGAGAAAAGAATTATCGTTATGGGTGGGCATAAGGAGGGCTTAGTTTTTTTCGGTAAAGATTTAGATGCCGCGGGTGGAATAATTCTGCAAAACCTATAAAAATTAAAGTACGCAAGTTGTGCCTGGGGCGTCCGGCAGAAGTGGCCCTAGTCCATGAAGTAGTAAAAAGGTCTGACAATCTTAGGCCTTTTTATTTTTTTGGAATAGAAAAACAAACTAAACCGTAGCAATAAGGAAATGGTGCGATAGTAAATGCCCACCGTTTTTTTCATTTTCCTAATTTTTACCCCGACTGAGACGCCTAAATGGAACACACCCAAAATCGCCCAAAATCCTCTTAAAACCAGGGTTTAGAACTGAGGCACACAGCAGTCAGCTTGAGTATCGAGAGACCGAGACACTATAACGGTTTTTATTTTGACAAAGGAGGACAGAAATGGTAAAATAATATATAATAAAATAAAAGGAGGGAGAAATGACAACCTTAGGAAAGAAAAAGCAGATAAGATACCAAAGCTTTAGGGATGAGTTCATTACATTCGACGACATTTTTTCTTTAGCCTTAGCTTTCACTTCTATTAGGACTTTTAGTTCAGATATTATGAATTGGCACAGGGCTGTTTATGAGATTTGCCAGAAATACAAGAAAAGCATTCCTGAGTTGAGACCGATTTATTTCGATCACAGCCGACCGCCGCTGCCGCCTATGGCTGATCAGGTCTATGGTTTAAAATTCACTTTAATGATGTCTGGAGAGCTAGAGTGGTCAGGTCACATTTTGCGCATTCCCGAGAAAGTAAGGCCGAAAATCAGGCGAAGAGAAGAGGGACGGTTAGCAAATTATCTTGAGCAGATTAAAGACATGGCTAAGATATTTGACAAACACCTTAAGGTAAAAAATAAACAGTAAAGGAGGTGTTGCGGTGTTCAATAAAAACGTTCTTGATATTATTGGAGGGCTAAGAGAGATTGGAATACCAATTACTGTGGTAAAGATTAACCCATCTCTCGAAATGAAAGCTTGGTTAGGACAAACCGAAAAAGATGTCGAAGAAACTCGTCATAAGTAGGCAAATTTGTATGGGGTAGAAGATCGAATAAATCTTTTACCCCATACCAAAAATTAAGAAAAGTCCATTGCTGGACGGTTTTTATTTTTAGGTTGAATTTTTAAAGAAATTAGGCTATTCTATAGGAAGAGAAGTTAATTTTTTAAAAAGCATAAAAATAAATAAATCTGTTTTATAATCAATAGAAGGTTAAGTATTTAATTATAAAAAAGATACAAAAAAATATGAAAATTCTAAAAGATTTTAAAGAATTCGCTATGCGAGGCAATATGATTGATATGGCCGTTGGTATCATTATTGGTGTTGCCTTTGGCAAAATCATCTCTTCGTTGGTTAGTGATATATTAATGCCGCCCATTGGGCTGCTGCTGGGCAAAATGGATTTCTCTAATATGTTTATCAATTTATCAGGAGGGTACTATCCTTCATTAGCGGCAGCTAAAGAAGCAGGGATATCTACTATCAATTACGGTCTCTTTCTTAATCATATAATTGATTTTAGTATTGTGGCTTTTGTGGTTTTCTTGTTAATCCGTCAGATAAATAAGCTGAAACGTAAGGAAGAAAAAGAAACAAAACCTGCAACTAAAGAATGTCCTTATTGCTTTTCTACTATTTCCTCCAAGGCCATTCGTTGTCCCAATTGTACTTCGGAGATAAAGAGGACATAAAAATTATAAGGGAGCAAGGTCTGGGATATAAACACATTCATCTAATCCTTGGAAGATGGTTCTAATGTTGTTTACGATGGCCAGCACACTACTATATCCTGTACTTCTTTTATCTTGTATGGTAAAATAAAATCATGAGTAATAATACTATAGTAAAAAGTACGCCAAGAGATGTCTTTTTGCATCTTTTGAATATTTTCACCTTTTATCTCAGCGTTGTTAGTTTTATTACGCTTTGTATCCAGTATATCAGCGCTCTTTTTCCCGACCCCCTCAACTTTTATTATACGAGTATGGCCAATTCGGTTCGCTTGTCAACATCAATGCTTGTCATAGCAATCCCGGTATATATTCTTACTTCATGGCTAATAGGAAAAGATTTGGCCAGTAACCAAGAAAGACGAGAACTGAAATTTAGAAAATGGTTGATTTATTTCACTCTTTTCATATCAGCAGTTACCATTATTGTAGATTTAATAATGTTCGTTTTCAGTTTTCTGAGCGGTGAGCTAACCATCCAGTTCTTTTTTAAAGTTCTTGTTGTACTCTTAGTAGCTGGAGCTGTTTTCGGCTATTACATTTGGGATTTAAGACGGAAAAAGATGAAGTCTAAAACTCCCAAGATACTTGCCTGGATTCTTTCTTTTGTGGTCTTGGTCAGCATTATTGCAGGTTTTTTCATTATCGGTACGCCAGCAGAACAGCGGCAGAGAAGGTTTGACGAACAAAGAGTAACTAACCTCCAGACGTTGCAGGACCGAATTATTAATTACTGGGTGCAAAAAGAAGCACTTCCTCAAAATCTTAATGAATTAGAAGACAGTATTTCTGGATTTGTTGTTCCAGTAGATCCAGAATCTGATCTATCGTATGAGTATACTGTTATTGACACGCTTTCTTTTAAATTATGTGCTACATTTAAAACTTCAACTGAGGATTTCGGCTCTATCTCTCAAGACTCAAAATATTTCTACCCTTACGATTCATCTCAACAAAACTGGGAGCATGAAGCAGAGAGAACTTGTTTTACCAGAACCATTGACCCTGAGTTATATGAAGATAATGGACAGTTAAAAGAACCTATACCTGTACGAGACTAATATCAAAAACATCCTCGATTGAGAAAAGAAGCGCTTTTTTGGTAAAATAAATCAAAAGGTTATAAGCATAATAAAAAATGAAAATAATAAAAAAATGGGTGTAGGATGGCAAAATAGAAAAAGACATGACAGAAAGCTAATAAGAAAAGGAAGAGGTAAAGGTAAGAATCAATCTAAAAAAAGGTAAACTGAATGTTGTGTTCTCTTGATTTTTCTATTTAAAATAGAAAAATAGTTTTAACTGAAATGTTTGCGGGGGACACTCGTAATTCATCTTAAAACTTTGGCTTTAAATTTAGGTTTCCAGCTAATTTCTGTCTATTCTTTTAGGCGGTTTTTTGATAAGATATAAATATGGAAACATTAAAGGCGGAATTTGTTAAAGGAGTTATTGGCAACGATTATAGTTTGGAGGACAATTTGCCACAAATTGCTTTTTTCGGCCGTTCCAATGCAGGAAAATCAAGTGTAATCAACTCCATAGTTGATAGAAAAAATCTTGTTAAGGTAAGCAAAGTCCCTGGTAAAACCCGCGAAGCAAATTTTTTTCGCATTAACAATTCTTTTTATTTTATAGACTTTCCGGGATACGGATATGCTAAATGTTCAATAAAAGATCGCAATAAAATAATTAAAAGGATTTTTTGGTATGTGGAATATTCCAATGTCAGGCCTAGGGCGATTTTTTTAATTATTGACGCTAAAGTCGGCTTGACTGTTCTTGATCATGAGATGATACAGATTCTTGAAGAAAATAAGCATCAAATTGTTATTGTCGCGAATAAAATTGATAAGTTAGGCAAGATTGCTGCGGAAAAACAGCTTTCGTCTATCCAAAAAGAGGTGCCACATATATCAGTTTTGATATATTCAGCGAAAACAAAAGAAGGAAAAGACGAGTTAATCGAAAAAATTATGATAAGTCTCGAAAAGAGAGAATAGTTGCAGGAGCATCGCTGTCTTTCTATCTTTTTAGAAAAATAGAGAGAAAAGAAATTAAATCAGTTGGTTATTACGGAATGAAAAAATGATTCAAGGGCGGCGCTTTGCGTCGCCTTTGCTTTTAATGAAGAAGCAAAGTTTTCATATTTTTGGTGATTAGCGACCTTTTTGTTTTTACTGAAAGTTATAAATACAGAGTCTAAGCTTGTTTGCCGTTATCAATAATTATTTGGTATAATAATACTATGACGAGAGAACAGGGTTTAGAAATATTAAAACAGAATATCCAAAGTCAAAATTTAATTAAGCATTGTTTAGCAGTAGAAGCAATAATGCGAGTTTTGGCTCGTCGTTTTGAAGATGATGAAGAAAAGTGGGGATTGGCCGGACTTTTGCATGATATTGACTATGAAAAAGTGAAAGATGATCTTTCCCAGCATTCTTTGGTCGGAGCTAAGATACTTGAAGATCTAGGAGTAGAAAAAGACATTTGCCAGGCAGTCAAGGTTCATAATGAAGCTCATGGTATTTTTCCCCAAACATTGTTTGAAAAAGCTCTTTTCGTAACTGATCCAATAACCGGATTGATCGTGGCGGCTACCCTGATTCTGCCCTCAAAAAAGATAGCTCATTTAAGCTTAGAAAGCGTTTTAAAGCGTTTTAATGAAAAAGCTTTTGCTAGGGGAGCTAATCGGGAAATCATTAAAAAATGCGAAGAATATTTGAACTTAAAATTAGAAGAATTTGTTAAAATAAGCTTGGGAGTGATGCAGAGCATTGCCAAGGAATTGGGACTTTAGATGTTAAAAGCTTCTTGCAATAAAATAAAGTAGCTTTTTTTATTTCAATAATATTTCTTAATTTACTTTCAAAAATCAAGCAATTTGGACAAAGCTTTCAAAAATTAATAGAATAAAGGGTGTACATGAATAGAGGGAAATTATACATTGGCACTTCTGGCTATGCTTATCCCCATTGGGAAAATGGAGTTTTTTATCCGAAAGGATTATCCAAAATAAAGCAGCTTGAATATTATAGTAAATACTTTAATACAGTTGAAATGAATTATCCCTTTTATCGGTTGCCTTCAAGTAAAAATTTCTCTAATTGGAGAAAAACTGTTCCTAAAGAATTTATTTTTGCCGTAAAGGTTTCAAGATACATCACTCATGTTAAACGCTTGCATCATTTTAAGACTCCCTGGAAAACTTTCTTGGAAAGAGCTTTGCATCTAGAAAACAAGCTGGGCCCATTTTTATTCCAGCTACCTCCCAATTGGAAAAAAGACTTGGGGAGATTGGAAGAATTTATGGAAATAGTTCAAGGTTCCAAACTTCGTTTTGTTTTAGAGTTTCGCCATCCAACTTGGTTTTCAGAAGATGTTTATCAAATTTTGAAGAAAGAGAAAAATATCTCCTTGTGCTTGGCTGATTCTCCGCATCGGCCGTTTCAAGAAGTGATTATTGGCAATTTTGTTTACATAAGAATGCATGGCGGGAAAGTTCTTTATACTTCAAACTACTCAGAAAAAGAATTAAAATATTGGTCAAAGAAAATCAAAGGATACTTAAACCATGGTCTGGATGTCTATCTTTACTTTAATAACGATGCTATGGGCTATGCAGTAGAAAATGCCAAGCAAGTTTTAAAATATTTGGAGATCTTTTGATAATAACATATAATATATTCATGAAATCTTTTGAATTACGCAAGCGATTTTTAGAGTTTTTTAAAGAAAAGGGGCATCAAATTGTGTCCTCGAGCTCAGTTTTGCCTTCTGATTCAAGTGTTCTTTTTACAACTGCCGGCATGCAGCAGTTTAAGTCCTATTATATCGGCGAAAAATCTCCCTATGGTTCAAATGTTGCTTCTTGTCAAAAGTGCATCCGCACTTCTGATATTGATGAAATTGGAGACGAAAGCCACCTTACATTTTTAGAAATGCTAGGGAATTTTTCTTTTGGGGGGTATTTTAAAGAAAAGGCCATAAAAATGGCCTATGAATTTCTTTTTGACGAATTAAAATTGCCCATAGACAAAGTTTTTTTCACTGTTTTTGAAGGAGATAAAGATATTCCTCTTGATATAGAATCTATTGAGATTTTAAAAAAGATGGGAATATCTGAAGACAAGATAAAAAAATATCCCAAAGAAGATAATTTTTGGGGTCCTACCGGGGAGTATGGACCTTGCGGTCCTGCTTTAGATATTTACTTTAATGGAATTGAAATCTGGAGTTTAGTTTTTAACGAGTATTATATGAATAAGGATAAAAATCTTACTCCATTGCAGCAAAAGGGAGTGGATACGGGAATGGGATTGGAAAGATTGGCAATGTCTTCCCAGAATAAGCTTTCTGTTTTTGAAACTGATTTATTTGAACCAATTATTGCTGAGATTAAAAAATACGGAAAAGGCGAAGAGAAAGCAGAGAGAATTATTGCCGACCATGTTAAGTCTGCTGTTTTTATAGCTTCCGAAGGCGTTATTCCATTGAATGTTGAAAGGGGATATGTTCTAAGGAGAATCATAAGGAGAGCTATTAGGTATGGAAGAATTCTTAATCTGCCAAAGGGCTTTTTAATAACCTTGGCTCAAATTGTGATTGAGATATATAAAGAGCCGTATCCTGAACTCATTTCCAAACAAGCAGACATTCTAACAATAATTCAGAAAGAAGAAGAAAAGTTCGGAAAAGCATTGGGAAGAGGATTAAAAGTTTTTGAGAAAATTTCAGAAAAAGGGGATATCTCTGGAGCTGATGCTTTTCATCTTTACGATACTTGTAGTCTTCCTTTGGAGCTTACAATTGAATTGGCTAAAGAAAAGAATTTAAAAGTGGACGAAAAAGAATTCAATAAGTTTATTGAAAAACACCGTGAAATATCAAGAGCTGGAGCTCAAAAGAAATTCGGCGGAGTTGGAAAAGAAGCCGATTCCCAAACTACTTGTCTTCATACTGCCACACATCTTCTTCATGCTGCCTTGAGAGAAGTTTTAGGAACTCATGTAAGGCAAATGGGCTCTGATATTACTTCGCAAAGATTAAGATTTGATTTTTCCAATCCTCAAAAGGTAAGCGATGATGAACTTAAAAAGATAGAAGATTTAGTTAATAAGAAAATAAAAGAAGATATAGTTATTAAAAAAGAAGAAATGCCTCTTGGAGAAGCAATAAAGTCCGGAGCGCTTTCTTTTTTTAAGGACAAATATCCGGATAAAGTAAGCGTTTATTCTATTGACAATTTTTCTAAAGAAATTTGTGCTGGTCCGCATGCCAATAGGACGAAAGAACTGGGATTTTTTAAGATCATTAATGAAGAATCAGCCGGGTCAAGCATAAGAAGAATAAGAGCTGTTTTAAAATAAAAATTTATGCAAGAAAAAATCTACGATATTATTCCTCCAAAAGCAGATAGAGAAATTAAAAGTACAAAACAAGCAACTCAGAAAAATTTCTTTTCCAAAAAGAAAGTTTTGCCTTCTCTGCTGATTTTAATTTTAGTTGGAGCATATTTCCTAATTGACTCAAAGGCAGAAGTTAAAGTTTGGCCGAAAGCTAGAAGTGAGACATTTAATACTCAATTGGTAATAGATCTTTCTGGGAATTCTGAAAATTCTATATTGGGGGAAGCTTTAACAACGGAAAAGACGGTTTCTCAAGAATTTAATTCGTCAGAAGCAAAAGTAAGAGAGGACAATGCTCAGGGGATAGTTCGTGTTTATAATAATTATTCAGTTTATCCCCAGTCCCTTGTTGCCAGAACAAGATTTATGTCTGATTCGGGAAAAGTTTTTAGATCTTCTGCAAGAATTACTATTCCTGGAAAGACGAAACAAGGAAGCAAATGGGTCCCTGGATCTGTGGATATAGAAATAGTTGCAGCTGAACCTGGGCCGGATTACAATATTCCTGCCTCAACTTTTTCTATCCCAGGGTTAGGAGGCACTTCTTTGTATACTTTCATTTATGCCGAGTCGTTTGATTCCATGAAAGGCGGATCAATTTTTCAAACCATTAAAGTAAGCGAAAAGGACTTAGAAGAGGCTGAAGAAATTTTATCTGAGAGAGCTTTATCTGAAAGCAGAGATTATTTAATAGAAATGGTTCCAGAAGACTGTCTGCTGATAAACAATTTGATTGATTCGGAAATCATTGAGTTTCTTCCTTTGGTTCAGGCAGGACAGGAGGCAGAATCTTTTACCGCTAAAACTAAAGCTGAAAGTTCCGGTATTGTTTTTAAAAAATCTGATTTTGACAACTTTGTAAAATCGATGCTTATTTCAGATATTGAGGATAATGAAGAACCCTATTTGCCAAGCATAAAAGCAGAGTATTCTTTTCTTAAGAAAGATGAGAATGAGAATATTGTTTTGAATCTTGTTGTTTCCGGTCTTATCTATCAAAAAAGCGATATCAAGAAGATAGAAAGACATATTTTGGGAAAAGAAGCAAAAGAGGCGGAAGAAGATGTTTTGAGCAATTTTTCTGGCGTTGAAAGAGTAGAAATAAAAATTGTTCCATTTTGGAAAAATAAGGTGCCGTTAAAGAGCGAATACATTGAGACAGAGTTGCAATTCAATGAATTATAGAGTATATTGATAAAGTATGTTAAATATATCAGCAAAAATTCGTAAACCTGGAGAAAAAACTGCAGATACTGAATTAGCAGGAGTTTTGTACGGCCCTGGTGTTAAAAACGAGTCTCTAAAACTTGACTATAAAGAGTTTGAAAAAATATACAAAGAAGCTGGGTCTAGCAGTTTAATCACTCTTGGGCTTGGGACGAAGAAAAATATAGTCTTAATCCATGACATTCAAAAAGATCCTTTGAAGGGAAATTTTATACACGCCGATTTTTATCAGCCAAACCTTAAAGAAAAGATTGAAGCAAAGATTTCTTTAGTCTTTAATGGAGAATCTGAAGCAGTAAAAGATTTGGGTGGAACTTTGATTAAAGATATTCATGAACTTGAGGTAAAAGCCCTTCCACAAGATCTTCCAAAAGAAATAGAAGTTGATATTAGCCGTTTGAAAGCAATGAATAGCGTTATTATGGTTAAGGATTTGAATGTGGCAGATGGCGTTGAAATTATAAAAGATCCTAACGAAATTGTAGCTTCTATTGCAGCTGTAGAAAAAGTGGAAGAAGAATTGGAAAAGCCGATTGAAGAAAAAGTTGAAGAAGTTGAAAAAGTAGAAAAAGAAGAGAAGAAAGAAGTTGAAGAAGAGCCAAAATGAAATCTTTCTTAAAAATATTTTTATCTTTTTTATTAATCCCGGCTTTTGTTCTGCCGGGTTTTTTATCAGCTGCTTCTATGGATTTTTGTGAATCAGCTGACGAACTTGATCAAAGATGTAATTCTCTTTCAGCTACAGAGTGTAGAGAACTCTTAGAGGAATGCCAAACTTATCTTGATCAAAAAAGCGCTCAAATAGAAGCGGATATTACTAAGACAGAAGCAGAGAAAAAGACCCTTCAAAGTCAGATATATAGCTTGGGGAATCAGATAAAAAATCTTTCCAATCAAATTTATCAATCGAATCTTGTGATTCAAGATCTTAAAATCCAAGTTACTGACACGGAAAGTAGCATTATTAGCACCTCTCTTGAAATTGACAATTCAAAAAAGAAATTAACCGGTATTCTAAGGGCAATTTACGAGGAAGACCAAAAGTCAATCGTAGAGGTTTTTTTAATGGAAGATCAGCTTTCCGATTTTTTCAATGACATGGTTGCCTTAGAGGAATTGTCAAATAAGAATAAAGAGTTTTTGGGAGATATAAAAGAAATGAAATTTTATCTTGAAGGCCAGAAAGAGTCTTTGGATGAAGAAAAAGAGAGTATGGAGAATTTAGTTGCCATACAAGATCTTCAAAAAAGAGAAAATCAAGGCATGAAAAGCGAGCGAGAGAGTTTTTTGAAAATGACAGAAGCGGAATATCAAAAGCAGCTTCAAGAAAAACAGGAAACAGAGGAAAAGGTTCAAGCAATAAGGACAAGGCTGTTTGAATTGATTGGAGTACCAGAAGCTCCTACTTTTGAGCAGGCCTACGAAATTGCCAAGTTTGTTTCAGGACAAACGGGAATCCGCCCAGCTCTTTTATTAGCCGTGCTTACACAGGAGTCAAATATTGGAAAAAATGTTGGGCAGTGCTTTTTATCAAATACAATGACAGGGGATGGGATTAAGGCTGTAACAAAAGAAAAGGAAATACATATTATGAAACCGTCCCGGGATGTAACTCCGTTTTTAAAAATTACTGAAGAGCTCGGACGAGATCCTTATAATACTCCCGTATCTTGTCCCATGAAAGATCAGTACGGTAATCCTATTGGGTATGGAGGGGCAATGGGCCCTTCGCAGTTTATTCCTTCCACTTGGGTTATTTATAAAGATGAAATAAAAGCGATTACAGGAAAGCTTGCCAATCCTTGGGATATTAGAGATGCTTTTTTAGCAACTGGAATTTATCTAAAAGATTTGGGCGGTAAAACAAATGAGTTTAACGCAGTAATGAAATATTTTTCAGGCAATAACTGGTCAAAATGGGAAGAGTTTTACGGAAGGTCTGTATTAGCCATTGCTGCTGGTTACGAAGATGATATTAGAGAGATGAATGATTAAGCTCTTCAATGATTGGATTTAGGTCTCCTTCCATAATGGCATTAATATTATGCCAGCTTTTTTTGATTCTATGATCCGTTACTCTGTCTTGTGGAAAATTATATGTCCTAATTTTTTCTGCTCTTTTTGCCTGTCCCACCTGGGCATTTCTTTTGTCTGACATTTTTCCTATCTCTTCTGCTTCTTGCTTTTCCAAGATTTTTGCTTCTAAAATGCTCATTGCATTTTCTTTATTTTTGACTTGATTTCTTTCAGTTTGGGAAGCAACTGCTATTCCCGTTGGAATGTGGGTTATTCTTACAGCTGTCATTCTTTTGTTTACATATTGGCCTCCGGGACCGGAAGCCTTGAAAAAGTCCAATTGTAGATCGTCCGGCCTTATTCTAATCTGTGCTCTTTTGGGTTTTAAGAGAATGGCTACGGTAGCAGTGGAAGTGTGCACTCTTCCAGATTTTTCCGTTTCCGGGATTCTTTGAACTCTATGAACTCCTCCTTCATATTTCATTTTAGAATAAGCGCCATCTCCATTTAATTCAAAAACTATTTCCTTAAAGCCCTTTAATTCGCTTGAATGGGAGTTCAGAATTCTTTGGCTCCACCCTTGGAGGTCAGCGTATCTGGAGTACATTTTAAAAAGATTGCCGGCAAACAATGCTGCTTCTTCTCCCCCTGTCCCAGCCCTAATTTCTATAATTGATGCTTCTTTGCCAAAGCTTTCTTTTGGAGAATTAAGTTCTTTTTCTAGAGCTTTTCCTTTTTCAATTAGGGAGCTTATTTCATCTTGAGCTAATATGATTAGTTCAGAGGCTTCTCCAGAAGCAATGATCGCTTTGTTTTCTTCAATTTTTTTTTGAGTTTCCTTTAATTCTTTATGCTTATTAATAATTTTTTCAAGGTGTTCTTTTTTTCTTGAGAGTTTTTCGAACTTTTCCCAATCTGAAATCAACTCAGGGTCGCTGAGTTGATTTAATAATTCATTGTACTCTTTCTTAATAGATTCAATATCAAGCATTGTCTTATTTTTTCTTTTTTTTCGTCATTTCTGCCTTTTTAGCTATTCTTTTCTTGAATTTTTGGATTCTTCCCACAGTATCTAATATTTTTTCTTTTCCAGTGTAAAAAGGATGACATTTTGAGCAGACTTCCACTTCTATTTCTTCTTTTGTTGATCTAACTTCAAAAGTGTTCCCACAAGCGCAGTGGACCTTGGTATGCTCAAAGTATTTTGGATGTATGTCTTTTTTCATAGCTTTAAAATAGCATTAAAAACGGTTTTTGTAAATAGTTAAGAAATAATTGTTCCTTTGAATTCTCTATTATTAATAATGTTTTCCAGATTCTTTATGTTTTTGCCATTGGCTACAATTACCTTCATTTTAATCTTTGAGGCAAGTTTGGCGGCAACAGGATCAACTGGAGCTGTCGTTCCCGGCTTCCAGCGTTTTTTTATCAGTTTCCTATATTTGTCCCAGGATATTTCTTTGAGAGGATGGGCATCTTTGTATTTTGAAATATCTTTATCGTAGACATAATCAATTTTTGAAGCAATTATTGTTTGATCAGTATTAAATCTTTTTGCCAGCATGATAGCGTCATAATCTGTAGACCATCCTGGTTGCCACCCTGATCCAATAATGATGGGATATTTCAAGGCTTCTTTAATAGAGGATGGGTTTTTATCTATTATTATCGGATAAGCTTTTTCCCTAAAGATTGTTTTCAATAAACAGGCATTGATTTTTGTAGCATAAATCCCGATCCAATCTTTGTCTTTATCCGGAGCATTAAAAAAAGAAACAGCTTTTATATAGTTTCTGGCAGTGAATCCTCCGCCTGCTACAATAATAAATCTTTTTTCTTTTTTAATGTTTTTTAATATGAAAGCTTTAAATCTTTTAAGAAATTTAATCTGGATTTCATTAGGAACAATAAGCGAACCTCCCAAATCAATAACAATATTTTTTCTAGTCATTGTAAATATTTTATCTTGTATCTATTTTATGGTCAATAGTGCCTGCAAAATAGTTTAAAGTAGCAACTGTGGATTAACTGTGGATAAATAAGGCAACTTAGCCTTATCCAGGCATAATATTTTTGTGGTTGACATGACATTAATAGTGGATTAAAATGTAGATGAAGTGGGGAACTGTGGAAAACTATGGAAGAACCATTGATTATGGGGGATAAATAATATGTTTATTGGAAGACAAATTTGTTCACTTGATAATAAAAGAAGAATAGCTATACCTAGCAAGTTTCGGAGTTCTTTGGGTAAAAAAGCAATAGTTACCAGAGGTTTTGAAAAATCTTTAGCTGTTTATTCGTTACCGGTTTGGAAAACAGAAATGGAGAGAATAGAAAAGCTCTCTATCTATAAAGCTGATAAAAGGGCTGTAAGCAGGGCTATGCTTACAGGGGCAGAAGAAGTTAACCTTGATAAGCTGGGCCGTATTTTGATTCCCGACCATCTTAAAAAATATGCTGCATTAAAGAGAAATGTATCTGTAGTCGGTGTTTATAATAGAATTGAAATTTGGGATAAAGACAGATGGGAAAAATATGATCAAGAAGCAAAAAAAGAATTTGACCACAATGCCGAGCGACTTGAAGAAAAATAAGATTTAAATTTGTGATTCATATTCCTGTTCTTAAAAAAGAAGTTATTGAATATTTAGATCCTCAGCCAGATATCAATTTTATAGACTGTACTTTTGGCGGAGGGGGACACAGTTTTAGCATCTTGGAAAAGATCGGTCCAAAAGGAAAAGTTATGGCAATTGACTGGACTCCAGAGCTTGCAAAAGGAATTAAGGAAGAAAGATTAATTCTTGTCTGTGGGAACTTCGCAGACTTGGAAAAAATTGCAAAGAAAAATAATTTTTCCAAGGTTTCTGGAATTTTATTTGACTTAGGAATGTCAAGCTGGCATTTAGAAGAAAGTTCAAAAGGATTCAGTTTCCAAAAAGATGAATCTCTAGATATGAGATATAGTCCAGAAAATCCTCTTACAGCTAGAAAAATTTTAAACTGGTATTCGGAAAAAGATATTGAAAAAATTTTAAGAGAATATGGAGAAGAGCTCTTTTCAAAAAGGATAGCAAAAAAAATTATAGAAAGGAGAAAGGAAAGACCGATAGAAACCACTTTTCAGTTAAGAGAAATTGTAAGAATGTCCACTCCCAGATGGTATCATCGCAGAAAAATTCACTTTGCCACTAAAACATTTCAAGCCCTAAGAATTGCAGTAAACAGCGAAATGGATAATTTGAAAAAAGCATTGGAGGAATCATTAACAATTTTAAAACAAAATGGTCGGCTGGTATTAATTTCATTTCATTCTTTAGAGGACAGGGCCGTTAAGAATTTTCTTAGAGAAAAGGCAAGAGTAGGAATAGTAAGTATCTTAACAAAGAAACCGATTATTCCTTCCCCTAAAGAAGTCAAATTAAATCATCGTTCAAGGTCTGCCAAGCTTCGGGCAGCCATAAAAATATGAGTGTTTGTATCGCATTAAATGAGAGAGCAATTCCTCTAAACTTTCCAAAGGTGAGTATCAGGAAGGTATGGATTTTACTTTTAAGCTTATTTCTTTTCTTCTCGATATTATCTATTTTTCAAATATACACAATAAACAATAAAAGTTTTACAACAGCAGAGTATGAAAGCAAAATAGCAAAACTTTCTAATGAAAAGGAGATGTTAGAACTTGCTTTTTTAAAAAATAATTCCCTGGAAGGGAAAGAAGATTTGATTAGAAATCTAAACTTTAAAGAGGTAGAAGAAATATATTATATCAAAACAGGACAGGAATACGTTGTTCGAAAGAACATTTCAAGATAATTTTCTATGAAGGAATGGAGGACCAATATAATACTATTGCTTTTTATTTTAATACCTGCGGCTGTTATTATAGGCCGTTTGGTTTTTTTACAGGTTGTAAAGCACGATTTTTATAATGCCTTGGCTCAGGGCCAGCAAAATATTTCCTCTGAAGCAAAAGGAAAGCGCGGAGAAATATATTTTTGCGACAAAAACGACAACTTATATTTAGTGGCGATGAATAAAACAGCGAAGCTTTGCTTTGCTGTTTTAAATGAGATTGACGATAAAGAAAAAACATCACAGGAGCTAAGCACGATTCTTGATCTGGAAGAAGAAGATATTTTATCCGATCTTAATAAAAAAGAAGTTAACTTTTTAGTGATTAAAAGCAATTTAAACAAGGAAAAAGCAGAAGAAATAGAAAGCTTGAATCTTCCTGGTATTTTTTTAAGGGACCAAATAGTCAGAGAATATCCTTATGAAGATTTTGCCTCTCATGTAATCGGTTTTGTTAATAATGATGGATTGGGCCAGTATGGAGTTGAGCAGTATTATGATGATATTTTAACAGGAAAAGAAAGTTTTATAGAAGCAAAGAAAGGACCTGCTGGATTTTTGTTTCTTTCGGGCGAAGACACTTTAAGCGGCTCAGACCTATTCCTAACCATTGATTATAATATTCAATTTAAAGCAGAAGAACTGCTTGAAAAAACTTATGAAAATTTAGACATTGAAGGAGGACAGATTATTGTTATGGATCCTTTTTCTGGAAAAGTACTGGCCATGGCTCAATATCCAAAATATGATCTCAATTCTTATTCTATTTATGATTTTGAAATTTTCAAAAACGGAGCTGTCCAAAAACTTTTTGAGCCGGGCTCAGTTTTCAAGCCCATTACAATGGCGGGAGCTTTAAATGAGGGAAAGATTACTCCCCAAACTACTTATGAAGATCCTGGAATGGTTAAAGTTAACGGCTGGCCCATATATAACTATGAGCAAAGAATATATCCCGGCGAGATAACAATGACAGAGGTTTTGGAAAAATCGATAAATACTGGAGCTGTTTTTGCTCAAAGCCAGCTGGGTAATGAGAAGTTTTCGGAGTATGTTGAAAAATTCCGATTTTTTGAGCCAACAGATATTGATTTGCCGGCTGAAGCATCTTCTCAAAACGAGGAATTTAAAAAAGGATATGATATTAATTTTGCCACTGCTTCTTTCGGCCAAGGACTTGAAATGACCCCGATTCAGCTTGTCAGAGCTTTTTGCGCTATTGCTAACGGAGGTAAAATAGTAAAACCATATTTAATAAAGGAAACACAAGAAGACGGCAACATAATTGAAACTCAGCCGGAGATAAGCAGAACCAGTATAATCTCCAATGATACTTCTTCAAAGCTTACGGCAATGATGGTAAGCGTTGTCAAAAACGGATTTGCGCAAAAAGCCCAAGTCCCTGGATATTATGTTGCGGGAAAAACAGGAACGGCCCAAGTATCATTTGCTGCCATAGGAGAAGATAAAGCCGGATATTCTGATAAAACTTGGCAGAGTTTTATCGGTTGGCTTCCAGCGTTTGAACCAAAGTTTCTTGTCTTCGTAAAATTAGATAATCCTAAAACAAAAACTGCCGAGTATTCAGCAATGCCCGTATTTAAGGATTTGACAAAATATATTATTGATTACTGGCAGGTTCCGCCAGATTACTAAAATGCAAAAACTTATATTTTTATTTAAAAAACCAGAGATAATTATTATTATCGGCAGGGGATCAAAAACAGCAACAGAGGCTATTTTTCAGGTTTTAAAACAATTTAAAAAAGTTGGCAAAAGAGTTTCATCAAATAGTGAAGTTGTGATTTTTGATGCAGGAATAAAAAACTTCGGAAAGTTTAAATTTTTCATAAAAAAGTCTCGAAAAGCAGTTTTAATAATAACTCATATTGGAGACATTCCTCCTGATGTTAATTTCTTTGACGGGGGGAAGATAAATGGATTAGAAGAAATAGTTGGTTTTCTAAGGCCTAAGGACAGTTTAGTTTTAAACTTTGACGATGAAACAGTAAGAGAATTAAAAAGCAAGTCCAAAGCTGATCTTTTTACTTTCGGCTTTCAAGAAATGGCTAATTTCCGGGCAACAGATTATATAATTACCCAATTTCCTTCGAATGGAATTAATTTTAAAGTGAATTTCCATGGAAACGTTATTCCTGTCTGGCTAAAAGGGATTTTTGGCAAAGAACAAGTTTATTCTGTTTTAGCTTGTTCTGCTTGCGGACATGCTTTTGGATTAAACCTTCTTGAAGTATCGCGAGCATTGAAGTCTTATCATTCTCTTCCCGGAGAAATGCAGTTGATCAAAGGAATAAAGAATTCCCAGATTCTTGACGATTCAGAATCATCAACAGTTTATTCAATGATTCGGGCTTTAGATAATATTGGGAAGATGCCCGGATTTAACAGAAAGATTGCTGTTTTAGGAGATATAGTCGGAGTTGGTAAATATACGATTGAAGCTCATGAGAGAATTGGCGAAAAGGTAGTAGAAAATGCTGATATTCTTTTTACTTTTGGAGCAAGAGCGAAATTTATTGCAAAAGGAGCTCTTGAAAAAGGAATGGATGTTGAAAAAATCTTTGAATTTGATACAATCAATCAAGGGAAAATGAAGCTTCAAGAAGTGATAAAAGAGAATGATTTAATTTTAGTTGACGGATCAAGAGAAATGAAGATGAAAGATATTGTCGAAGAAATAAAGGAATAATGGCCCTATCGTCTAGAGGCTCAGGACGCTGGGTTCTCATCCCAGTAACTCGGGTTCAAATCCCGATGGGGCCGCCATGCTGGACATTCTAAGTCGTCTTTTCGACGATTTTTTGCTATAATAGCTCAATGGAACCATTGGCTTCAAAAATAAGGCCCAAGAGTTTAAAGGAATTTGTAGGACAAGAACATTTAGTCGGAGAGGGAAAGCCGTTAAATGTTGCGATGAAACAAAAGCATTTGTTTTCTTTCATCTTTTGGGGACCTCCTGGGGTGGGGAAGACTACATTGGCAAAAATATATGCCAATAGCTTGGATGCGGATATTTACGAGCTTTCTGCTGTTTCTGCGGGAAAAGCAGATATTAGAAAAATAATATCTCAAGATTCTAAAGGCCGCAGCAAGATTCTTTTTTTAGACGAAGTGCATCGTTTCAATAAGGTTCAGCAGGATTTTCTTCTTCCTTTTGTGGAAAGAGGGGATATTACTCTTGTCGGAGCCACTACTGAAAATCCAAGCTTTGAAGTAATCCCACCTCTGCTCTCGCGCTGCAGAGTTTTTATTTTAAACGAGCTTTCAGAAAAAGAAATGGAAGCTGTTATTAAACGAACCGGATTTAAACTTGATGAAAAAGCAAAAGATTGGCTTATTGCTATGGCTAACGGTGATGCAAGACAAGCTATTGGAATGCTGGAAAGTTCATCTCAGCTTTATGGTAAAATTACAGTAGAGATATTGAAGAAAACTCTCCAGTCAAAGTTTCTGAGATATGATAAGAAGGGAGAAGAACACTATAATGTTATTTCAGCTTTTATTAAAAGTATGAGAGCTTCCCAGCCGGACGCTGCCATGTATTATCTTGCCAGGATGATTGATGCCGGGGAAGACCCTAAATTTATAGCAAGAAGAATGGTCATCTTTGCTTCTGAAGATGTTGGGTTGGCTGTTCCAGCCGCTTTGTTGGTGGCTAATGACGTTTTTAGAGCAGTTGAAACAATTGGATTGCCTGAATGTGGTATTAATTTAGCTCATGGAACAGCATACTTATCCAAATGCAAAAAAAACAGAAGCGCTTATGAGGCATATATGGAAGCAATGGAAGACGTAAAAGAACATGGAAATCTTCCAATTCCTTTGCATCTTCGCAATGCCTCAACAAAACTTATGGAGGAAATTGGTTATGGAAAAGGATATGAGAAATACAGTAAAGAGAGTATGCTGCCGGAAAAGTTAAAAGATAAAAAATATTTAAGATAATGGAAAATAAATGGCACAATTTGGAGACTGAAAAAATTCTTGAGATTCTAAAAACCAATATTAACGGATTAAAAGAAGAAGAAGCGGAGAGGAGAAGAGAAATATATGGAAAGAATGTGATTCCCGAAGAAAAACACTCATCAAGGTTTAAAATATTTTTCAACCAGTTTAAAAGCCCGTTAATATATATTTTAATAATAGCTGGGCTTGTTACTTTATTTTTAGGCAAATGGACAGACAGTTTAGTTATTTTTGCTGCTGTTTTGATTAATTCTGTTTTTGGTTTTTGGCAAGAAAACAAAGTTTTTAAAATATTGGACAAATTAAAGCATATTTTAAAAACAAAAGCTGTTGTTCTGCGGAATGGAGAGAAAAAAGAAGTTTTTCAGGAAGATCTTGTTCCAGGAGATGTAATTCTATTAAAACCAGGAGACAAAGTCCCTGCTGACACCAGATTAGTTGAATCAGATAATCTTAAAATCTCAGAAGCTGTTTTAACCGGAGAATGGATTGCTTCTTCTAAAGAAACAAGTACTTTACCTGAGAATACTCATTTAGCTGATAGAGAAAATATGGCCTATATGGGATGTTTAGTTGAACATGGAAAAGGAAAAGCAATTGTTGTTTCTTCCGGCTTAAAGACAGAGGTAGGGAAAATAGCTTCTTTAGTCAAAGGAATTGAAAAGCAAAAAACTCCTTTAGAGAAAAAAATAGCTGGTTTTTCAAAAACAATAGGAATCGCAATCGGATCAATCTGCATTCTTATATTTATTGGAGGGCTTTGGAGAGGAATTGATCTTTTGGAAATATTTGAATCTTCAGTGGCAATTGCCGTAGGAGGAATACCAGAAGCTCTTCCTGTTGTTGTGACAGTAATCTTAGCAATAGGAACGGAGCGTATCTTAAGAAAAAAAGGATTAGTAAAGGGATTAGCGTCTGTTGAGACTTTAGGTTCAACGCAGATTATATGTTTTGACAAAACAAGAACTTTAACTCAAGGAAAAATGGAATTAGCTCATACTTCTGATAATGATTCAGCTCTAAAAATTGCTGTTCTTTGCTCTGATGCTTTTGTTGAAAATCCAAAAGATTCCATTGATAAATGGGAAGTCAGGGGCGGATCTACTGACGCTGCTCTTTTAATCGGAGGAGCTCAAAAAGGCTTTTTAAGACCGGAAATGGATAAAGAATCAATTGAAATTAAAAAACTTCCTTTTGATTCTGAATATAAATATCAACTGTCTTTGAGAAAAGAAAACAATGAAATATTTTTGTATTTTCTGGGTGCCCCTGAAAAGCTTTTAGAAAGATCATTAAATAAAGATGGTTGGGAAGAAGAACTGGAAAAAATGACTGGAAAAGGATTAAGAGTACTTGGAGCTGGATACAAAAAAATTAAAGACCATAATAAAGACTTAAATTCTCTTGCCTATGACTTTACATTTGCTGGATTGGTTGCTTTAAAAGATCCCTTAAGGCCAGACACAAAAGAAGCTATTGAAGAATGTATAAGAGCTGGTATAAGACCTATTTTAGTTACTGGAGATCATAAATTAACAGCTTTGGCTGTGGCTAAAGAAATTGGGATTAAAACAAAAGAAGCTAACGTTTTAAACGGAATAGATATCGACAGGCTTTCAGATGAAGAATTTTCAGAAAAGTTGGAAGATATTGATATTTATACCAGAGTCGAGCCAAGGCATAAAATGAGAATTATTTCTGCTTGGCAGGAAAAAGGGAAAGTAGTTGCTATGACTGGAGACGGCGTTAATGACGCTCCAGCTTTAAGGAGAGCTGATATTGGATTAGCTCTTGGTTCCGGGACAGAGGTTGCCAAAGAAAGTGCTGATTTAATTTTATTAAATGACAGCTTTGGAATTATTGTGAAAACTATTGAAGAAGGAAGAGTGATTTTGGATAATCTTAGAAAATCAATTTCGTACGCTCTGGCCGACTCTCTTACTTCAGTAACCTTGGTTGGTTTTGCCACGATCATTTTTGGCTGGCCCTTGCCTATTCTTCCTGTTCAGATTTTATGGAATAATTTTGTTGAAGATACTCTTCCAAGTATTTCTTATGCTTTTGAGCCGAAAGAAAAAGGGATAATGAAAAGAGGTCCGTCTTTGGCAAAAGAATCTCTTCTAAATAAAGAGATGAAGATCTTGATTTTTGCTACTGGATTAATTGACGAGTTTATATTGCTTGGACTGTTCTGGTTCCTTTGGAAAAAGCTTAATCTTGATTTGGATTATGTCAGAACAATGATTTTCGGAGGAATGTGCATAGACACTGTTTTTGTTGTTTTTTGTTATAAGTCTTTAAGAAAGAATATTTGGAATATGAATCCTTTTTCAAACAAATGGCTGAATATTTCTTCAGTTTTGGCATTCGTTTTTTTTACTGCTACTATTTATCTTTTGCCATTGCAGAAAATTCTTCATACAGTCCCATTGGGCTGGGGATCCTGGCTGATTCTTCTGGCAATTGGAATTATAAGCATGTTTTTAATTGAAGCTACTAAATGGTACTTTATTTCTCGCCATGAATGCGAATAAAAAGAAATTCATATATTCTTTTTCTGTTCTTTCTGGAACCATTGTCGGTGTTGGTCTTTTTTCTTTGCCGTACGTTGCCATAAAATCAGGGATTTTACTGACTCTTGGGTATTTTATTTTTCTTGGAATTGCGGCAATTATTGTTCATCGTTTTTTTGCTGAAGTTGCTTTTAAAACTCCTAATTTTCTTCGTTTGCCGGGCTTTGCCAAAATTCATCTTGGTCCTATTGGAGAAAAAACAGCCATATTTTCCACAACTCTGGGACTATTTGGAGCAATACTCGCTTATTTGATTGTCGGAAGCGAATTTTTAAAAAGTCTTTTAGCGCCTGTTTTTGGAGGAAGCGATATTGTCTATGTTCTCTGCTATTTCTTTTTAGGAGCTCTTTTTATCTATTTTGGGATTAAATTGATTTCAAAAATAGAATTTTTCGGAATCATCATATTTTTCTTTATATTAATTATTGTGTTTTTCCAAAGTAAAAGCGCTATAGATTTTAGCAATTTATTTTCAACAAAAATGAGCAACTTCTTTTTTCCATACGGCCCCATACTTTTTTCTTTATGGGGAGCATCTTTGATTCCGGAAATAGAAGAAATGATAGGGGAGAATAAAGATCTTTTGAAAAAAGTAATATCCTTTTCCATTATTGTGCCTATTTTAATTTATCTTCTTTTTATTCTCATAGTTGTCGGGATATGCGGTTCTCAAACAACGGAATCAGCTTTAGCCGGACTTTCCAATTTTTTGGGAAATGGAACAATGAATGCTTTGCTTATTTTCGGGATATTTGCTACTTTTACTTCTTTTATTACCCTAGGACTAACATTAAAAAAGATTTTTTGGTATGATATGAAAATAAAAAAGAATATTTCCTGGCTGATAACTTGTTTTGTTCCTTTAGTTCTTTTTTTGGCCGGACTTCGCAATTTTATTAGCGTTATAGGGTTAGTTGGAGGAGTAATGATAGGTATTGACGCTGTCTTGATATTGCTGATGTACAAGAAAATTAATCGAAAAAGCATTTTGGTTTATCCTTTAGCTGTTGTCTTCATAATGGGAATAATTTATGAAATAATATATTTTATTAAATAACATATGTATTTATACATTTTAATCTTTGTTGCTTCCTGTGCCGGTCTTTACATATCAGGGAAATGGCTTGTTGAATCTTTGGCCAGAATAGCCCGTATTTTGAAATGGAAGGAATTTGTTGTTGCTTTTTTTATTATGGCTTTTGCCGGCTCTATCCCAAATCTTTTTCTAGGCATATTTTCCGCTTTGAATAAAATTCCAGAGCTTTCGTTCGGTGATATTGTAGGAGGAAACTTGATTGACCTGACTATTGTAGTTGCCTTGGCTGCTTTGATAGCCAAAGGGCTTCCAGCAGACAGTAGGACTATTCGGACTACATCACTCTTTATTATAATTATAGTTGTTCTTCCTGTTTTTCTTATTTTTGACGGTTATTTAAGCAGAACAGATGGGATGATTTTGATTGCAACTTTTTTTGTCTATGTTGTTTGGCTTTTTTCAAAGAAAGAAAGATTCAGCAAAGTTTATGAGGAAGGAGATAGCGAGCCTGTTATTAAAGAATTCAAATATTTGATAACTGATTTTGGAAAAGCCATTTTGGGTCTAGTTGTGCTTTTAATAGCAGCTGGGGGGATAGTTGAATCAGCTAAGTTTTTTGCAGAAGGATTAAATATGAATTTGGCTTTAGTCGGCATACTGATTGTTGCTTTTGGAAATGCAATCCCAGAAGCGTATTTTGCCATAGCTTCAGCTAGAAAAGGCCAAACATGGATGATTCTAGGAAATATTATGGGAGCAATCATAGTGCCGGCTAGTCTTGTTTTAGGAATTGTAGCTGTAATTTGTCCGATCAGGATTACAGATTCTTCTCCTTTTGTAATTGGAAGAATTTTCCTTATACTTTCTGCCTTATTTTTCTTTTTCTTTGTTAAAACAGACAGGAAAATTACAAAGAAAGAAGCTATTTTCTTATTCGGAATATATGTTTTATTCGTAATAGTTGAACTTTTGGCGAAATAACTGATTTTGACGAAGATGAGATAAAATGCTAATATATCTTAATGTACGATTTTATTATTATTATTCTTTTGGGCGCAGTTTTTGTTGGAATGTTTTTTTTATTTAGAAAGTCAAAAACTGACAAAACGCAATCTGAGGAAATAAAAGATTTAGAAAGAAGGTTGACTGATCTGATGATATCTCAGACAAAAGAAGCGAGAGATAGCCAGAGCAATGTTTCCAAAGCAATGAACGAACAGATATTTTCTTTTACAAAAGAGGCTGTTCAAATTAGAGAAGATTTAAAAAAGGTACAGGAAAGCGTTAAGAATGTTTCTTCTTTCCAAGACATCTTTAAAACCCCAAAACTAAGAGGGCAGTGGGGAGAAGCATCTCTAGAGCATATCTTAAGCCAGTATTTTCCCCAAGAATTATATAAAATACAGTATTTGTTTCCATCAGGAGAACAGGTTGATGCTATTTTAAAACTGCCGAACGGAATGATTTTGCCGATTGATTCCAAGTTTCCCTCTGAAAACTTTGCCAAAATGGCAGAAAGTTCTGATGAGGAAAGAAACATATTCAAGAAAAAGTTTGTAGAGAACGTAAAAACAAGGATAAACGAGATTACTTCCAAATATGTACTTCCTTCCGAGGGAACTGTGGATTTTGCCTTAATGTATGTTCCGGCCGAAGCCATTTATTATGAGATAGTAAATAATTTAAGCAGAGAGTTTGATATAGCTAACTATGCCTGGTCAAAGAAAGTAATTCTGACTTCTCCTAATACTATTTATCTTACATTAAGAACAATAGAGCATTGGTTTAAAGATACCCAGATTTCAAAACAAACACAGGAAATTTTAAAAAGACTGGAAAGGGTTCGTCAGGATTCAGAAAAGTTGTCTGGAAACTTCAGAAAATTAGGAAATCATTTGCGAGATTCTTTGTCTGCATATGACAGTTCGGAAAAGCGTTTAAGTTTATTTTCAGAAAAAGTCGAAAAATTGTTATCAATGCCTGCTCCAAAACAAGGTTTGCTTAAAAAAGGGAAAAGGCAAAAATAAATTATGATAGCTGTAATAGAAACCGGTGGGAAACAATATTTAGTTTCTCCGGGAATGAAGATAAAAATTGAAAAAGTAAACAAGAAAGAGGGAAGCGAAATAGCTTTTTCCAAAGTTTTGCTTTACGAGAAATCCAGAAAAACTGAGATAGGAACTCCTTATATAAAGGGAGCAAAGGTTCTTGGAAAAGTTATAAAGCAAGACAAAGCTAAAAAAATAATTGTTTTCAAGTATAAAGCAAAAAAGAGATACAAAAAGAAAAAGGGCCACAGACAGCCATTTACAGAAGTTGAGATTCTAAAGATAGTAACTGAATAAGGTTTATCCTATTTTCTTCCCTCTAGGGCGTTGCTTAGAGTTTCTTCATCAGCGTATTCAAGTTCGCCGCCCGAAGGCATTCCGCGGCCTAAACGAGTTATCTTTTTGCTTAGTGATTTTAAGTTTTTTTCAACGTATAGAGCCGTAGCATTTCCTTCAATGGTTGGATTAGTAGCGATGAGAATTTCATTGAACCCGGATGATTCTATTCCGAAATCATTCGGGTTTTTTGCTCTTTCAACCAGTTCTTTGATCCTCAATTTTTCAATTTCGCTTTTTTTCAGCCTGGAAACAGTTCCTCCAAGAACAAAATAAAGTCCTTTATACTTTTTTGTTTTTTCAATTGAAACTAAATCGCTTTCTTTCTCAACGACACAAAGCATGCTTTTGTCTCTTACTTGGCTTGAACATATTTCACAAAGATCATTATTTTCTTCAAAAGGAGTAAAGCAGAACTTGCATAGCTTTATTTTTTCTTTTAGCTCGGAAATTGATCTTATTAGCTGGTTTGTTTCTTCTTTTGGCTGTGAAATAAGATAGAAAACAAAACGAGTGGCTGCCCTGGGTCCGATTGTTGGGAACTTAGAGAAAAGCTTAATTAGGTTTTGAATCGTAGGGGAGTACATCTAATTCTCTATTGATTTTTCCAGGTTTTTAAAGCTTACCCTCTGTTCGTCAAAATAAAGCTCTATTTTCCCTACTGGTCCGTTTCTGTGTTTTGCAATAATAATATCTGCAATATTTTTACGATCAGTGTTTTCGCGATATTTATCTTCTCTGTGGATAAACAGAACAACGTCAGCATCCTGTTCTATTGCTCCAGTTTCTCTTAAATCAGACAATCTTGGAATTTGAGGGGAGCGTTGCTCTACAGCTCTTGATAATTGAGATAAGGCTAAAACCGGCACGTTTAATTCTTTTGCCAAGCCTTTTAATGAACGCGATACTTCTGTCATCTGCTGGACCATGGAAGCTTGGCTGTTTCTTGGTTCCATCAGCTGAAGGTAATCAACGATAATAAGGCCAAGGCCCTTATCTGCCTGTAATCTTCTAGACATTGCTCTCATTTGGAGAACATTGCACGAGGAAGAATCGTCTATATAAATTGGGGCTTGAGATAAATCTCCAAGAGCTTTCTGGATTCTGTCAAAATCATTATCTTCTCCTGCATGATGAAGATTTCCAGTTCTTAGTCTCCAAAGATCTATGCCTGCCTGTGAAGAAATAAATCTATCTACGATTTGGTCTCTTGACATTTCTAAAGAAAATATACCTACAGGGATTCCTTTGTTAACGGCACAGTACCTGGCAACATCTGCCGCAAAAGCGCTTTTTCCGAGAGAAGGTCTCGAAGCAAGAATAATCAGGTCTGACTTTTGAAGTCCGGTAAGGGCATTATCCAGAGCAGTAAAGCCTGTTGGAGCTCCTCTCGGAACTCCTTTATTTTTTGAAAGATTGTCAATTCTTTCAAATGCGCCTTCCAACTCAGTTTTTATAGAAGTAAATGCCTGGCTAAAGCTTTTTTGTGTAATGCTAAAAATTCTTTTTTCAGCTCTATCTAAAAGTATATCGACATCTTCTGTTTCATCATATCCCATTATTCCTATTTCATAAGATGCGCTGATCAAATCTCTAAGAATTCTTTTTCTTTGAACAATCTTAGCATAATTTAAAACATGAAGAGCATTAGGTACATAGTTTATAACTTCGGCCAGATATGTGCTTCCTCCGATATTTTCCAGCTCATTTTTTTCCTTTAATCTAGTTGAAACTGAAAGGAGGTCAATTGGGTTATTTTTTTCAAATAGTTCCTCAATCGCCTGATAGATTTTAGCATTAGTTCCATTATAGAAATCTCTTGATTCCAAAAAGTCAACTACCTTTAAAACAGCGTTTTTATCAAGCATTAAACATCCCAATAGGGATTTTTCAGCTTCAATACTTTGTGGCGGAATTTTGTTGTTGTCCATACTAAATTACTATACTATATTTCATTGCTTCTTGGCAAGTGATATAATAAAATAATGTATAAGACTGATATTAAAAGCTTAAAAAAACAGACAAAAGTTTTTAGATTCGGTGCTTCAACAAAAGGAGGGCAGAGAGCAAATAGAAAAGAAACAGGGATTATTCTTCTGCACACTCCTTCTGGATTAAGATTAAGAACCATTAAAGAGCGTTCCCAAGCCAGAAATCTTGAAATTGCTTTTCATTCTCTTCAAGAAAAATTAAAAAAGTTGAATAAGCCAAAGAAAAAAAGAATCTCTACTAAAGTTCCTTTTTATCAGAAAAGAAAAAGATTGGAAGAAAAAAGAAGAAATTCTGAGAAGAAAAGATTAAGAAGAGATTTTCTTGATCTTTGAATCTGATTTTCTGTCTTCAATTTCGTATCCCATTTCTAAAATTCTCTTTCTTATCTCGTCTGCATTTTCCCAATTTTTCTGGTTTCTTGCTTCTTCGCGATTTGAAACTAACTCTTTTATATTCTCTGGAATTTCCAGTTCTTTCGCTTTCTCAATATTAAATCCAAAAACTTTATCAAAATCAAGCAACAAACTGTATTTCTCGCTGTTCTCGATTTGTTTATCTCCAAGCATTTTCCAGAGCAAGGCAATAGCTTTTACTGTATCCAGATTGTCATTTACAAAACATAAAAACTTATCTTTATATGACTTTGCCTTTTCACCTAATTGGGGTTTTTCATTCTTAAACTCCCTTGCTTTTTCATAGAGTTTATTCAAGGCATTTTGGCTTGATTCTAAGCTTTTCCAGGTAAAATTAATCTTTGTGCTGTGATGGGAGCTAAGGCATAAATATCTGAAAGCCAATGGATTAAATTTCTTTTCAATGTCTTTTAGGGTATAGAAATTTCCTTTTGATTTTGCCATTTTCTCGCCTTCAACCATTAAATGTTCTGGATGCATCCAATATTTTACAAAAGGCGTTTTCTTGCTGTATGCCTGGGATTGGGCTATTTCATTTGAATGATGGGGGAATATTAGGTCAACGCCTCCGGTATGGATGTCAAATTGCTCTCCAAGATGCTTCATTGATATTACAGAGCATTCAATATGCCAGCCAGGCCTCCCTCTTTCCAAAAAAGAATCTTCCCAAAAAACGTTTTTGCTTTCTTTCTTCCAGAGAGCAAAATCTCCTGCATTTTCTTTCTCATATTCGTCAGAGTTTACAACTTTTCCAATTTTCAATCCTTTTAGAAAATCCTTTCCAGCTAAGTTTCCGTAATCTTTGAATGTCTTATTATATGCCTGTATATCAAAATATGTGGAGCCGTCTTTAATGTATGCGAATTTGTCTTTAACTAATGCTTTGACAATTTTTTTAATGTCATCAATTGCGTCTGTGGCTCTGACAAAAAATGGCTCAATAATATTCAGTTTTGCAATATCTTCCTTGAACAGCTTTATGTACTTTTCAGTGTATTCATTCAGCTCTTTGTTTCCTGCATTTTCTCCGTATTCATCAATTGTTCCCTTTATTGTTTTATCGTCAACATCTGTAAAGTTCATTACATGCTTTACTTTGTAATTGTTGTACATTAAAACTCTTTTCAGAACATCAGAAAAGATAAAACTGCGCAGATTGCCAATGTGAGCAAACCAATATACTGTGGGTCCGCAAGTGTAAAAAGTAACAAGACCTTTTTTTATCGGTTCAAATGCTTCTTTTTCCCTTGATAATGTATTATATATCTTTAGCATTTTGATTTATTCTACCATATTTCAGGATATCTTTCACCACTGTCCGGCAGAACAGTAATAACATTGTTGAATTTTTTTGCAACTATTTCTGCCGCAAGAACATTTGCTCCGGAGGAAATACCGACAAAAAGTCCCTGTTCTCTTGCTATTCTCTTTGTTCTTTTTATTGCATCTTTGCTTTTGATTTTAATTATCCGATCAATCAAACTATTATCAAGAATTTTTGGAATAATTCCATCGCTGACTCCTTCTATTCTATGAAAAGTTTCTTCAGCTTGAACTCCGATTATTCTTGCTTTTGGAATTGCTTTTGCCACTCCCATTAATGTTCCTCCTGTGCCTATGCCGGCAACAAAAGCATCGATTTTAATGTTGGCTATTTCTTTTCCCAGACCGATTTCATGGCATTTTACGTTGTCAGGGTTTTCAAACTGCCTTGGCAGCCATACCTTTTTGTATTTTTTGGCGAGATAATACGTTTTTTCAATTGCGCCTTTAAATTTTTCTTTCTTCGGGGTAAGAATTGTTTTTGCTCCGAATGCTTCTATCATTTTTATCTTTCTCTTGCTTGTATTCTCCGGCATTACAGCAATCATCATATATCCTTTCATGGCGCAAATCATTGCAAGGCTAATTCCTGTATTTCCGGAAGTAGCTTCAATTACTGTATATCCTTTTTTTAATTCTCCTCTTTTTTCTGCCATTTCCACCATATATTTTGCAATTCTGTCTTTGATAGAGCCGGAAGGATTAACTGATTCCAGTTTTGCCCAAACATGCTTGTTAATTTGAACTAGGGGAGTATTGCCAATGTGTTTTAATATATTGTCCATAAAAAAACGCCTCTTAAAGAGGCTGATAAATAAATATGCTTAACCAACCTCTTTAGAAAGAGACGCAACAAATGCAGCAAGCAATTGCGATGTTGGTTATATTTCTCATAGTTTTAGAATAAGGTAAATTGTATTGTCTGTCAACTACTCTATTACAATCTCCTTACTTAACTCCTTTATTCTTTGATTGTATTCTGATTTGGATGTGGCTCCATTAGATAGAAGCTTATCAAGACCTGCCAAGTACTGAGATTGGATCTGAGCAATTGTTACTACACTGTTATATATGTGGACTTCGTCAATGAGACCGGAGAAAAATCTTACAGAGTCTGAACCAATATAAAGCTGAGTTTTTGCATATTGTGGGCTAGAATGCGGAGTATTACCTGGTGCCACTGATACACTGTCCAGATACATTTTAGCATTAAGAATATCATCTTGTCCTGAGCCAGGCATTGTAAACACAACATGATGCCATTGACCATTCTTTAATGTAGTCCAAGCTACAGACGAAAAGTATCTATAATTACTCTCACTCATGTGGATAATTGGTGCATCATTCCATCCAAACAGGATACTTGATTGATAATTAGTCTTAAATGATACGAGATTTTGGTATAGCTTATCTCCCGGCTTTATCCAGGCTTCGACTGTCCAAGCATCTGGTAAAACACTTGGATCACTCCCGCAATCGACATAATCATTCACTCCGTCAAACTCCAAACATTTCCCTGAAATGCACTCTCCTCCAGATTTCCAGGTAGGATAGTAATCTGGAGTTCCTCCTCCCAGCGTCCCATTATTACCTTCCCACATATCTTTAGCATCAGTTCCTGTTCCTTCATTGAATGACCAATAAGAGACCAATGAATCAGACAATTGAGCTCTAATTGAGTCTGAAAAGGCCTGGAGCCTTACTATCTTTGACTTGGTAATAGCTCCACTCATGCTAGTAATGACAATGGCAGCTAATACTCCAATAATAGCTATGACTACCAATAGCTCTATTAGGGTAAAGGATTTGTGGTTGGTCTTAAGCTTCTTCACCTTGAAGACAAGCCATATTCCCAATAGAGAGGTAATTACAAAGACAAGACATAGGAATAGATACCATATTGGTTTCTGGAAGATCTCTTTGTAGAATACATCATATATATACTTGTCTCCCAGATAGAGAGAGAGGAGCAGAACTCCTCCAAACACAGCAAAACCTATTCCCATCCCAACTACAATCAATACTGCCTTGATTACTCTTTTTGAGGTTATTTTCTTTAAGAGGATGTTTTTCATTCCTTGATTATATTGTGTTATTTTTCAATTTTCCACTCGATTTCTTTTTCTTTACCTGCAAACTCCAGCCATCTTCCGTCAGGAGTAATGACGAACCACTTCCTCTTTGTTTTTGACCAGATCATTGGATTTTCCTGGAAATATGGTTTTTTAACAATCTCTTTGGGTTTTAATCTGTCTAACTCAAGCCATTTCTTAAATATTGTTTCAATAGCATAATCAAGATTTCTTGAATTGGCCCATTTAGCCACTTTATCAATAGCTTGTTTTGCTTTTTGGATTGAACCTGATAATTCCAATAATTGTTTTGCCGGTTTGGTAAACCTGGAATAGACTATCTTTTTCTTTTTAGCATTTCTCTTAAGCTCGTCCAAGCTTAATCCTTTTGTCTCAAAATAGTAGGTGACAATTTGCTGGATAGCCGTTTCTTCTTTTAGTTTTTCATAATAGCTGATTTTGTTCTTTTTCAAGTATTCCTTAATTTTCTTGGCAATACTTTCGCCTATGCCCGGAATCTGTTTAATATTCTTTATCTCAGCTATGTCTTGTTTTAAATTTTCTAGAGAAAGAGCTGCTTTTCGGTAAGCTTTGGGCTTAAAACCAACTCCTTTTATTTCTAGGAGTTCTGCTATCTCATATAATATTTTGGCAATTTCTTTGTTTTTCATTCTTTAATAACAGTAAAGCGATAAATAGTTATCTTTTCTTTATCTATTCCTGCTTTTTGACAGGCAATATGGATTTGCTTTTCTGCTGTTTCTATTCCTTCCAAATCAGGAAGCAAAAGTCCCGACTTGCCTTCACTTTTGACAATAATTCCATATTTCTTTGGATCTAGCTCTTCAATGCTTTTAATTAGTTCCAGCTTATTTAATATGTATATTGTGTATGAGAGAAAAGGGAGCTCTTCTTTTTGGACAGAGGGAAATCTTGGATCTCTGAAGGCAGCAGCTATGGAATTAGAAACAGTTTCCTCTGCAATGTTTTTCTTTGTTGGCAAATAGGTTCCAATACATCCCCTTAATTGATTTTCTTTCTCAATTGTAACAAAAACACCTGCCTTCTTCTCCATAATCGGAGCTTTAATCACTTCTCCTTTTAAAAGATATGTTTCAACTGCCTTTTTTGCAAGCTCTTTCAATGTCATTAATACATTATACATTCTTCTTTACAAAATGAACATACTATTATATAATTTGACAGTACATTAAAAAGTGAAGGAGGAAATAAATGGAATATTTATCAAGCAAACTTAGAGCTAGTGATATAGTTCTTGGATGCCCTTTTTCTTTAAAATGTTTAACAGAAAATAATAGTCTTCCAGAAACATTTTGCGAAAACTATGAAGACTGCCCCGGCCTATCGCTTTGCAAAAGAATAGAGAAAAAGAGTCCTGCTTTCTGGAAATTAATCTTAAATATTTTTAATGCAATAAAACCCACCTACTTAAACACCCGTTTATTTATAGTGGGGATAGATAAAGGATTAGAAATAGAAAAGAAAAACTTTCTTTCTTTACTTTTTCTATACTTTAGCAAGAAAGATTTTAAAACTTTTAACTTAATTTCCCAGGAACACATAGAAGCAGTTGTAGAAAAGATGAAATCGTTTAAAGAGATTTTCCAGGAGATATCTGATGAAAATCCAAAATTGTTAGAGATTGTCTTAGATAATTTCAGTGATTTGCTTTTAAGCGATTTTTTCCAGAAAGGCATTCTTTCTCTTCTAGATATTTTTTGCGAGGCAGAAAAAGAAAGCAAAAAACCAATTTTACAATCTTCAGACGCTCTTTTTAGAAGCATTGATTTGTTCCTTCGAGGCCGATTTTAATAAGATCGGCCTTTTATTTCAGCTTAACTGTTAAGTATCCTACTCCGAAAGGAGATTGATAGGATAAGATTTTCGGTTCCCATTCTTCTTTATCGAGTATTCCTAAAAGAAAACAAAATGATCTTAGTCCGCACTCTCCTGCTTCTGGAAACATTTTATCTAAGTTTTGCATTTTTTTAATATCTTTTTTTACCAGACAATCTTTCAACGCTTTGTCGTATTTTGGGCCGTCAGGATGAAAACCATAAGGACCTTCTTCTTTCAAGCAGTGAGACATATCGCCGGAAGCTATAAGGGCATATTTTTTGTTTTTTTCAATTTCCTTATGAAGTTTTTTCCCTTTTTCAAAATAAAATTCAGGCGGTTCTAAACCGATTAAATACTGCTTTATCTCTCCCTCGAAGTCCTTTGATAGAAAATAAAGGGGGACATTAAAACCCCAGTCTTGGTGAGGAGATGAAATTATTATTGAGTCAGGCTTGCTTTTTTTAAAATCATTAGCAAGAATATTTAAAGCTTTCAGGGTTTCTTTTAGTTCCAACTGGTCTTTTTCCGAACCAATCCAGGGAAGAAGAATTGGAGGATGGGGGACTATTGAAGCGAAAACAATATTTGCCATATTTGTTCTTTTATATTATGCTTATATAATAGCAACTTAAAAACAAAATATGAAGAGGAGGTATAAGATGATAAAAATCTCAAGTAACCAGTTGGACGAAGGATTATTTTTATCTAGTTCTGTCTCTGATTGCCGTAGCTTCATTGATTGCCTGTTTGGTAAAGTGCCGACTCATGATTCTGAAAAAGACAAATGTAAGCTATTCCAATTTAGAAAAGCATTTGAATCAGATTCACCTGTGCTTTATAAAAGGTTTAAAGAATTAGCTGATTATGATGAAATTATATATATTTTTAATACGATAGAAAGGATGGATGGTTCAAGAAAAAAAAGAAATGCAAGAATAAAGTTTCAAGATTTGGATATTTTTGCCCAAGTTTCAATTATTGCTCTTTATCCTCTTTATCTGGCCAACGGAATGACTGTTCCATTTCTTCGCTTGGAAGAAATAAACAAAATTGAAAAAAAATTTCTTACTTTTTCAAACAAAAAAGTAAAAAAAGAAATTAAAAAGTTCAAATTGATAGATAGAGAATGGTTTAACTGGATATTTTCTGTATCAACTAATTTTAATGATTATGAAAAGTTCGGGGATGCTATTATCCTAATAATCTATTTATTTGTAATGGGGATTAAAGAAAGATCTCTTCCATGTCTACAAACCATGGATAACGAAGAGAAAAAAGCTTTTTTTGAAAATATTGAAGAAGCAATCAATAAGAGAGGTTAAAATAACCTCTCTTTTAATTAAGAATCAAGGGCAGATCTGCTTTGCATTTTGAACATTTTCCTTTGTTGTCAAACCTTTTGACAGAATATCCTTTTCTTTCAATGATTTTTGCGTTGCATTTCTGGCAAAAAGTATCTTCAAAGCCGGATCCTGGAGCATATACATATTTTAATCCTGTTCTTTTTCCAATTTCCCTGGCTCTTTTTAAACTGGCGATAGAAGTATCGGGCAAGTTTTTAAGCTTCCAGGAGATATCAGCGCGGAATTGGGAAATATGCCATGGAGTTTCAGAGCCCATTTCTGATTTTATAAACTCAGCAATATTTTTAAGATTTTCTTCAGAATCGTTTAATGTGGGAATAATTAAAGTGGTTATTTCTGTCCAGATATTTTTACTTTTTAATCTCTTCAAGGTATCTAAAACTGGTTGCAATCTTCCAAAACAATACTTGTTGTAAAATCCATCTTCAAAGCTTTTTAGGTCAATATTTGCTGCATCTAAGTAAGGGGAGATTAATTCAAAAAGCTCTTTTGACCAAAAGCCGTTGCTTACCCAAATATTCTTTAATCCATCATTTTTAGCCAGCTTCATAACGTCTAAGGCAAATTCGGAGAAAATAGCAGGTTCGGTATAGGTATAAGAGATGCTTGGCAATTTATTTTTTAAAGCCATTTCCACAATTTCTTTTGGAGAAGTTTTTTGACCTTCAATACGATTAAGCAAATAAGGCATTTGGGAAATGTCCCAATTTTGACAATTAGCGCATTTAAAATTACAGCCAACTTCAGCAATGGATAAAGAATAACTGCCTGGTAAAAAATGATAAAACGGCTTTTTCTCAATAGGATCAATATTGCAAGCAATTATTTTGCCGTAATTTAGAGAATATAGTTTTCCATTTTGGTTTTCTTTTACTTTGCAGACTCCTTTCTTATTGGGTAAAATTATACAATAATGAGCGCAATTTTGACATTGTACTTTTTTGTCCTTGAGTTTCTTGTATAAATAAGCTTCTTTCATTCTTTAATTATATCTAAAATCATGCTAATATTCAATCATGTCAAAGCGCAGAATTTTTATTGCCATAAATCTGCCGGACAATATTAAAGAAAAACTGTCTCAATTTCATTGTGATTTGCCTCTCAGATGGACAAGAAAAGACAATTTGCATATTACGTTGATTTTTCTTGGATATTGTTCTGATCAAGACCTTGGAAAGATTTGCAGAATTGTTAAAGAAACAGCTGCCAAGCATTCCTCTTTTTCAGTAAAACTGAGTAAAATATGCTATGGTCCGAAAGAAGTAATTCCTCCGCGTATGGTATGGGCATTAGGAGAAAAAGACAAAGAGCTTTCTGGATTAAAAAAAGACCTTGAAAAAGCTCTGGAAATAGAGGGTGGAGAATTTTATCCTCATATTACTCTAGCTAGGATTAAAACTTGGGAATGGAGGCAAATTGAACCAGAAGAAAGACCTGAGATAGAAAAGGATATTTCGTTAAGCTTTAAGGTGACCTCAATAGATGTAATGGAAAGCAAGCTTAAAAGAGAGGGTCCTCAATATATTGTTTTGGAAAAAGCAAATTTAATCTCATGAGAATATATTTTATCGGCATCGGAGGGATAGGCGTTTCAGCTATAGCTCAACACTTTATTGGCAACGGACATAAAGTAAGCGGCTCGGATTTAGCTTATTCAGAAATATTGGGAAAATTAAGAAAAATCGGAGTTAAGCTTTTTATTGGAAAACAGAAAGCAAAAAACATATCTAAAGACATTGACCTAATTATTTATAGTCCTGCTGTTCAAAAAGATAATCCGGAAATGAAAGCAGCGAAGAGACTTGGTATAAAATGCCAAAGTTATCCAGAAGCTCTTGGTGAATTGACAAAAGAATATTTTACAATTGCTGTTTCTGGAAGCCACGGGAAAAGCACTACAACAGCGATGATCGCTTTGATCTTGATTAAGGCTGGGCTTGATCCCACTGTCATTATAGGAACAAAACTTAGGGAATTTGATGATTCAAATTATAGAAAAGGAAAAGGAAAATACCTTGTAATTGAAGCTTGCGAGCACGAAGAATCTTTTTTAAACTATTGGCCGAAAATAACTGTTATTACAAATATTGAAAGGGAGCATCTGGATTATTACAAAAATCTTAACAATATTTTAAAAGCGTTTAAGAAATATATTAGGCATCTGCCTAAAAATGGAATAGCGATTCTCAATAAAGACGATAAAAATTGTCTGAAATTAAAAGCTCCAAGAATAAAATTTTATACTCTAAAACAAAAAGAAGCAAAGAGATTAAAAAGAATTCTAAAAGTAAAAGGGGATCATAATATATACAATGCCTTAGCTGCTTTGGCTATGGCAAGGACATTGAGAATACCGGACAAAGTTAGCTTTAATGCTTTGTCGGATTATAGGGGAGCATGGAGAAGGTTTGAAATAGTTAGAAGAACTCCTTTGGTCGTCTCTGACTATGCGCATCATCCGACTGAGATTGAAGCTTCTTTGAAGGGTGCTAAAGCAACATGGCCGAATAAAAAAATATTATTGGTTTTCCAGCCCCACCAGCACCAAAGAACTTTTTATCTTTTTAAAGATTTTGTAAGAGTTTTTAAAAAAGCTCCAATTGATAAATGCATTATTACCGATATTTACGATGTAGCTGGCAGGGAAGGAAAGATAAAAGTTGATCCCAAAAAATTGGTTATGGAAATTAAAAGAAAAGAAGTGTTCTATCTTCCCAAGGAAAAAATTATACCTTACTTAAAAAAGAATTTAAAAAGCAATCAGGTTCTTATAATAATGGGTGCAGGTGACATCTATAAGCTTGCTGATGAGTTTTCCACAAGGAAGTAGTTGACTTATTTCTCTAGTTTAAGTAAAATATACTAATTATAGAATTTCCAAGGTCGAAAAAATAATTTCTATTTATTAAATATGGCAACTTGGATTTGGGTAGTAATAGCGATAGTTGTAGCAGGAGCCCTGGTTTACCTTATGAAGGGAAAGAAAAAGGAGGACAGCTCAAGTGTTCCTCCGGAAGCTCCTACTTCTCCCAGTGAACCAACTGAATAAAAGTGTTCTCGAGGGAAAGGTGTGAAAACCCTTTTGGAAAAAAGGGTTTTTGCTTTACTATATTTTTATTTTTTAAAATCTATGGTAGGATAATAATATGAAAATTATAAATAAAATACTGGAATTCCAAACAAAAGAAGAACTTGATTTTATTGATTTTACCGATAAGGTCCAAGAATTTGTTGAAAGTTCAAAAATAGGAAATGGAATTATCAATATCCAAACAATGCATACTACCGCTCCCTTGCTTTTGAACGAAAACGAGCCATTACTTTTAGAAGATTTTAAAAATCACTTAGAAAAAGTATCTCCGAAAGAATTAGAATATAATCATAACGATTTTACGAAAAGGACGATAAATATGTGTAATAGTGAATGCAAGAACGGACATTCTCACTGCCGGGCTTTGCATCTTCCTTCAACTATTACTTTGAATATTATAGAAGGAAAGCTCCAGCTTGGTAAATGGCAGAGAATTTTTTTAATAGAATTAGACAGTTCAAGATTAAGAAAACTTCAAATGCAGGTACTTGGGAATTATGCTGAGATTTAGGTGTTCTTTTTGTGGGGAATGGGTGGAAGGAGGTATGTCTTTTGGAACTAAACACCGCAATCATTGCCCTTTTTGCCTAAAATCAATCCATTTGGACTACAAATCAGGTGATAGAAAGGCAGATTGCAGAGGAGAAATGATTCCCATTGGATTAATTTTTAAAAAAGAGGGGATTGACAAATATGGTAAAAAGAGACAAGGAGAGCTAATGATTGTCCACCGATGCAAGGAGTGCAAAAAGATTTCAATAAACAGAATTGCTGGAGATGATAAGTCAAAAGAAATTCTTAAAGTTTTAGAGAATTCAAAAAGATTAAACAAGGAAATAGCTAAAGAATTAAAAGAGCAGGGGATTGGACTAATTAATGAAAAAGAAAAAGAGGAAGTTTTAAAGCAGCTTTTTGGAAAAATATAGCTTATGTTGGATATTAAATTTGTTCGTCAAAATCCAAAAACGATTGAAAAAGAACTTTCTAAAAGGGGAATAAAAGCAGATATTGTCCGTTTTTTGAGTTTAGACAAGGAAAGACGCGAGCTAATTGCCAAAATTGAGAAATTAAGAGAAAAGCAAAACAAAAGCAGTAAAAAGATTATTAAGCCGGACGAGAAAATGATCAAGGAAATGAAAAAAATAAAGGAAGAAATTAATAAGCTTAATCTTCTTTTAACTGAAAAAGAAAATAGATTTCAGGAGCTAATGCTAAAACTTCCGAATATTTCCCATCCCAGTGTTCCTACTGGACCGGATGAATCAGGAAATACGGTTAATCATAAATGGGGAGAAAAACCGGAATTCAAGTTTAAGCCAAAGGACCATTTAGAAATAGGTGAAAGGCTTGATTTGATTGACGTAAAAAGAGCAGCCAAGATTTCTGGAGCAAGATTTGTTTTGCTCAAAAATGAAGCTGTTCTCCTGGAGTTTGCCTTAATTAGATTTGTAATGGATCTTCTGACCCAAAAAGGGTTTAGTCTTGTTGTTTCTCCTGTTTTAGTGAAAAAAGAAGCAATGTATGGAACCGGGTTCTTCCCGGCAGAAGCAAATGAATATTATAAGATAGAAGGAGAGGATCTTTACTTAGCTGGAACAGCCGAAGTTCCCTTGGCTTCAATGCATATGAACGAGATTTTTAAAAAAGAAGATCTCCCTTTAAAATATGCTGGATTTTCTTCATGTTTTCGGAAAGAGGCAGGGTCTTATGGAAAAGACACAAGAGGAATGTTCAGAGTGCATCAGTTTGATAAGATAGAAATGTTTATTTTTTCTCTTCCTGAAAAATCATGGGATGAATATGAGCAGCTTTCAAAGATTGCTGAAGAAATCTTTCAAAAACTTGCTATTCATTACCAGGTAGTTAATATCTGCACCGGAGACCTTGGAGTTCCCAATGCTAAAAAACTTGATATAGAAGCTTGGTTTCCCGGGCAAAATCGCTATAGAGAAGTAGTCTCATGCAGTCATGATACTGATTTTCAGGCAAGGAGACTGGGTATAAAATATAATAATGAGAAAGGCCAAAAAGAATATATTCATACTTTAAACAGCACTGCCTGCGCTATTGGCAGGACAATAATTGCTATTTTGGAAAATTACCAGCAAGAAGATGGAAGAGTTATTGTGCCAAAAGTGCTCCAGTCGTATTTAGGAAAGAAAAAAATATGAAAAGAACATTAAATTTAGAAGTTTCTCTTGGGAAAAAAGTTAGAGTTTGCGGTTGGGTTCAGACAATAAGATCTCACGGCAGGATCATATTTATTGATCTGCGTGATATTTCAGGAATTCTTCAAGTTGTTTTTGATAAAAAAGATTGTCCGGAAATCGAAAAAATAAGGCCTGAATGGGTAATATCAATTGAAGGGAAAATCAACAAAAGGCCTCTTAATATGGTTAATACAAAACTCGGAACTGGTAAAATTGAAATGAAAGCAGAGAAACTGGAAGTTTTTAGTGAAGCAAAAGCACTTCCTTTTGGTGAAAATGCGAACGAGGACGTAAGAATGAAATATCGATATCTTGACTTGAGAAGCAATAGAATGAAAAACAATCTTATTTTCCGCCAGAAAGTTATTCAGTTTATGAGAGAATTTTTAATTCAACGAGGCTTTATTGAAATAGAGACTCCTATTCTAACCAAATCAACGCCTGAAGGTGCTAGAGACTTTTTGATACCATCAAGGAGATATCCTGGAAAGTTTTATGCTCTGCCTCAAAGTCCTCAGCAATATAAACAACTTTTAATGGTGGCCGGATTTGAAAAGTATTTTCAAGTTGCACGCTGCTTTAGAGATGAAGATCCAAGAACGGATAGACAGCCAGAGTTTACTCAGCTTGATCTTGAAATGGCTTTTGCCAGCCAAGAAGAAATTTTAGAACTAACCGAAAACCTCTATTCAGATCTTGTTAAAAAGATATTCCCTGATAAAAAAATATTAAAGTTTCCCTTTCCGCGAATTAAATATGAAGATGCAATTAAAAAATACAAAACAGACAAACCCGACTTAAGAAAGAATCCAAATGAGCTTGCTTTTGCCTTTATTGTTGACTTTCCGATGTTTGAATGGAAAAAAAGCGAAAAAAGATGGGATGCTGTTCATCATCCATTTACAAGACCGCAAACAGAAGATATTAAAGAAATGAAAAAAAATCCCGATAAAGTTTTAGCTTTCCAATATGATTTTGTTTTGAATGGAAATGAAATAGGCGGAGGAAGTTTGCGAAGCCATAAAACAGAAATTCTTAGAGCTGTTTTTGAAATAATGGGCCATGAAAAAAAAGAGATAAAAAAGCAGTTCGGCCACTTGTTTGAAGCTTTCAGCTATGGTGTTCCTCCGCATGGAGGTATTGCTCCAGGGATTGACAGATTTCTATCAATTATTTTAAATCAAGAAAATATCAGAGAAGTGATAGCATTTCCAAAAACAGGAGACAACCGCGATTTAATGATGGAAATTCCTTCAGAAGTTTCAGAAGCTCAGTTAAAAGAATTACATATTAAAATAATAAAGAAATGAAAGTTAAAATTATCCCAGCCACTCTTTCTATTGCCATAGCTTTTTTCCTTTTATTCAATCCAATTAATGATGCTTTTAAAGATTACCTGATTTCGAGATACTATGATCCTCCATTATATTTGCTGTATGCTAATATTTCCAATAATCTAAAAATAGACGCACTTTCAGTAATTTCAATAAAAGTTGTCAATGGAAAAGAAGAAGTTCTTTTTGAAGAAAATGCTGACAGAGTTCTTCCAATTGCCTCTTTAACTAAACTAATGACAGCTTTTGTCATTTTTGAATACCCGAAACAATATGATCTTTCTAAGGCAATAACTGTTTCAGACGATGTTCTTGAAATCAATGGAGATTATGGATTTGAAGAAAAGGAATTTTCAAGGAAAGACCTTCTTTATGCCATACTTATTGAATCAAACAATGATGCTGCTTATGCTTTAGCGCAGAATGTTCCGTTTGAAGAAGAGGGAATGGAAAACTTTATAAAATTAATGAACGACAAGGCCAAAGAATTAAATCTTGGAAAAACTCTCTTTACAAGTTCTACCGGTCTTTCTGTAAATTACTCAACTGCCAGAGAAATTGCCGAACTCTCTAAGATTATTATTTACAAACACCTTGATATTTTTAAAATCTCAACAGAGCCGTCTTTTAATATATCAGATGTTTCTAATGAATTTAATTATTCGGCAGTAAATAAAAATGAGCTTTTGGGCAAACTGCCCAATATTATTGGTGGAAAGACAGGATGGACAAAAATATCTGGAGGCTGCATTGTTTTGATTCAAAAAAATGAAAAAGAAGAGTATTTTATTAATGTAATCTTAGGAACCGATT
>Ga0265594_1000088_pt1 | contig 76040 bp, 63 predicted proteins | sample saktaG_11_FD_190147 | JGI IMG/M metagenome (GOLD analysis project Ga0265594, IMG submission 190147) | Saline water microbial communities from Sakinaw Lake, British Columbia, Canada - sak_2011_5_24_80m | ecosystem: Environmental > Aquatic > Non-marine Saline and Alkaline > Saline ...
CCTTATTCCACTCTCTGACCCATTCATAGATAGTGGCTTCCGGCACTCCGGTGATAACGGAAACCTCGTTGACTTTCCCTATCCGATTCACCAGTTTGAGCACTAACGATTTGAAGTCCTCACTTCTATCCTTCCCGCCTTGCAAGAACTCATCTAACTTCTGTGGCTCGGCTATTCGTATCATACTGTGGAATTAAGGCGCTCCTCTATTTATGGTTTGGTATGCGGGATACTATAATCACTGTTAGGCAATCACATTTTTCACTGCAATCCCCACAAGCTCGTAGATATGCAGTGATAGTATGTTCACGTACGGTGAGAGTATCTCGACAGGCCTCAGAACGAACGCTAAAAAGAAAATAATAGAAAAGACTGCGGTGATTACTAGCGGAATGAGCATAAAAAGTGGTGCTTCTTTTACCTCTACCTCTTTTCCCTCTCCTTCCGGTTCCTTGAAGAAGGCAGTGTGTATTATGGGGAAGAAGTAAACGACATCGAGCAAGGAAGCTAATAATAGGACAAACAAGAAAATCATCATTATATCTCCACCCTCTAATGTCCCCAAGCAAAGATACCATTTACTTATGAAACCCACGGCAGGCGGAATGCCGATCATTCCAAATGCGGTTATGGTGAATGCGAGCATCGTTCTCGGCATGATCTTTCCTACGCCGGCCATCTCACTTATGTCCCTCTTTCCCGTAACGACCATTATCGCACCCGCACAAAGGAACAAGGTTATCTTCATGAAGCCATGAAACGGAATGTGCAGCATTGCACCTCTTATGCCATCTTGTGTTAACAGCGCCGCGCCCAGAATTATATACGATAGCTGGCTAATGGTGGAGTACGCAAGTCTCCTCTTCAAGTTATCCTGAGCAATGGCAAACAGATTGGCAGCGATCATGGTAAAACCCGCTATACTGGCAAGTATCAAGCCGAGCGTAAGCGTTTCGTTTAGTACATATACCTCGCGCATCAAATCCACGCCGTAGATATAGCAGACCACCCTCACGATACCAAAAACGCCGGCTTTTACCACTGCGACCGCATGCAAGAGCGCGCTCACCGGGGTAGGTGCGACCATCGCGGTAGGAAGCCAAGAGTGAAACGGCATCCATGCAGCTTTCAGGAACCCTAACAAGAAACAGAAGAACAGGATCACCAGGGTCAGTCGAGGTGCGGTACCAAGTAAGGGTATGCCACCATTCGTAAAATCAGTGGTATCAGTAAGATAGTAGGTCATCATCACGGCGAAGAGGAAGAAGACGCCCGAGGTGAGCAGGTAGGCGAAATATTTACGGCCGGCGCTCAGCGCTTCTGGTGTCTGGTCATGAATAACCAAGGGGTAGGTTGAGACCGTTAATATCTCGTAAAAGATGAACATCGTAAACAAGTTTGCGGATAATGCGATGCCCATGGCGCCGAATATGGCGAGAGCGAAGGAGAAAAAGAATCTCGTCTGCGCATGCTCCTTCAACGACCGCATATAGCCTATGGAATAGAAAGAGACTAATATCCAGAGAGAAGAGGAGGTGAGTGCGAAGATCAGACCAAAGGCATCCACTTTAAAGCCACATGCCACACCCTCGAATAAGGTCTGGAAGAACGTGCAGGTGATCACTTCTTCGTCTAATATCGGTGGGATCATGGAGAGGACGAGCGCGAACGTTGCTATTCCCGCTGCTATCGTCCATCCCTCCCTTATATTCGGCCTTTTATCGAAGAGCAGTATCAGAGGGGCTGCAAGTGCGGGGCATAGGATCACGAATAGCGGTGTCAGCAGTTCTACCATTACGGCAATCCCCCCAAGCCTAATTCAGAGAGCACATCCGCAATCAAAGGCAGGGGAATCTTCGTCAGCCATAACATGCCAATAACAATAGAAAGAGCTGCGAGGAGTAACATCGGCATAAGCATGCTCATGGGCGCATCACTTTCTTTTACCCCACCGGTCAGTTCTTCCTCAGTCTTTACAAAATACATGCGCTCAATGACTCGCCAGAAATAAACGAGGTTGAGAAGACTGCTGAGCAGTATCACAGCCACGAAGACGTAAGCGTAACCGTAAAAAACGTCTGTCGAGTGTAAAGATGCAAGGATTAAGAACAATTTCGTTACAAACCCTGCGCTCGGGGGCACGCCGATCATGGCAATCGCCGCCAGGGTAAAAGCAGCACTCGCGTAGGGCATCTTCTTCCCTAGCCCTTCAAAATTCCGGATGTCCCACAAACCGTACTTATAAATAAAGGCACCCGCAGCCATAAACAGGCATCCTTTCATTATCGTATGATTTGCGAGGTGTGCCACAGCGCCGAGGAGACCCCATGAGGAGATGGGGGAAAGCCCTATCCCCAGCACGAAATAGCCCATCTGCGAGATACTGGAATAGGCAAGCATCCTCTTTAAATTATGCTGCATTATCGCAAGCACTGACCCTGCTACGATTCCTATCGCGGCTATCCAGCAGATGGTTATATCCATACCGACGTAACTTCTGATGAACTCGAGCGTGAACACGGAGTAAATAACCCGTATAAGTACATATACGGTCACTGTTGACATCGCTGCCGATAGGATCACACTAATTCCCGAAGGAGAATACGTATATGCATCTGGTTTCCACATATGGAGCGGGAAGAGACCCAACTTGATGCTCAATCCTGTAAAGAAGAAAACAAAAGCCGCTTGAACTACTCTACTCCCATAGAGCGGTGGCAATAAAAGCGAGACATCGCGCATATTCAGCGAGCCGGTTACCGCATAAAGGAATCCGACGCCAAGCAAGTAGAAGCAAATACCAATACTACCCATTATTAGGTAAGTATACGATGCTCTAAATGCTCTTCCACCTGCACTTGCGATTAATGCATACGCAGTCAGAGATGCTACCTCATAGAAAACATACAGGTTAAATATATCACCGGTCACCACCACACCGCACATTCCCGCGACGATGAGCTGGAAAAGGGTATAGAAGGTTACATACTTACTCTCCTCTATCTCGTGCTCCACACTCCTCTTTGAATATATCGCACATATCAAACATATAAACAGCACGATAACCAATATATACGCATTCAACGCATCCACGACATACTCAATACCCCAGGGAGGCATCCAACCGCCGAGCCAATAATGTATGGTTCCTACCGTAAGGACATGATTAAGAATGAAAAGTGCCATGATGAACTGAACGGAAATGGTGGCGGCAGAAATAAAGAAGCATGATTTCTTGGTTCGCCAGCCGACAACTAGAATAGTTAAAGCAGAAAACACCCCTATGGTCACAAGAAGTACGGGGAACAGTTCACTTAAGGTCAATCTTTTCTACCTCTTATTCTTCTCCTTTTTTTCCCTTCCCCCCGGATAATCAGGGAAGTGTCACTCGTGCCTCAGCAGATCCCCCAGCATATCTGTGTATGTGCAAAGAGATATTTATATATTTCTCTCTCAATCACCAGTACTTCCGAAACCATGGAGTTCCGAACACCAGAACCATCTCTCATCTCTGAAAAAAACACCTCACCCTATCTTACTATGCGTTCTGATTCTATTCATACTTAACCCTCACCTTTCTTTCCCGTCTCGACATCCCTCTCTTCGTGCCTTTCTCGGCACATGGTTACGCGTCGTGAGCGTGGCGGCCTCCACTCGATTTAACGATCCTCGGAGGATCAGGGAGAAGACGAGGCTCTTTGCGCCTTAGTTTCTTTATAAGATTCCTGCTTCGTTAATACCCAATAGGCCGACTCTGCAAGGTGACACGCGGTGGCTACGATCGCTATCTTAGCGCCTCTTCTCGCCTTCACCTTCTTTTAGATAGAGCCGCTGGAATCGATTCGGCGTGGACGATAGTACTGCGGACCACGCGCTCTGGATTAATGTCCACCGGGGAAAACCATTGCTCTGACGGTTGATATGGCCGTACCGTACCTGGTCGCCCGATTGTGCCACCTTTGGCGCCAGGTCCGCGTAGCAGACGAGGCCCTGAGGGCGGGAAAATCGGGCTACCTCTCCCACTTCGCTCAGGATGAGCACCGCGTTATGGAGTCCGATGCCAGGTATGGACATCAACCATTCTACATCCTCGGTCAACTTCACCTTCTCTTCCAGGATCTGTTCGACCCCGGTAATCCGCTTATTAAGCTCATCCAGCACCTTCAGATAATTATCCAACGCCAACCGTCTCGGCCCTCGGATCTTGACCGTTTCCAGAAACGCCCGTCCTTTCTTCCCGAAGAGATCGCTCACTGCTGGCGGCATGCACGCGATTCTTAAGGGAGGTTCTGATTCGAACAAGGCCAGCCCGGTGTCGGACGCGCGTTCGCAGGTCCCTCATCGCCTCACCGGGCACATAGCTCTCCGGGAGATAGTCCATCCTGAGGAGTTGCGCTAACACGATCGCATCTACTTTATCCGTCTTGACGTGTTTCTTCGCAAACGGCCTGACCATCGTTGGATGAGCCAGATGAACCGCTATTCCCTGCTCATCGAGCTGCTCATAGACGAAGCTGCCCGAAGCTGATGCTTCGATCGCTACCTGACCCCCCGGCAGAGCGCTCGCAAACTCCTCCAACTCCTCTCATGTCGTGCAAAACCGGTCCTTCTTTACCACGGTGCCCCTTCCGTCCACCATCGCGTAGTAGCAATACCTTTTATGCACATCCAATCCTACATACATACGCACCTCACCGTTCCTCACTTAACGGGGAGGTGTTTTTTCATGTAGTCAGTTTAGTATCGACCTTGTGGATAGTCATGAAGCGGACAACTCCGCGCTCACCGGTTGCTCTTCAGAAGAAGAAAAAATTGCCCGTATCCGCTCTTGATGTAGCTCGGTACGATATTGGCGGAGTGGCCAGAAGCATCCGGCATCTTCCGCTTCAGCTCTTTTGCCGCCGCTTCAAAACGGACTCATGAGTCCTCGCTTGTGGAGAGGATGCAGCCCTCCTTTATACATTCCTTTCGGAAGTGGGTGGGGGCGTTCGGAAGTACTGGTCGATTTTCGTGGTAGTTTAATATGTGGTAGTACAAATATTATGTTGCAAGTCCATGCCTTCGGATGGCTGGGTAACACTGACGAATGAGGGGCTCACGTGGCTCACAATCCGTGTAAGGTCCGCCTTTTTCACCGTGAAGAAAAGCTGTGCAGATCTATGAGGTAATGGAGCGCCGTGTGCCAAGGGTGTAGTGGTAAAGAAGCATGGATAAAAAAGTACTGAAAGGATTGCTCATACTGCTTGTGTCTGTGGTCATAGTGGTATCAGCAGTATTCGTATTTATCCTAGACAGGCATTCAGAGTACTTTACAGGCGTTCTATACGGCGCGGCAGGAGTTGGCCTTTTCATGCTCTTTGCGAAGATATTATCCTTAATCCAAAAGGAGGGGAAGCAGGATGATTGATTTTGCTCTACCCCCTTTTATCATTATCTTTTTAGGAGCCTCGTTAATCCCCTTGCTTGGAAAGGGTCGCGCGAGAAGGATTTTTCTTGTTGCTTTGGTAGTTCTTTGCGTGGCGAACGTTGCGCTACTAAAACCCCAAACAGGCTGGATATTGCCTATTCTGCCTGGAGTTGATTTGATACTTTTGCAGGCTGATAGGCTGAGCTTGATTATGGGGTATATATTTGCACTGGCGGGTGGTGCTGCGATAGTATACTCAATCAGCACGGTAGAGGAGACGGGGCAATACGTATGTGCGTTGTTATATATGGGAAGCGCCTTAGGTGCGGTATTTGCCGGTGACTTCTTCACGTTATACATCTTCTGGGAGATAATGGCGTTCTCCTCTCTGGGATTGATTTGGTATGAGGGTTCGAGGAGGGCGAGAGATGCGGGGATGCGATATATTCTGTTTCATCTGTTTGGTGGAGCTGCTCTTCTTGCGGGGATAATCATACACTATGTGAATACAAATGTCATCGCCCTGGGTCCTGTGAAACCCGGCGTGGGATACTTTTTATTGCTCCTCGGGATAGGAGTAAACGTCGCATTCATACCACTTCATACCTGGCTCCCCGATTCATATCCCAAGGCAACGATAGCCGGCACCATTTTCCTGTCCATATTCACGACGAAGACAGGTATATACGTGCTTGCGAGGACATTTTCGGGTGTGGACGCGATAGCATATATGGGTGGCGCGATGTGTCTCTATGGCGTTATATTTGCAATATTACAGAACGATGTGAGAAAACTCCTCTCGTATCACATTGTGAGCCAGTTGGGTTATATGGTGGCCGGGGTGGGGTTGGCATCTGGAATAGTAACTGAGATAGCGATAAATGGGTCAATTGCACATCTCTTCAACAATCTGTTGTTCAAGACAACGCTGTTCATGTGCATGGGAGCAGTGATATATGCGACGGGAAAAAATAACCTCACAGAACTTGGAGGACTGGCGAAGAAGATGCCGGTGACGATGGTAACCTGTGTGATTGCGGCTCTTTCTATCTCTGGTGTTGTGGGGTTTAATGGCTATTTGAGCAAAGGGATGGTCATCCACGCGGCGGAATTATTGGAAGGTGGGCATAACGGGGCTATTCTCGCAACCGCGTTAACCTTGGGTTCAGTAGGTACGCTTATATCCTTTTTAAAGCTCACGTACTTCGCCTTTTTCAGTAAGAATGAAGAGATAGAAGCGAAAGAAGCGCCATTACCCATGCTCGTTCCGATGTGTGTTACCGCTTTTCTTTGTATCGTTATCGGGGTATACCCAAAAGTGCTTTACGCACTCCTACCGTATCAAGAGGCAGCGTTACAATACCACGCATACGAAGCTGGACATACATTTGGAGTTATCCAATTGCTGCTAATGACCGTTTTTCTGTTCTTCATGCTGGGCTTCTTCGCGCCTCATGATAAGATAACGTATGACATAGATTACCTGTATAGAAAGGCGGGTAGAGGATTTATATGGTTCTGCGAGAAACCATTAATGGGTTTTGCACATGCGGTGGAAAATGGTGTTTTGAAAATTGCAGATATGCTCGTCAGGTTCTTTAGGGATCCAATAAGAGGGCCCAGAGTGATGATTGACCTGATAGGTGTAGCGCTGATTAAACCTTTTGTTTTACTGTTCAACTTGGTAATCCATCCACTCTATAAGTATTATGAGCGAGATTTGGAGAAGGTAAAGAGTCAACCAATTGAAGAACCAATCACAAGCGTAAGCATAGGAACTGCAGTGCTCTTGGTGTTGCTCTTTTTCGCTTTATATTTGATCGTTATGCTTACACACGGGTGGCTTAAGCTAATACCATAACAATTCCACTCATAGTGAATATGCCCTCACTTTCTTTTTAGTCGTGTGGAGCAAGCAGATAGATAGATAGATGATCACGAAAGAAATGATAAAGGAGGTTACCGTTAACCTTTTGCAGCGCGCTGAAACGTCATTACCCGACGATGTCAAAGCAGCCTTGAGAAGCGCGTACGAGCGCGAGAAGAGCGAGATTGCGCGGGTGCAGCTGGCGGCGATGCTCGAGAATATCAGGTTGGCCGAGGACCTGCAGCGGCCGATCTGCCAGGATACCGGGCTCCCCATTATCTTCCTGAAGCTCGGGCGTATATCTGAATCACTGAATCTTGGCGATATCGAGGCAGGTATCCGCGAAGGTGTTGCGGAAGCCACAGAGCAGATCCCGCTGCGCTCGAACGTTGTCGATCCCGTCACGAGACGAGGCGTGGGCGGGAATCTCGGGGAGCAGATACCGTACATCAATTACGTTGTGGATCCTGACGTTGCGGGGATTGAGCTCACCGTTTTTCCAAAGGGCGGTGGCTCGGAGAATATGAGCACGTTCACGATGCTCACGCCCCTTCAGAACGAAGAAGCGCTGCAAGCGATCAAGGCGTTCGTTCTGGAGACGGTGGTCGAAGCAGGAGGGAAGCCCTGCCCGCCTACAATCATAGGCGTGGGTGTAGGCGGCTCGGCAGATCTGGCGATGAAGTTAGCGAAGCTCGCGGTGTTACGGCCGATCGGCACACGGAATAAAGAGGAGCGGATCGCGCGACTCGAAGCAGAGCTGCTGGACGCGGTGAACCGGACGGGGATCGGGCCGATGGGGTTGGGCGGGGCCACGACGGCGCTCGACGTGCACATCGAGACGGCGGGGACGCACATCACCGGTTTACCCGTAGCGGTGAATTTCCAGTGCTGGGCCGCGCGGCAGGCGAGTGCGACTATCCACACCGATGGTAAGGTCGAGTATAAGTGAGAAATTTCGTAAATTCTACTTGCTATAACGTTCTTCGCTTTTATATTGGCCCCTGTAGCCCTGATGGTCTTACACAATCAACCCTGCACTTGTTCAGCTTCTTTATCCTGCTTTTCACGCAGGGGTACTGGGCCGTTTGATGCTCGCCCGCCATCATCGCCCGCCATCGTAGCTCCTTAATGTTCTACGCGCAGGTTCCAATCTGTTCACAGAGCGGTGGTGAGCGATAAGGGCGTGTCATTATAATAAATGGAGCAACGGCGAACTCATACTCATGGGCTGGCTCGAGGTACTCGGAGATCACTGGCGGAAAGTTGTACAGATACTCGTTAGACCAAACAGAAAACTCGTATACCTGGCGCTCTTCTTCAGCGCGTTTCTCATTTTCTGGGTCTCCGGTGAGGGGCATCCTACCAACTACGACTACTATGTTCGGTTGTCCGATGCCTTCTTGCACGGGCGGTTGTATCTTCTGGAGCAGCCGTCGTGGCTGAACGAACTCATTCCTTATGACGGGAGATACTATGTCATTTGTCCACCGCTTCCCGCCGTGCTGATGATCCCGCTGGTTGCCTTGGTTGGAACCGGTCTCAACCAAACCCTGGTCTCTATCTTCATTGGTAGTTTGAGTGTCGTTCTGGCGTGTGTCGTTGCGAGAGACGTGCTGGGAAATGATCAGAATGATGCTGTACCGATCTGGGCGGCAGTGCTCTTTGGCTTTGGCACGATCTTCTGGTATCTGACCAGCGTGGGCTCGGCATGGTATCTCGCGCACGTAATCTCAGTCCTCTTTTTGTTCCTTGCAATCCATGAGGCGCTTACGAAGAGGCGGCCGTTAATGACCGGGCTGCTCGTGGGGGCGTCGTACTGGTGTAGATTGCCGACTATCCTCACGCTTCCATTCTTTGCTGCGATGATTGGCTTTGCCTACCGCAGGGAGAGATCAAAGATACTGGTGCCGATCCTCAAGCTGGCAGCAGGAGCGTCCGTTTTCGTCGGTTTGAATATGCTCTACAATTATGTCAGATTTGGCACGCCCTTCGATGTGGGCTACTGGTTGATCCCTGGCGTCGTGGATGAGCCGTGGTTTAACCAGGGGCTGTTCAACTTATCGTACATCCCCTGTAATGTGAGGACCATTTTTGCAGCGCTACCCGTATTCAAGTCTGAACCGCCCTATGTGCTGCCCCCCTGGACGGGCATGGCGATCTGGGTGACGACGCCTGCTTTCATCTACGCGCTCAGATCGAAGAGGACGGAGGCTGTTACCTGGGCCTCTTGGCTTGCCATCCTGGCGGTTGCCTCAGTGCTATTCACGCGAGGCTGTGCAGGCTGGGGCTTTGGCTACCGGTATGCGATGGACTTCTATCCGTTTCTGTTTATCCTCACCGTGAAGGGCATGGGCGAGCAACTCAGGTGGCATCATCGAGCACTTATTCTCCTCTCGGTTCTGGTCAACTTGTGGGGTGTCATCTGGGTTAATAAGTTCGGGTGGTGGGCGTAATGACCCGGTATATCCTCCATTGACTCCCGGTTAGCGTTTCGCCGTAGATAAGCTCAAATCGCCTTTCATCTTCGAAGCTCGATTCGTTTAGCTCAAACCGATTCTCTTTCGCGAACCCTCGTTCATACGGCCCGATGCAGATGTACTCCACGCCATATTCCTGGAGGAGCGAATAGTTACCCTCGTACATCGCCTTCATGTCCGCTTTCCGTTGGGTCACACTCGTCCACGGAATACCGTGCGACCACAGCCAGCCCTCATAGCCCATCACCCGCGCTCTCCCGGTTAACGATGGAATCGGGTGGTTGTGCGCAGTGCTCGTCAAGAACAACGCGTCTGGCGGTGTATTCTCGCGAAGCCAGTCCGCCATCACGATCTCCTCGCCAGACCATACCACATACCGCTGCTCGAGCATGGAGGCGTGCGTGACGAGTCCGAAGATCGTGCTTCCAAAGAGCACCGCAGCGAGCACCACCGCAACAACCGTCTTCGTGCGGCGGCCTGTGAGCTCGCGCACCCACAAAAACGTCAGCGGCGCCATCGCACAGGTTAGCGCAAGCCAGTGGAGTAAGAGCTTGTAGTTGTCGAAGTACCACGGCTGGAACTTGATGAGGTTCGCGAGCACGAAGAGAAGGAGAAAGGGCACAGAGAAGATTCGGGTCTCTTCCTTAGCTTTGAGGAATCCGAAGGTGAAGAGGATGAAGAGCCCGCCGGCATTGAGCGCCCAGAACGTCTCCACAAGCAAGGCGGATTTCACCGCTGACGACAGCGAGGCGGCGGCGGAAGACCAGTCAAAGCTCATGATCATATCCCGGTTCGTATCAGCCCAACCGGGGAAGAAAGCGAAGAACCCTTCCGAAACGTCGCTCCGGATCTGTAGCACCTGCGGCAGGGCGAAGAGCAAGAGCGGCAGGAATAAGAAGCAGGGCGTTCGCCAGTCCTTTCTCGCGAGCAGCATAAAACCCGCGAGACAGAGCCCAACGAACCCGGTCGCCATGAATGAGTGCGCATGAATGTAGGGAAGCAGACCGATGAGCGCACCAGCGGCGAAGACTTCTTGGTACCGCTCGCGTGCTGCCCTCGTTCCTTCTTCGTGCTCAGAAAAGAGCGCGTGATAAAGCAGCAGATACACCACGAATGAGACCGCCAGGCCGATGATCGCGGTACGCTGCGGCATGATCACCGCGTAGATCGGGTTGAGGAAGTGGATGTTGATCTCCTGAAGCCCGCCGGGGAAGCCAGCGAGCACAAAGAGTGCCGTCGCGCCGACACCCGCTGCCTTTGAATTGGTCAACCGAAAGGCGAGATGATAGAGCAGCCCGAAAAGCGCGAGCTGGAAGCAGATATTGGGCACGAGGATCGAGCTCCGCAGCGTAAAGCCCGTCTTCATCAAGATGGCAGAGTAGAAATCGAAGATGAAGGGATAGTGTGTCTGCATGCCGGGGAACTGTGGGTTCTGCACGGGGAAGGTAAAGGTGTCGCTGTACACCAGTGAGGTGATCAACGAGGTATGCCAGGGATAGTCTGCCCAGACAGTGTGGAACGCATACCAGTTTCCCGCGGCGTCCGGGAGAAAGACGCCGTACCAGTTCATGAACAGCACGTACAGAAGAAGAGCACTGAAGAACGCTAGGGTAGGTTTGTCCCCTAATAGGCTCGCGCTCCAGTTCCGCTTCAGAGTTTCTAAAGTCCAGTTACCTGCCTTTTTGGTGAGCCCCAGCAGCAGAACCGAGACAACGGTGCAGAGCGCGATGCAGAGCAGAACACTCACGGAACTCAGCGAGCCCAGAAACGCAGCGAAAATGAACGCGATCCAGATCGAGACGGCGTGGCCCACGACGAAGGCGACCAGCGCGCGCTCGAGGCGACGAAACGGATACGGGAGGAGGGCGGAGAGCGAAAGACCGAGCAGAAAGCTCACGAGGATGAAGAGCACCCCAAGGATCATGGTTTCTCTCATTCATATGTTCGCCAGCTTTTTAAAATTTGCCACCACACCTAATCGGACGGCTGTTGTATCGTTCTCTTGTGCTGCTCTATCTCCTGCTCCGCAGCCTCAATATCGGTGATCAGGGACTCAAACTCTTTTGACGTGGATTTCGACCTCAGGATTTCTGCCTTGATCTCCACTAAATGATCAATAATGCGGTCTGCAACGGTACGTGCTGCTTCAGGTGCGGCAAAAACTAACTTATTCCTGGCAGCAGCGACACCCATATTGCGCAGGAAGAGCACTGATTCCTTAAGGATACTCCTCTCATGCTGCTTCATCGCAAACACAGCTATGCGCTCAATCAATGCAGCAGTCTTTTCTATTGCTTCGCTATGTTCGTTCTTTATCATCACGTCAAGTAGTTTCGAAGAAGAAGTTATCATGTACTTTACCATACGATATTTCTCTAATGCGTACAACTCTACAGTAGCATCGTGATAAAGAGTAAAAATCCGTGCAAGTTGGTCTTCCATTTTGCTGTTTGTAGCTATGTATTCCCTGAGTATATCCTGCAATGAATCGATCATCTGCTGAGTCGCAACATCGTACTCCTTCAGGATCTTAAAGCCGATGAGGTTTATATTATCCAGCACCATTCTGGTGGTGTAGTTCATCCGTTGGGCGATCGTATGCGTGCCCACCTCCCCGAAGATCTCTAACACCTGTACCATTGAGTCGTCGTCTGCTTCGATGATCGCTTCTCGTCCAATCCCGAGTAGATGCTTCAGGAAAAGGGGTGAAACGTAAGCTTCACTTTCTTTGCTTAACTGTGCCATGTAGCAGCGGTATATCTCCTCAATTCCGAACCTCGCAGTCCCTCGGTCTCCACTGCTGATCGACTTCTCGATGATCTCCGTCACCGGGAGCACCTTATCCACATCGCCGGGTATGCGCATCTCACCTTCCCGAAAATAGCGCTGGATCGAGCGGAGATACTCGTCATCCACCTTACTCAAGAGGTGGCCGATCACCGATTCGGGTTTGAGCCGGAGCATGGTGATGAAGAAGTATGGGACGAGTATCACAAAGCTCAACGCAGTCAACAGCACCGATAATTCCACGTACATGCTCTCTACGGGCTCTTCCAGCTGGAGCAGGGCGAAGACATTGTAGAGCAGACTGCCGAGGTAAATGGCGATCACCGACCAGAAGGTCAAGCTCTTGATGTGGAGGTCCATGATCCGGTGGGTGTACTGTTGTGACGCGAACTGGACCGCCATTAAGGTGAGCGAGATGACAATCGCAAATATGGCGGAGAGGCCCTCAACGCCTACGCCTTCCAGTATTCCACGAGCGCCATCAAGGTCGATAGGTGCGGAGATGAGCGGCGTCAATCCGAAGAGCGTGAGCGCTATCAGCACCGCAAAGAAGCAGATAATAGCGGGTATGAGAACCTTCTCCAGCAACGCTACATTGTATTGCCTTGCCTGCCCATGAGCGACGATGAGCGTCAGCACGTTCTTCCCAGCCCGGTAGTCGTAGTTGACCTCATCCACCAGTGTCTTTATGAAGTAGACCCCGAGTCCTGCCATCTCCGGCTCTTCCATGATCGCGTCGAGATCAGGAGTCTTTACTGAGGTCGGATCGAACGGCGTGCCTTCGTCCGCAATGGTTACCACGATATTCTTCCCCTTTTTCCGACAGGAAAGAGCAATGATCCCCCTCTTCTCGCGGTAGCCATGACTTATTATGTTCGCACAGGCTTCATCCACGGCCATTTGAATGTCAAAAACCTTCCGGTCGTACAAGCCGCGCGCTCTCACGGAGTTCGCGATAAAATCACTTATTTCTGATAAATTCTCCAGCTTCCCTTCTATTTCAAGTTCAAAACGCTCTTTCATTCTACTTCTTCTACGATCCTCAGGCAACCAAGAGGGAAACCGAATGTGATGGTTTTAGTATTCATCCAGCTGTCACCTTTGGGACTTCGCTTTGCTCAACATTCTGATCTCCAAATTAGCGTAACGCTCCATATTTTAAATCGTTTTCGATGGTGTCCGTCTATACACTGCGGGGGGGGGAGCTCTAACCGCATCAGGAATCGGTGATCTGAAATTAAGCAGCGTTTTTTCAATAGCCGTTTCAGGGCATTCGTTGAGCGGCGATGAAACGGTAGATTTAAGAAGAAGAGCCGGCTTTGGTAAACGTAATGGGCTGGAAACACATCTGTAACCTCGCACAGGTTTTTCTCGCGGCGACAGGGAAATGAAGCGAGAGATAGTGCCCCGGAAAAGCGACTTGATCTATCGATTGCGCAGTCTTCCGATGGCTGGTGCCGTTTTGCATGTTGGTGCCCATCCGGATGATGAAGATATTGGACTCCTCAGTTATATTACGGGCAAATACGGAGCGCGAGCGGTTTACTGGTCCGCAACGCGTGGCGAGGGTGGCCAAAACCGAATCGGGCCGTACAAAGAAGAGCAGCTGGGAGTTTATCGTATCTGGGAGGCGCAGAATGCGCGTGCTATCGATGGTGGGGAGTCCCTTTACGGCCCCTTTTTTGATTTCGGGTACAGTAAAACAGCGGACGAGAGCTTTTACAAATGGGGCCGTGAGGATGTCGTTAGGCAGATCGTCCGCGCTATTCGAATGGTTCAGCCTCAGATTCTGGTCGCCCGGTGGCGGGGCGATCCTGACGACTTCCACGGGCACCACCAGGCGATAGGAACGGCAGTCTATGAAGCGTATGAAGCTTCTGGAGACCCCGAGCAATTCCCGGAGCTGGAAGAGGAGGGGTTCTATGCCTGGCAGCCACAAAAATTCTATCATAGTGTGAATAATTCGGGCGCCGATCTCACGAACGGAGGTGCCCTCAATCTCCGGGGAACGTGCAATCCCGACTATGAGCGTGACGGTATCCTGCGCATCAATACCGGGGAGCTCGATCCTATCTCAGGAATGAGTTACCAGGAAGAGGCGTGGGCGGCTTATTGCAAGCATCAAACACAATCGATGGGGGTGATTTCAAACCCCGGGGACTTCTATTATTATTTCGCACTCTACGAGAGCCAGGTTGAGGTGCCTGCTCGAGAGACGAGCATCTATAACGGGCTGGATCCGACTCTGACCGGCTTGGCAGACTATCCCGGACGGGGAGCGCGCAGGTTGCGTAAAGACCTGGAGCAGATTAAGGCCAGATGTGCGGAGGCGCTTCAGATCTATCGGGTGGAGAACCCGGTGGACGCAGCGAAAAAGATCCTTGAAGGACTCTCACTGCTCAAAGCACTCAGAGCGAATCTGGCTGGAGCGGATCTCGAGCCGCAGGCGGAGAAAGCGCTTGATGTATATCTGGCTCATAAGATCGCCGATTTTGAGGAGGTTGCCGCGAGATGTCTGGGGCTCAGGCTTGAATGTCTCACGGATGATGCGCGAATCACGCCCGGCCAGCGGTTCTTGCTGACTTCAACATTGTGGAATTTCCTGCAGAGCGAGGTTAGCCGCGTCGCGTTCACGGTGCTCGTCCCTGAAACGTGGGAGATTAAGCTTATAGACGAGGCATCTGCGGCGTTGAGTTCGACTTACGCGGTGATTGCGGCTCCCTCAGCTGAGTTATCCACCCCGTACTGGTTGGCCAAACCGAAGGTGGGCGAGCAGTACATCTGGCCGACAGGAGCGACTGCAGGCCATCCCTTTGGGCCACCCCCGGTGCAGGTTGAATGCCAGGTACAGCTCGGTGGAGATCAGCTCACTCTGCGAGCGCCTGCGATTCTCCGTGAGAAATTCCCCGGCGGGCAGAGGGAATTGACCATGGCGGTTATCCCTCCGATATCGCTCAGCCCGCAAAAGGATCGTGAATTCCTGGTGGTTGGCCCGGAGGATCAGCGTGTGAACTTGGTGGTGACGGCACGGAGCAATATGGAGCACGAGGGCGTTGAGGGTTTATTGCGGCTCGAGGTGCCCGAAGGCTGGCACGTAGAACCTGGTGAAATCGAGCTTGCTCTGGGGCCCGTGGGAGACTCCACTTCCGCGTACTTCTCGGTTCGGGTACCCAGAGCTACACCGGCCGGGCACTACACACTTCGCTATGTCGTTCGCGTCGGCGATCGTGATTACGACGTGGTGCTCCATCCGATACGCATGGGAATGCCTGGCCTACCTGGTCTGCCGGATGAGTCGAATTGTGTCAGGGAGGAATTTATCATCACCCCCGCGGTGGTCGAAATGTGCCTGATCGACGTCACGTTCGCGAAAGGGCTGAGATGCGCTTATATTCGCGGTGCGCCTGAACCCATCCCTGAGGTGCTGGAAGCGTTCGATCTGCACTTTCGTCCGATTACGGATCAGGAAATGGCGTTCATTGAGCTTATGCAATTTGACGTGATTGTCGTCGGTCCGAATGCGTATCTCACGCGATCAGAACTCAGGAAAAATTACGCGCGGTTTCTGGACTACGTAGCGCAAGGAGGAACGCTCATCGTTCAATATCAGGGCTACGGCTATCAAGGGAAGGGGTTCGCACCATATCCCTTTGCATACAACCAGCCCCATGACCGTGTGAGCTATGAAGACGCGCCGGTGACCTTCCTCGAGCCGGGGCATCCGATTCTTAACTGGCCGAACAGAATCAGCCAAGCGGATTTCGAGCACTGGATCGTGGAGCAAGGCCTCTATTATTTCTCGAGCTTCGATAAGCGCTACCAGCCTATTATTGAAGCGAACGATCTGGGTGAAGCGCCCAAGAAAGGCGGACTTCTTGTCGCGGGCTATGGTCAGGGCACCTATGTCTATACCGGGCTATCTTTCTTCCGGCAGATACCGGCCGGGGTGACGGGTGCAATCCGGCTGTTTGCCAACCTCATATCGCTGCCCGCCGCGCGCATCCACGAACGCGCGGAGTTTCTTAAGTGCGTCGCCTTATTTGCTCCGCTATCGGACGAGGACCTGTATGAAATTGCAAAGCTGATGTCCGAGCGCTGGGTGGAAGATGGCGCGTATATCTGTCGAGTCGGTGACCCAGCGGATAAGATGTTTACCGTGCTCAGGGGCGAAGTGGAGATCCTGAGGGAAGTGGCAGGTAAGGTGGAGCTCTTTTATCAAGAAGGCGAGGGCGATACTGTGGGAGAAATGTCTTTTTTTGCTGAAACGCCCTGTGAGGTCTCTATCCGCGCGAAGGGTGAAGTTCAGCTGCTTGTAATTGAGGCAGAGCAATTCAAAGTATTAATGCAGCAAAAACCGATGCTGGTTGGCCAGATCATCAAGGTATTGGCCAATGAGCTCAGGAAGATAACCGGGTGGGAGAAGCGTTAGGATGCGCATAGGAATGATGTGCCATGCGAGTATGGGTGGGAGCTCCCGCATAGCGGTGGAACTCGCGTCTACGCTTGCTCTCCGGGGACATGAGGTACATCTCTTCGCCCGTACTGCTCCGTTCTTCCCCTGCCGCGTTTCACGTACCCTCACGCTCCACACCCTACGTGAGGATAATGGCGACCACCATCCTGCGGAGTTGCTCCTCGATTGGCCACCCAATGAGCTCGAATCGTACATGAAGATGATCTTTGAGGTAATTGAAGAGGAGGCACTTGCTGTACTCCATTTCCACTATGGGTTCCCCTTTGCTTTCGTTGCTGCTGAGGTCAGGAGACGACAGGGAGATGCCTGGCCGGTTCTTATCGGAACGCTGCACGGGACTGATGTTACCTGCTGTGGCGATGCGGTGAAACGGGCACAGATGATGCGATGGCTGACGTATGTCGACGAATTAACGACGGTTTCCAGAAGTCATGCCCAACTGGCCACGAAACTGCTCCATCTATCCGCTGCCCCCCGCGTGATCCCCAATTTCATCGATCTGACGGAATTTCAAGCTAGGTCTCGCGAAGTTCAGCGTTCTCGACCACGAATCGTGCACATATCTAATTTCAGGCCAGTTAAGAACGTTCTACGCCTGGCTCAACTCTATCACGAGATCAGGGAGCACGTGGACGCTGAATTATGGCTGATTGGCGACGGTCCCGAGCTGGCTACACTCAGAGCAGCGCTGCACCCTCATGGACTTGAGCGCGATATCACCTATTGGGGGATACAGCGCAATGTTGCCGCTATCCTCCAGCAGACTGATTTGCTCTTGCTCACCAGTGCCTACGAGAGTTTCAGTATGGTTGCGCTGGAGGCGATGGCGTGCGGAGTCCCGGTTCTCGCGCCGCGTGTGGGTGGGATCCCCGAAGTAGTCGTTGACGGCGAGACGGGCTATCTCTATCCCGCAACTGAGCCTTCGACTGCGGTAGAACTCGCGATCCAGCTGCTAGCCGATCCACAACTGCTCATGCAGCTGAAGAAGAAGGCGAGAGCGCATGCAGGCACCTTTGATAAAGAGAAAACCGTCTCGGATTATGAGTCGCTCTATCAGCAATGGGTCGAGCGGCGACCGCAAAAGGAGCACGAGCCGAGGGTCTTCGGGAGGCGAGGATATGCTGAACGAATTTAGCCCGGTAGAATTTTTTGATGTTGCCGAGAATCATGAGGCAGCGGAACTCTTCGAGGAGGTGCGGTATGTCTGGGAAGCGGTGGCGATCTTACCTGCGTATATCGAGCGGATCATTGAGCCGGCGATTTTGGGCGATGTGGAAAAAGGAGCCTGGTTGGAGCCTGGTCGCGTTCGCCTGGAAGAAGGCGCGCGCGTTGAACGGGGGGCTATCGTACGGGGCCCTACTATTATTGGCAGGAATACCGTGGTTCGAAGCGGTGCGTACATCCGCGGACACCTCCTGGTCGGGGCTGATTGCCTTATCGGGGCTGGCACGGAGACGCGGCAGCTGCTCATGCTTAATCATTCGAATATTCCGCATCGTAATTTCTTTGTCACTTCGCTCGTGGGGAATCGCGTCAACGTTGGTGGTGCGACCGATACAGCGAACGTTCTGTTAGACGGCAAGGAGGTGGAAATCCGAATTACCCGTGCCGATGGGATAACAACCTTTTATCACACGGGCATGACCAATTTTGGGGCGGTCATCGGCGATGACACAAAGCTGGGGGGGCAAATCCTGCTCCAGCCGGGAACGGTGGTCGGGAAACGGTGCCGGATTTATCCACAGTGTGCAATCTCGGGCTATATTCCGCATGATTCCAGTGTTAAACCAATGACCTGTAATTTATCAATCACGTCTCGTATATAGTTAGTAAAGCGAAGAAGAAAACAGAGCAAGCTCCTTCCACACCACCAAGAAGGTAACCATACCATGAGGGTGTTTGTAGATTCATGGGCACGTGACGGGAAACTGATCGAGATCGAGGATGAGTTCTCCTCGAAGTACGAGGTTGCCGCGCTCTGCGCGCAGCGAGAGCACGAAGGTCTACCGATCCTCTTCCATAACGTTGACGGTAGACATACGGTCATCATGAACGTGCTTGGCAGTCGCGCACTGCTGGCAGAGGCGTTAAACGTCCCCCAGGAGCAGCTCCTCCAGTTCCTTGCTGACCGTTCTGATTGCAGCAGCTCGTCTGAGGATGGCTCAGTTGCGGTCGTCGAGCACTCGCCGACGCGGGAAGTGGTGACTGCGCCGAAGCTGAACGAGCTGCCGATACTTACCTACTTCAAAGATGACGGCGGCGCCTACATCTCTGGCGGGATCGTGGTCGCGGAACGGAACGGTGTTATGAACGCTTCATTCCACCGGATGCTCGTCCTGGACGGGAATCGCGTGGCTGCGCGACTCGTGCCCTCACGACATTTGTACAAGATGTACCGTGAGGCGCTGGAGCAAGGTGAGTACCTGAGAGTCGGGATCGCCATCGGCGTTGATCCGCTCATTCTCTTCGCAGCCGCGACGCGGGTGCCGCCGGGTAAAGAGTTCGAGTATGCGGCAGCACTGAAACGATGCCCCGTGGAGCTCTTTAAGCTCGACAACGGCATTGCTGTCCCGCATGCGGAGTTCGCCTTCGAGGGTATTATCGGCGAGGAAAGAGCGCGAGAAGGACCATTCCTTGACATCACGGGCACCTATGATCGCATCCGTGACGAGCCCGTCATCACGCTCACAAGGATGTATCACCGGAAAGAGCCGATCTATCATGCAATTCTCCCCTCTGGTAAAGAGCACCAGCTGCTCATGGGCGTGCCCTACGAGCCGCTGATCTACCGGGCGGTTGAAAGCGTGGCACGCGTCAGGAACGTGTATCTGACCGATGGCGGCTGCTGCTATCTCCACGCCGTGGTGCAGATAAAGAAGGAGAAGGAGGGCGAGCCGAAGAACGCGATCATCGCCGCTTTTGCCGCGCATCCCAGCCTCAAGCGCGTGATCGTTGTGGACGACGACGTCAACCCGTTCGACCAGGCCGATGTGGAGTACGCGGTCGCGACGCGCGTGCGCTGGCACGAGGATCTCGTTTTGATACCCGGCGTCAAAGGCTCAACGCTCGACCCATCCTCGCAGGACGGCCTGACCACGAAAGTAGGGATCGATGCGACAAAGCCACTTGCCGAGGCCGAGCAGTACGAGCGCGTGGTAAAGGCGGCGATAGACACAGCGTCATCACGCTCCTCGTATTCGACCTACAGATGATCAATCCATTCGGCCGATCCGCTGCCTGATTAACCGCATCACCTCGTCGGGATGCTTTGTGGAGAACACGAACTCGTCAAACCCGCCCCGCTTCAGCGCGAGTACCACGCGAGGCGCGCCGATAATATTGTACACCAATCGCCATTTTCCGCGTACCCGCCCTATGCGAATCCCCCAACCTCCGTATCTGAGACTCGTGACCTCGTCCACATAGCAGCGCTCGATCAGCTCCCAGGGGATGGTACGTTTGATAATCCCGAAACCAACAGCGACCGCGCGCGGCGACAGCTTGATAACGAGCGTGCTGAACGTAATCGCAAGCGCGAGGAACAGGAGCGCCATGAGTATGTAAAACCCATTCGGCGCCGGGTTCTCACCAATTTGCCCTATCAGCACCTGATAGACCACCACGGAGACAAATACCGCGCTTACAAAGCCCAAAATGGCCGTGAAACTCCATACAGTTATCCGCTCCTCATACAGGGCTGCTTCGAGCTGCATAATCTCGCCTGAGTTCTCCAACATCTTCATCTATAAGTAATCGCTCTCATGGCGACGACCGCGGATCATGCCTGACTCTACACGGGTATTGCATCGGGGCTCCGAAAGACCGTGATGCCCTCCATCTTCTCCAATCTTCTCGTGTTCTTGATATCGAGATCGCGGATGTGCACCCGCACCGTCCCGCCGAAGCTGATCGCGTCATACGTGCAGAGCTCGATACAGGACTTGCAGGCCGTGCACCGTAAGCCGTCTATTCGCACGCGATCATCCCGGTAGATCGCATTCTGCGGGCACTGCTCCAGCGGCGGGCAGACCTCGCAAGTGCGGCACGTTTGTTGGTCCAGGCTCATCGGCATCGTCGTCTCCTGGATCTTCTCGAAGTCGGTTGGCACAATATACACAGGAACGCCGCTCTTGACCGCCTGCGCCACGAGATTGGTGATCAGCGAATCCGCGATCCCCCGCACGATCTTCGCCACCGTGTTTGCGGTGCATGGCGTAACGATGACGAGATCGTATTCGCGCTTCGCAAGCCGGCCGACGAGCGGTGAGCTATAACCCTGCTCCCGCTCGCTGATCACTTCTTTAAACTCCCGCGCAATCACTTCCTGGAGCCCGTATATCCGCGCCACTTCAGAGCCCGCACCCGAGAAGGCGACAGTGACCTCGTGCTCGCTGCAGGTGCACTGCATGAGCGCAAAGCTCTCCAGAAGGAGATGCCCGGCTCCGGTCACGCACCAGAGGAGGTTCATGTTCACGGTTGTAGCAAACTAAGCGGTAAGCGTAAACGCGCGCGGCACGCGTCACTTCACGATTTTCGCGATGTCGATCTCAATGATATCCTCCGCACCTTTGCTCTTCAGCAGCGGGATCAAGACGTTCACCTCGTGCTTGCTCACCACCGTCTCCACTGCGTAATACCGGGTGTGAATGATATCGGAATCATAGAGTTGCGAGATCGTGGGCCGCTTCATCGCCGGCAGCACCTCGATCACCTCCTTCAACCGGTCGCTCGCGACGTTCATGCTGAGCAGCACCTTCCCACGCGCCTCCAGCACGCCGGAGAGTAACGTCCTGATCTCTTCCATCTCGCGCCGCTTCCTCGCATCCGCCCACGAGTCCTTGTTCGCGATCAGCTTCGTGGACGACTCCAGCAGCGTAGCGATGATCCGCCAGTTGTTCTTCCGCAGTGTCTCGCCCGTCTCCGTCAGCTCCACAATGCCGTCCATCATGTCCTTCGCCTCCGTCGCGCCATACGAGAAGAAGATCTGCACCGGGATGCCGAGCCGCTCGAAGAACTTCCGGGTGATGTTCGGGTATTCCGTGCTGATCTTGCTCTGCGGCTTCAGGTCTTTTGCATCCTGAATTTCCGTGCGATCCGCCTGCACAGCCAGAACAATATTCACCGTGCTCTCCTTCTCCGCGGCCTTGCTGTACCGCATATCCGCGATCTCCACGACTTCCGCGTCGCGCTCCTTGATCCAGTCCTTGCCGGTAATGCCCATGTCGAAGTAGCCCTTCTCCACGTACTCCGGTATCTCCTGCGGCCGAAGGATCTTCACCTTCTCGATCCTTGGATCGGTGATCGTCGGGTTGTACTCCCTACTCGTAACCTTGACCTCCAGGTCCGCCTGCTTGAAGAGCAGCATCGTCTGCGCCTCCAGGCTGCCCTTCGGGATCGCTATGCTGATCATCTTTTATGGTTAAGTTGTGATCGCGATTTAAAAATAGACCTCCACGACCTCAAAGCCGCTCGCTCGTACGCACATGATCGCTACGGTTCTGCTCGACGAGCGCGGTTGCCCCCGTTGGGAGCATGGTGCGGCTGAGCATCACCTTAAAGATACTCGGTCGCTTTCCTAATTACTGGCGGGACGCCGATTTCAGTCAGATGAACGAGAAGACGAAACACTTCGTGGCACGCAGGTTCAAGGCGTACTATACCGCGGCCGCGGCAAAGATCCGCCCACCACGGGAGTTCTGGCAGCGTGAGTGGGGCTTCGTGCTCTTCGATCAGCACTATCCTGATAAGCTCGTGATGCGCCGGCATACCGCGCTCCACACCGAAACCGATTTTCAGAGTTACCTGCGCGAGTACGCGCCCGCGCACGCCTATTACTCGACCGCGGTATACGACGATCCCACGGCCGATATGGCGAAGAAGGGCTGGCTCGGTGCTGACCTCATCTTCGACCTCGATGCCGATCATATTGTGAACGAAGCTGAGCTCCCGCGCTACTCCTACGAAGAGTTGCTCGCGCTCGTGAAGGCAGAGACGCGGAAATTGCTCGACTTCCTCATCCATGATTTCGGGTTCGCCGATAGAGAACTAGAGCTGGCGTTCTCCGGCTCGCGCGGCTATCATATCCATATCGCCACCGAATCGGTAAGAGGGCTCGGCAGTCGCGAGCGGCGCGAGATCGTGGATTACGTGATGGCCACCGGGCTCTACATCAAGAGCTTCTTGGTCTCGCCCACTACAACAGAGCAGGAGCACACTGCTGAGCAGCCGCGGAAGGCCGATATGAAACTGGTATCCGAAGGCTGGGGCAGACGCGTTCGTGACGGATTGCTCGAGTTCCTCCATGAGCTCGCGGCGATGGAGGACGAGCAGGCGCTGCAACAGATACGCGCGATCGGCGGACTGGAGCGGAAGAAGGCGCAGACCATCCTCCGAATCGCGAAGGATGAGACCGTGATGCGCCGAATTGAGAATGGTCAGATCCCGCAGTTCGCCAAGCCGATTTGGACCGCCTTGACCGAGACGGTGACGAAGGTCGTCAGGGTCAAATCAGCGGATCGCGTGGACGAGCCCGTGACGGCGGACATTAAGCGGCTCATTCGCCTGCCCGGGTCGCTTCACGGCAAATCCAGTCTGCGCGCGAATCCGCTGACCCTCGAGACCTTCGAGGACTTCGATCCGCTCGCCGATGCCGTCGTCTTCACCAACAAGCCCCTGGAAATTTGCCCGCTGCGTGATTCTGCAATCACCCTGCGCGGCGAGCGCTATAAAATTGCGAAAGACGAAATCGAGTCGCTACCGGAGTTCGCGGCGCTCTATTTCCTCTGCCGTGGCGCCGCGGAACTCGCCTGATTAACAGCAATCGAAACTGATATGTCTTTGTACCGCGTCTCTTTTACCAGTAAGTAAGTGGCATGGACATAGAGCAGCTCTGGGGGATCCTGCATAAGGAAAGAAGTATAGCTGCACTACAGGAATTGCCCGAAGGGTTCTGCGAGGACGTCGGGAGCTACATCGCGCAGTTGAAGGCGGAGAAGTGCGAGGTGGACGAGCGTCGAGCTGAGCTCGTGGAGGACGAGATACGCAACGCGCGCATGAAGGTGGAGGATATCGTGCGGCGGCGTATCGGCAAGATCGTGAAGCTCGCCAGTTCCGGCTCCAGATCGCCGCCCCGGGGGATGCTGGCCGCTGAGGAGGAGATCTTCGCGGGCGTCAAGCGTCACGTGGATGAGGGTAAGGAGCGCTTGCTAGCCCTGATGCTCGACCAGCGAGGAAGCGCCGCGTCAGAAGCGCAGAGCGAGCTGAAAAAGGCGGTTCAGGAAAACGTACCGAAAGCGCAGCATATAGAGCGGAAGGCACAGAGCGGACAGAAGGATGAAGAAAAACAGCCGCAGCACCAGGAAAAGCGAAAAGAGCAGCCAGGGCCGTCCTGGAACCTTTTCAGATCGACCAAGCCCACACCGGCCAGGGAACGCGGCGAGGAGTTGCACATCGTTCGGATCCTGGATGACATCCCGCCCTTCATGGGGATTGACGGGAGAATTTATAAACTGAAAAGAGAAGATGTTATAATGTTGCCGAAGACCAACGCGGAGATCCTTTGCAAGCGCGGTGTTGCAGAGCGTTTCGAAGGTGAAATCGAGCATGGTGGAGGTGAGCACGACGAAAAATGAAAATGCCAAAGCAAATGCGGATCTACTGCCCGTTCTGCGACAAGCATACCGTTCACAGTGTGGAGAAGGTAAAGAAAGGACGGGCCTCTTCACTCAACTGGATCGTTCGCCAGAAGAAGCGCAGATCAGGTATTGGAAATATGGGCAAGTTCTCTAAGGTCCCCGGCGGCGATAAACCGACCAAGAAGGTCTTCCTCAGATACCGATGCTCAGTGTGTAAGAAAGCGCATCAGAGGCGAGGCTTTCGCGTTGCTAAGCTTGAATTGGTGGAGTGAGTGGCCGAGATGGAGAAGCGAACAAAGAGCAAATTCATGCGGGTTAAATGTAACGACTGTGAGCATGAGCAGATCGTCTTTGATCATGCCGCGACACAGGTGAAATGCGATGTCTGTGGCAGCACCCTGGTTGAGCCTGCAGGCGGCAAGGCGGAGATCAGAGGCAAGATCATCGAGGTCTTTACGTAGATGGCACGTGACGAGTGGCCGGAGAAAGGCGACTTTGTTATTTGCACCGTGCAGCAGCTCGAGAGTTTTGGCGCCTTCGTCACCCTCGATGAGTACGGCGACAAAGAAGGGCTCATCCACATCGGTCAGGTCTCCTCCGGCTGGGTGAAGCATCTCCGGGATCACGTGCGTGAAGGGCAGAAGATCGTCTGCAAAGTCCTCTACGTGGATACGCGGCGCGGGCACATTGATCTCTCCTTAAAGGCGGTCAAAGAAGGGCAGAAGCGGGAGCGGATAAAGGAGTGGAAGAACGAGAAGAAAGCCAAGAAGTGGCTTACGCTTGCGCTTACCACGCCCACCGCGGCGGTGAAAGTAGGAACGGAGGAGCTGGAGGCGATCGAGATGACGCTTCTGGATGCCTACGGCAGCTTGTACGACGCCTTTGAGGATGTCGTCCGCGCGGGTAAAAGCGTACTCCTCGAGCTCGGCATCGCCCCGGAGTATGTCGATGCGATCGATGAAGTCGCCCATGCGAACGTGAAACTGCCTTCGGTTCAGATCAGCGGATACGTTGAGCTCAAGTCCCCGTTATCGAACGGAGTGGAAGTGATCAAGGAGGCGTTGCTCACCGCTGAGGCGCTGATCAGGGAGCAGCTATCGGCAAAAGCTCCTGATGCATCCACCGAGGGCACCAGCGTTGAATGCTTCTATATCGGCGCCCCCCGGTACAGGATTCGTGTCACGGCGCCGAATTACAAAGAGGCGGAGAGCATCTTGAGCGAGGCGGCCACGACTGCTATCTCTTTTGTCAAGCAGCACGGGGGGTCCGGTAAGTTCTTCCGTAACCTCACATAGCATACGAACATAAAAGAGGTAAAACTTTAATGACCTCAAAAATAAGGAGATGTGGGGTGTGTGGCGAATATACCTTACAGCCGATCTGCCCGAAGTGCGGCAGTAGTGGGACGAAGCGGGTGAAACCTCAGCGGTTCTCCCCTCAAGATCACTATGGAAAATACAGACGGATGATGAAATATGGACGAGATAGAGCTACATGAGCTGAAAGAGGTGAAATTGAACGAGCCGGTGATGCTCGAAGGGCTTCCCGGCGTCGGTAACGTGGGCAAATTGGTGGCTGAGCATATCATCCACGAACTCAAGGCCGAGAAGATTCTCGAGCTCTACTCCTGGCATTTCCCACCCCAGGTACTGGTCGAGAGCGATGGGACCGTTCGTTTGTGTAAGAATGAGTTCTACGCCTGCCACTCGAAGGAGCACGACTTGTTGATCCTCACCGGTGATCAGCAGAGCGTGACCAACGAGGGGCATTATCTCATCGCAGAGACGCTGCTCGATATCGCAGAGCGGTACGGGGTCTCCCGGATTTATACGCTCGGCGGCTACGGTATCGGGCACCTCGTGGAGAGGCAGAAGGTGCTGGGCGCTGCGAATACCGTTGCGCTCGTCGAGGAGATGAAGCAGTACGGCGTGGAGTTCAGGGAGGAAGAGCCCGGTGGGAGCATCGTCGGAGCCTCCGGTCTCTTGCTCGGGCTCGGTAAATTGCGCCAGATTCCCGCGGTCTGTTTGTTAGGGCTCACCTCTGGCTATCTCGTCGATCCGAAGAGCGCGCAGGCCGTCCTTGACATACTGGTGCGTGCGCTGCATCTCGAGCTTGACACGCAGGCCTTGAAAGATCGTGCCGAGGAAATGGAAAAGGTCGTCGAGCGCTTGAAAGAGATGGAGCAAGCGCAGATGCCGCGGGTACGCGAGGAAGAGCTTGGCTACATCCGGTAACTGCTCTCTTCCCGGGCTCGGTGCCGTAATGTAACGGCCCTGAGAAAAAAAGAGAAAAAAAGGGAAACCGGGGTGCTGTGCCCACGGTTCTGACGTACCCTGCGGATTTTATCGCTGCTAGGCAGATTCTGCAGTGATCACCTTCAGCGAAGTCGGCATTTTGACCACATCGCCGATCTTGAGGCCCACCACGTACTCCAGTTCCTTATCCTTCGCGATATCTACAATCCGCTGCGTGATCACGCCGTCGAAGACCACGCTGTTCGTATCATCGCTCGCATCCTTCAACTCTTTCGCGAGATCTCGTACCGTGGTTTCCTTGAGGACGTTCTTGTCCTTATCCAAAAGTCGAGCCTTAAAGGTGCCTTCGAGTTCGTCGAGATGTGATTGGAACGGGTTTGGCAGCTTTTCTCGCTCCTCTTTCGGCTCTTTCGTTCGCTTTCGCTGAATGACACGCTGCGATTCCCGTTCGGACTCCTTCTTACCGTACTCCTGCTGCTCGACCGGCGTTTTGTTGTGCAGGGATTTCGTGATCTCCTTGTAGCTCATGTCCTCGACGCTCCGGCCCTCGGGCGTCGCGGCAATATAATCGACGTCAGCGACCTGCAAGAGCTCCTTCAAGATAAGTTCGCCGCCGCGATCACCGTCAACGAATGCGGTCACGGTCTTTCGCTTGCTCAATTTCGCGATCACCGGCGAGATGTTCGTGCCTTCCACCGCTATGGTATTCTTGATCCCGTATTTCAGCAGGTTCAGGACGTCCGCTCGCCCCTCCACGATAAGAATAGCGTCTGAGCTTTCCACATTCGGGCCCGCTGGCAATCCCTTGTAGTTCGCGATCTCCTCCATTCGTACGGCCTGCTTCACCTCGTTCACCATCAACTCGCTCTCAATCCCCTTCTCGACCGCCTCGTGCAGGAGCTGCTTCGCCCGCTCCGTTATTTTCTTCCGCTTCGTTGCTCGAATGTCCTCGATCTTCTGTACGGCCACCTTCGCTATACACGGTCCGACACGATCGATCGTCTCCAGAGACGCAGCCAGAATCGCGGTCTCCACCTTATCCAGGCCCGAAGGGATGAGGATCTCGCCACCGGACTTCCCGCCCTTCGACTCCACATTCACCTCGATGCGCCCGATTCGGCTGCTCTTCTGCAGGTCACGCAGATCCAGCTCTTCACCCAATAAACCTTCCGTTTGACCAAATATTGCACCCACCACATCGGATTTCTCTACGAAACCCTCAGCTGTGATGTTAGCATGAATGACATATTTTGTGGTATCTACATCATGCATCTTAGGCTCCTCCTTTGAAGTATCATCTATCTCCGTGAGTCTTTGACGTTGCCATCGCTCTACCTCTCTGGCACTCGGATTCTACTCACTGTATATAGTTCACTCTGATAAATAATAAATCTTGGAAGAATCCTCCCACCGCAAACGCGTGCAGATAATCGAGCTGGCACCAATTCAGCCCGTTACGAATCTTTAAAGAACGCCGGGCTCCGCATGATTTCTTTTGCTATCTTGCTTCCGCCTTCTCGCCGACACCCTCAAAGGCGACCTCGAGGCGAAGTAGCGAGCGGCATACAAATTACCCCCGCTGCCATCACCGTCCGAGCGTTCTGCTTCGTCAGCTCTTATTCGACGCGCCGTGCCGCGATGGCTGCAGCTACCCACTGACCAGTAACTCCCCTACCTCTCGCTCATACACGTCCCTCAGATAAGCAGTCGTTCCCCTGATGATCCGGGTGATCGCATAGATGAAAAATATGGCGTACAAACTGCACGCAATGAAGAACAAAAGGAGAATAGATCTCAGCTCGCTTTGTAAACGATCGAGATCCCCCGTTGTTTGCTCGTACAAAAACCGCTCGCCCGCTACCGTATACTTCTCGGATGCTTCAGCCAGATAGCGCTCTGCGGTTTCATAGCTCGCTACAAACGTATCGTAGTTATACGGATTTACCAGAAGATACCAATCCCCAATTCTGGCCAGGTCGTTCTCCTTGCTCGTTGCTATGCTGGTTTCCGCTCTAATGCGGAGATCAGTCGCATCACTCACCAGGTCATCGTGTTTGTCCATGAGCAAAGAGCTTTCATAAACGTTCTCCAATCTCTTCTCTTTATCATTGAGCAGCCCGTAAAGTACAGCCGCATATTGATACGAAAGCGCAGCATCGAGCACGTTTTCTTCCTCAGCTAAACCACTTAAGTCATCGATTGCCAGTGCATGCTCCACTGCTTTCTTTAAGGTCCATCCACGCAATTCAAGCAGCATCGCTTCATCCTGCAACACCTCCTCGGTCGTCTTGCCCGCATCCGCTGCTATAGCCGTTGCATAACCCGCTATAGCTGCGTTGTTCAGATTTGAGTTTGATTCTATCGTGGCTGTTGCGACCGATGCCGCTGATAAGCTCTCCACCGCGCTTCCATAGTTCGCCGATTCGGTGAATACAATACCGTCATTTAACGACGAGAGTAGCGAGAGCGTTCCTGTCATCAAAACCGGTATTTTCCCCCAGTCCTCCGCACTTATTTCGCTGCGCTCCACATCCTCGAGCAGCTCTATCCCCTGTGCTATGATCGATTCAGAAGAGGGATAAGCGCGATACAGTGGGCTTTCTCGGAAGGATCGAAGCCCCTCTATCATCTTGCTGATATTGATTGGGACGATCTTTGCCGTTACCGCTATACGCTTTGCTGCGATCTGATAGGCACCCACACCATACGTCCATGCATAGTCCTCGGGCACAGCCTCTAATCCCGGCGCTATCGTGATGGTAACGGTTCTTGATTCACCAGGTGGGATTTCCCGGAAATCCATCTCTTCTGTTAGCCAGTTCCCGTATTCACCGGTCTTCGAAAAGCGTAAATTCCGCACCGGTTTGTAGAGGTAGGTCTCAGTTAACGTGATGCTCGCGCTTTTCTGTTCATACCCTCGCTCCTGCAATTCGATGGACCCGAAATCAATGGAGGTTGGTGTGATGATGAAGTCAACAGGCCATGTTATCACTATGGTGACGTCCGCTGTTCCACGACCAGCAGCTCCCGCGTCTACGTATACGCTTCCCTGGTATGTCCCTTCAGGAGCATCATACGGGGCAATGACACGGAGTCGAATGTTCTTATTGCTCTTTCCCGCAACCTCGTTCGGGGACTCAACGATGGTGATACTGATCCCGCCGCTGGGAGACTCTATGATGCTGCTGCTCACCTGCATGGTCTCGTCACCCTCATTTCGCACTCGCACATAGACATTCCGCTCGTATCTTGAAACAGTCCCCTTTGGCTTATCAAACGTTATTTCCAGCTCTTCATCAGTAAGTGTGCCAAGCTTCGCGGGCAATAACATATACGCCTCGAGATATATCGAGCTTGTACTTATGGTCGTATGGCTGGTGGGCGTAGACAGGGAGAAGGTCCATGAATAGTCGTTCCGAACCGGTGTTCCCGGTGTGAGCTGAAAGGTGACGTCAGAATATCCACCTTTTGGGACCGGTATGCTCGTAGGGCCTTTCACCGTCACCCAGCTATTTCCACCGCTCTGTACGAGGTTTACCGTACCGTCTTTATACCCGTAGAGCTCACGGAATCGAACGGTCTCTGAGGGTTTTTGGGTACCACTAACCCGCCCAAAATCGATTGAAGAACGAGAAACTTCGATCCTCGCAGAGTAGGTTATCGTTACCCTGACGGTAACGTCTTCTCCCCCGATATCCAGTGTAAATGTGTGCGTCTCATCTTCACCAGATGGTGATGGTAACGCCACAATGGTAAACTGAACGGTAGTGGTTGAGTCAGCATCACAGGTAAAAGAAGAAGGCCTGGTGATGGTTATACGGGATGAGGGCGTAGGAGAGATATCTATATTGCCACTAACTGTTTTATTTTCGTAATTAGTAATGGTAAAAGACAGCGTTGCTGTATTATCTACAAACTGACCGAATGAGAAGCTTACATCTCTATGAGAAGGGCTCACTGCTATATCTAACGCACTCACTGGCTGCATCAAAAACAATAGAATGGTGCACGAAAAAATCACAATTACTGTCTTAATCAATAAGCGCTTCACCCAATCTCGTATCATGTACATCACCATCCCACCGTTCAAAATCTCGCCATAAAAATACCGTGAAGAAGGAAAGAATAAGGAGATATAGTGCTACTCCTTTGAGTGTCTCGAGTATCAATCGCTGATAAACTGTTCTTATCTCCGATTCAATGCCGCCAAGATTCTCCAGCTCGTTATCCTGGTGTTTCTCATAGAGAGTCTGCGCTTGCTCAAATGAATCCTTCGCCTTCAGTATCTCGATGAACGCAGCACCAAAGAAACCGGACGAAGGACTTTGTGCGCTGGCAAGGTGTGACCGTGATGCAGTAATATACTCGGCGGCCCGCTCCATATCGCGCTCGTATATCCATTCGTCTCTCCGTGACTCGAACTCCATCCTGCTGGCATCGCTTATCGTATACACGCCGCCCTTTCTATATGAGCTCGAGCTGAGCTGCTCATACTCGATCTTCACCCGTGTCTCTTCCTCGATCCTTGAAAGCGCCTCAAAGAATTCACCTTCTCCTCGATAAAATCGCTCCAGTGCGAGCGCTGCAAGCATGGGTATCCCATATTCTTTTGCGATATCGTACCGGTCAAGCATGCTGAGGGACGAATTTATTCGCTCCGCGAGCTCAAGTGCCGCTCTGTGGTCTAAAGGCTCTGCGCTGTTACTCAAATCCGCGAGCTCTTCGAAGTCACTAATAATTCCGAGGAGGAGTTCCACCCACTCCTTGGTCACCAGCGTGACTTCCTCGCCTTCCATGCCCTGGAGCACCGCCTGGGTCTGGGTCTTTGCCAGATAGAGTTCCTCATAAGCGCCAAAAACGCCGGCCCTCTCTTCCGCGTCCGTTGCTAGGAGCTCCGCAATCAGCTCTCGCTTCAGAGCGTCTGAGCCGGCCGCAGGTGGGGTAAAAAAGAGCACGGGGAGGGTAATCAGAATTACTGCTAAAGTCAGCAAAATAACTACACGGTGCGTGTCCATCAATAAGTATAAAGGCGCAAAAGGCTATAAATCTTTAAAAAGACGTTATGACCCATCTCTTTATCGGGTTAGGACCCGCCGGGGAGGCCATCCTCGATGCTCTGCTGAATTATAGAGCGGTGAAAAGAGCCAGGCCCATGGTGCTCACGGCCGACCCGGAGAACGCGAAGGATGATCGGACAGCGGAGACCATAAAAACTCTGAAAGGCATTGATTTCGCACTCATCTTCTCTGGCCTCGGGGAGAGCGACCTGACGCCCCGTATCGCAGGGCTCTTGACCGAGCTCAACATACCGATCTTTCTCGTGGGCGTTGTCCCCGCGAAGAGGCGGGAAAAAAGCGAGAAGCTAACAGCTGCGTATCGATCGCTGGAAAGGCTCGAAAAGCACGTGCGCACTGTTCTCATCGTTGATGACGAGAGGATTGCACACCTGCCAAATTACGAAGACTTCTACCCTGGCTACAACCGGTATATCGCCTCCTGCATCGCTGACCTCCTCGTAGGAGCAGCAGCACCGGGATCCGCTTCCGCATCAGAAGGGATTGCAGCTCTGCACATGAGCGAGGTGTTCAAGCTGTTATCGTTCGATGATGAGCCCGGCTATGTGGCCTTGTCACGAGCCTCGGAGCTGACCAAAGGGTTATGGGGCTATATCTTCCCCTTTCTGCGCCACAAACCGCTTGACCTCAGAACACTTCTTCGCGTCTCCTTAGAGAAGTTCAGCGTTTCTGATATGCCGTTAGGCTGCGAGAAGTGCTTGTCCATCCTGCAGGTCCCTGACTATTATATCAACAGCAGGAGTGTGGATCGGGAGCAGGTGGAGGAAGTGTTGCACACGCACGCGAAGGAGTACCGCTTGGCTGTATTTCCGGCAAAGCGGAACATAGCTTCGATAACCAATTTATTCACCTTTAAGTTTGACCAACTGGAACGATTACGCGAGATAAGGAGGCTTGCACATGAGACGGTATAGGATTCTCGTTCCACTTGTATTTCTGGTATTAATTGCGCTCGGCATCTTCATTCTCTTCAATACCGGATCTGACCTTGCAATAACCATCATTCTCTTGTTCATCCCCGCAATGATTGCAGTCTCCTTTCTGGTACGATACCTCACTACGGTACGCAAGAGAAGCATAACTGAGCGGGTAATGGAGCGCGATGTCATGCGAATCGCCGATCGCTATAGAGAAGAGCGGCGTATATTATACGATTTTGAGCATAAATACGGGATAAGTACCAGAGAATTCATGGAAGAGTTGAGTAAAGTAAAAGAAAGTCTGCTTGAGCTGGGATGCGAAGTGAACGGAAGAACAAAGATAGACCGCTTGAAGCTCAGAAAAGTCGTTTTCGCGGATATAGAATGGGCGAATAAACTCTTCGAGGGCATAAAAGACAGGCACGAGGTCGTGCTGTATTCCCGAATGATGGATAAATGCTCGGAATACCTGGAACATCTAAAAGAGCTTGAAGCTGCAGGCTATCCAAATATACAAGGTCAGATAGAGCGGCTGCAGTCAAAGCTGCGGACCGGGGAACGCATCATCGTGGAATCGCTCGAGCTCTCCTTATTTATGAATGACGCTGGGTCGATCCTGGAAGAAGCACTTCAAATCGCTCTACAGGACGCACACCGCTTGGAGGTGGTAGGGCGAGAGATAGCAAATGTAGACACCTCCCGGATCAGAACGGATATCAAAATCGTCGAGCATAGCATAGAGCATGGGAACTACGAAAATGCAGCACGAGTATTGAAAAGCATGATTGAGCGATTAATTGCTCTATTAAAAGACGCGTTTGAGCAGTACAAGGCAGAGGTTCTTGAGCTGACGATCGCCGTTTCTGAGCTGCTCGATACGAGCGAAGATAAAGCGGAGGTGGAAGCACTAAAAAAGGGCATAGATGCCTGCATGTCCCCATCGGAGATCGCAAAGCTGCGCGAGTATGGTGACGCGCTCATGAGGAAATCTATTGCCACGCTGGAGACGGTGTATCACAAGATTTTTGAGCTGGAGGCGGAAATAGCGGAAGCAAATCCCGCAACAGAGGTCTACCCTGTGGAATATTGGTCCAAAACTAAGATGGAAGAGGTTGAGGAGCTCAAATCGGTATCAACAATTGATATAAAAGGCTTCATTCGCCGATACCGGCTTTTAGCCTCCGATGCTCATTCACGTGTGCTCTATGATGCCGGGAGGCTGAAGAGTATAACGGAAGAACCCCAAAGCGCTCCTTCTAACAAAACAACAGAAGAGGATATACCCGGGGAGTAGTTCGGTTCCCGTGCCCCGCCTCGTCGGCAAAACTGAACACCACCCTCTGCCGCGATCCTCAAAGCGGTCTCCGCTCAGCTCGGGCAGCAGGCCGCTGCAGAGCTGGACGTCAAAGCACGAAAAAGAGGGATAAGCAGCCCCTGGGAGGGCAGAAAGTTGGAAGCGCGACAAGAGCGTGAGAGTGGGACAACGCGCGGATGATACCCGGGCTCCTCTAAGGGGTACATTAAAATACTCATACGAGCTATAGTAAAAGGAAAGAGGGATTGGATATGGACCCTACGAGTATAGGCATCCTGATTGTTGTCTTATTGCTCATCGTCGAGGTAGTGGTAATGCTCTTGAAGCTCAAGGTGGACAAGATGCTGCTGCTCATGCCGCTCATCGGTGTTGTCTTCGCAGTTATCTCCTTTGCATTGAACTCGTACCGTGATCTGTTGCTTTCCTCGCTATCCGGCTACGCGCCGCATATCGTGATTTATGGCCTATTAGCCGTGGGCGTCATTTTTGGCCTGGTCGGCGTTGCAGTATGGTTCAGGGGCGAAAAAGAAGCGATGAAGCTTGCTTCAACTGCAAAGAGCATTGATAGCGCGATTGCGGGAATTGAAAGCGACATACGGGGGAGCGGGATGGATATAGAGCGGTTCGAGGAGGAGATGGGCGCCATCAAGACCAAGGTGGAAGAATACGAAACGAAAGAGAAGGGGGTATGAGCTTGCGAGATGGAGAAGGGAGAAGATACCGTTAATAGGATTGTCATAGGGATTGGCGGCCAGGGAAGTACCATCGTCAATAACATCCTTCGAACCCTGAAGTACAAAGCAGGGAAAGTCCCCAAGAATCAGGAGTTCTTGATCATCGATACCGATCAGGCTTCTGCAAGTGCATGCACCGAGGTTGAGGAGCGGAAGAAGATAATCCTCAATAGACCGGACACCATCTTGATGAAGAACGCTAATCGATGGCTTCCTGACCCGTATCTCTCAGCTGCTGGTGCCGGGTGCGGACAGCACCGGATCTACGGGCGCGCAATGTATAATGTGCACCGGGAGCGGATATTCAGTGCGATCGGCACGGCAGCATCGGAATTGAGGAACCGAACGGGCGGCAAGGACTTTTTTATCATTATGGTCTGCGCATTCGGCGGCGGAACGGGCTCGAGTATGCTGCTCGATGTGGCCATCGATATCAGGGATTGGATATCAAAGCAGTTTGGGTCCGAGCCGGTGATCTTTGGCATTGGTATTCTCCCCTCCAGCAAGGAATCCGCGCTCCCGACCGCTAACGCCCTTGGAGCGCTCAAAGAGCTCCATTTCCTCATGTCCCATACTGAGGACATCGTCGTCGAAGACAAGAATTATTCTAACCCCTTCAAATTGTTCTTCCTGCTCGGCAGAGACCTCCAGGGGCAGAACCGTGATGATGAGCTGGAGCGGGCAATACCACGCTTCCTCCTCGACCTCGGGTTCCTCCCCGGGGGATCAGTCGAGACGAAGGGCAAGTGGCTCGACCTCAATGACCTTCAGAACAGGGCACGCGGTTACGAGAACAGGTTTGATTCTCTGGGATACTATGAGTGCTTATTCCCCACTGAGAAATTGTTCTTACTTTACGACATCGAGGATGAGATGCCGGGGGTTCGGCAGCGATTGGTGGAGATAGAGGCGAAGATATCCGATATCCGCGGCAAGATAGATTCGGAACGGGGTGAATTGGAGCGGTTTGAAGGGCGGATACGGGACGTTCAGCGCGAGATAGAGAGCTACGAGTCGGCATCGGGGATGTTCACGCATACGAATGTAGGGGCGACAGCCGATGCCAAGGTGAAAGTTGATAGAGCGAGGAAGAAGATATCGAGCTTGAAGGAAGAGGTCTTCGATCTTGAGATTCGGGCCAGCGATGCAGAAGAGGAGAAGCGACGTACGGAGCGGAATTTAGAGCGCCTGGAGGCGCTTAAGAACAAACTCCTCCGGGATATCACCTCACCGCTGAACACCAGAAGCTACCATCAGATCGAGTTATCGGAAGCGGAGATAAGGAGCTTAAAGAAAAGCAGGGAAGACCTCAAAAATCTCTCATTCTTCGAGATTATGAAGAAACTCGCTCGCGAGGAGGAGTTCTTCCGATGGACACATTCGCCCATCAACGAGGGCGATGTCATCTTCAACCCCATGGTGAACTACCGGCATTCTATCGAGAGCACCATGGCCTCCAAGTACGTTGACATTCTTCACGATTACGGCTTCCTCGCTCTCGACGCGCTGGGCAACATCGTGAACGAGGAGGAGAAGTTCGGGCACTTCATCGCTGTATTGAGCACCAGGGCGGACAATTTTGATGACGCCCGACTTGGCGGAGGCGCGTTTAAAACCATGGTGACAGAACGATTTGCCAAGGATGCAGATGTGCTGAAATTGAATACGCCTGCACGGTCGCACAGCTTTGCCATTTACACACTCATGATCGGGTTGCAACCCTGGGCGCCAGGACCCGGGCTCCCGCCGCGACTACGTGAGTTGGAATGGCTTGAAAAAGCTTATAATGAGAGTGATTTCATTCGCTTGCAGCGGCATCACTCGCTCTTCTATGGCACCCCGAAACCCTTCTCCATTATCTCCGGTCTACCCTACACTCCGGGCGCAGACGATAAAAACAGGGATATCGTAACCACATACTGGAAGAATTACGAGGTGCTGGAGAAGGAGGCCATCTGGAACAACGTGCCCATCGTGCTCGCCCAGTGCTTGAAGATCTTTGACGACCTGCTTACCGGCTTGAATAAGGCCGAGGATATCAAGAATATGCGCGTCCCTGATCCGGAGAGCTACTCGCTGGCGAATCTCACAATGCTGGTGCACGGACTTGAATCCGCCAGTAAAAGCATGGAAACCATGAAGCGATGGACCAAAGAAGCGGAAAGAGGATTCGTGCACCTGAAGAACGAGCTTGACGAATTAATAGCGAAATTAAGGGGCTTGGGTGGTGCTGCTACCACGGCTGAACCGAAAGCGGAGAAAATGCAGAGAATGATTGATGACGCATCACGAAACATGGAGATATTAATCGACCGGATTGAAGAGCTTTCGAACCGGTTCAGTGATGATATAAAAACGGTTATCGACAAATCGATGGCGTTCCTCGGCAAGATACCCTCTGAAGATACCACCTCGAGCGTAATACGCCACATATCAAAGGCAGAAGCTGAGATCGCGAAGATACGAGAGGACAGCATGAAGGTAGCAAAGGGGATTAAAGAGATGGGTGGTCCGCTTGCACTGATGTTATCATCATTAAAAGAATTGAAAAAGATAACCGAACCTGAAGAACCAGTAGCTGGTGTCGTTGGTGTGGAGGGGGAGGAAAAGAATAAGAGTGTCGAGCTGCCTGATCTCTCACTCGATATGCGGAGGAATAAACAATGAGCAAGCAGCGATTGGGTGTTCTGTCACTCGTCGCGTTGTCCTGCACACTTCTGTTAATAGCTGGTGGAATCGCATCAGCGCAGCAGGACGTGCTGAGGCTGGATGAGGACACGTCATATGTCCTTAATTTGGAGACGGGAAGTAAGCAGACCTATGTGGGATTTTTGAATAGCAAGCAATATGAGGGCGACCGGCTCGAATTCAACATCCGCGTGAGCAAGACAGGAAACCCCATTCTCGATACCTACGTTCTGGAATTGCGTACAAATCTCGATAACCCGGAATGGAAGGTTGGCGATGATATCTACCATGCGGCGAATGTGCTCGTGTGGAAGGGTGCGGAAGCGCATGAAGCCCTGGTACCGACGATTGTGCTCTCCGGTGATGTTCCCAAGCCGATAAAGAAGATCACGGAGCCCGGGTTCGAAGCCTACGACATTTACGGCATTGGCGAAGGGGAAGTATACGTCGAGTTAACCGTTGGAACGACGAGAGACGGAGCGACGTTAGAGACTATCATACAGAAATTGGAGCCATCTATGATGTTCTACTCAACAACCGAAAACATCCAGGATGCACAGAGCGAGATCGAGCAGAATCTGGAAGAGGCACGAGGTAAGATCGGTGAAACCGATCTGGAAGAGGATATCCGACTATTAGCCGAAGAGGGGCATCCCGGTTGGGCATCTGTCCTATCTGAACATTATACTGAGCTCTCGGTCCAGGCAGAGCCGCCTCCACTCATGCTCTATGTTATTCTCTCAATTCTTCTCGGGCTGGTATTGGGTGCGGCGTTTGTGTACGTCTATGTCTCGCGAGGCGCGGGTAAAGGTCTGGACGTGAGTCAGATTTCAGCGGAGTTGAACGATACGTCAGGGAGAATAGAAGAAAAATCCAGTTCACTCAATACGTTATCAACAAAATTCGCGAGGAGCGAGGACGAGGAGAAGCGGAATGTTGCTCGGGAAATGATCAAGATACGGGCAGGATTGAGTGAGATCTCGAACGAGATACGGACGATTGCTGATAAGATCAAGGGTGCTCGATAAGGTTAGCAGTGCGTTCTGATAATAACGGGATAAACGTCTGGTAGCTTGACATCATGGACGACGCCATCCGGTTGATCTCGCCGAGTGCGTGGGTCCGATAACTCACCGGTGGGCAGCCGCTATAAACATCACCCGTTTGCCCGGCAAGAGGTTTATAGGTTACCAACGAGATAGATAGGTATAAATCGCGAGCGCAGAAGAAATATCAGACTTGAGCGTTGAGAGCTAGGCACATGATGATGAGAATTGCTGTTTTAACCACCGGCGGAGATGCCCCGGGAATGAATGCCGCCATACGGTCGGTAGTACGCACCGCTATCTATCATAACGTAGAGGTACTGGGCGTTTTTCACGGATGGAGTGGTTTGATCAATGAGGAGTTAAAACTATTGGACCATCGCGCAGTATCTGGAATCATCAATCAGGGTGGGACGATATTAAGAACCACGCGCTGCCAGGAGTTTCATACGGAAGAAGGGAAGAAGAAGGCGTTTGAGACGGTTAAAAAACATGCTATTGACGGGATGGTCGTTATCGGTGGAAACGGAAGTTTCGCTGGGGCACATGAATTTTTTAAAAGATACAACGTGCGTTGCATCGGTGTCCCGGCCTCCATTGATAATGACATAAACGGCATCGACTTGACCTTTGGTGCTGATACTGCAGTAAATACAGCTTTGAGTGCCATTGACAATATCCGCGATACGTCTACCAGCATGGAGCGGATTTTTGTGATAGAAGTAATGGGCAGGAATACCGGTTATATCGCGCTCAATGTAGCTCTGGCTGGCGGTTGCGAGGAAGTAATTATTCCGGAGAGAAAGTACGATCTCGAAGCCATCTGCCAGGATATTGCCCGGGGAAATGCACGGGGCAAAGCCAGCTGGATTATCGTGGTTGCAGAGGGTGCCGCGTCCGCAACAGAGATTGCCCGTAAAATCACCGAGAAGACCTCACGAGAAACGCGGCCGCTGGTTTTAGGGCATATCCAGCGGGGCGGTCGACCAACGGCATACAGCCGTGAGTTGGCCTTACGGTTTGGCTACGAAGCAGTAATTCGCCTTTTAGCGGGAGAGTACGACAAAGTCGTAGGGATATGCGATAATAAGATTGTCACGGTAGATTTTGGGTTGGCCATTCAGCAAAAATCGCTGGATGTGGAAAGCATCTACAATCTGATTCGTATTCTGACGTAGGGGGGAAGAGAAAGAGCATGTATGGAAAACTGCAAGACATTGAGCAGAGGGTTAGGGGTATTATCATGGCTGATACTGCTGAAACAAAGAAGCGGCTAGCCAAAAGGATTTTTGATATCGCGTATAAGCGCGGGATTTTTCCCGCCAGTATTAACGAGTTCTATATGGCGCGAGGGAGAGGGGAACTGAGCGGTTTTACCGTGCCAGCAATAAATCTGAGGAGTATGACGTATGATTTGGCGTGTGCTCTCTTCAGGGTGGCCAAGAGGAATGATTGCGGGGCATTCATCTTCGAGATTGCTAAGTCGGAGATTGGTTATACTGCCCAGCCGCCTATTGAATATGCCGCTGTGATCCTGGCAGCGGCGATAACCGAAGAATACTCGGGTCCGGTTTTTATTCAGGGCGACCATTTTCAGGTAAATGTCAATAAATTTAAGGAGAATCCCGACAAAGAAGTGGAAGGTCTGCAGGCATTGATTGCCGAGGCGATAGGTGCAGGGTTCTACAACATCGATATCGATTCATCGACACTGGTGGATTTATCCAAACCGGATGTAAAGAACCAGCAGAAGGATAATTATGACGTATGCGCAAAACTAACACAGTTTATCAGGAGAATGCAGCCGCGAGGAGTTACCGTTTCTGTTGGCGGAGAAATAGGAGAGGTGGGGCATCAGAATTCCACGCCTGAAGAGCTTCATGCATTTATGGCCGGTTATAACGAAAGAATGCGCCAAGGCTTAACCGGTATCAGTAAGATTTCTGTGCAAACGGGAACTTCCCATGGCGGGGTAGTCTTACCTGACGGATCGATCGCTCAGGTAAAACTCGATTTTAATACCTTGAAGACCTTATCCGAGATTGCGCGCAAAGAATACGGCTTGGCCGGCGCAGTGCAGCATGGCGCATCGACGTTACCTGCAGAGGCATTTCATAAATTCCCCGAATGTGAAACTGCCGAGGTGCATTTAGCCACTGAATTCCAGAATATGATGTATGAATCCAAGCATTTTCCAACTGAACTCAAGGCAAAAATGTATGAATGGCTCAGAACTAATGCAGCACATGAAGCCGAGGCCGGTATGACAGAGGAGCAGTACCTCTACAAAACGCGTAAAAAGGCACTCGGTCCATTTAAAAAAGAGATTATGGGCCTGCCCGGAGATGTACGCAATGCTATTGCAGCAGAAATTGAGGTAAAATTCGATTTCCTATTTAAGCAGCTCAACGCCGTAAATAATAAAGATTTAGTGAATAAATACGTGGCTTTGAAACGGGTATAATACGACAGTATATAAGGCAAATATTGTGGCTCTGCATGTGGGTCAAAGCGTAAGCAAGCAAATAAGCGAGTAAAGAATGTAGCGTAGAAACCTGGTCCGTGCGTAGCCCGCGGCACGGGCAAGCAAGGCCTCGGGCCTTATCCATCAATCGATCGAGTGCTTCTCGATCTTCTTTCCACAACGCCTTCCGTAAGCCCGGAATTTCGTGTCCCGGTATGGGGCAGGAATTCGTAGCTGGGCATAGGCATAGTACGGGCACATTATACCCTGATACTGCTGATTACCTCCTTCAGCGCCTCTGCGGATCGGCGGAGCTGTTCCTGCTCGGTCGGGGAGAGATCGAGCCGTAGAATTCCTTCCACGCCGCTACGGTTCACGATCGCCGGGACACCCAGGCAGACGTCGTTTATGCCATAATAATCATGGATAAGCGTGGAGACGGGGAGCACGGAATTCTCATCTCTCAGGATGGCAGCCACGATTCGCACCAGAGCCAGTGCTACCGCGTAATATGTGGCGCCTTTTGTCTCGATGATCTTATAGCCGACGGTTTTCACCTCCTCGAACAGGGCCCCCAATTCCGTCTTATAATCGCACTGCATCTTGCACTGGGGGCAGTACCGGGGGAAGAGCATCCCGCCTATGTTCGCATGGCTCCAGACCGGCAGCTCGGTGTCACCATGCTCGCCAATAATATACGCGTGCACGTTCCGCGGGTCCACGCGGCAGTGTTGGCTGATGAGGAACCGGAACCGGGAGCTGTCCAGGACCGTTCCGGAGCCGATAACCCGCTGCGGTGGAAAACCAGAGAGGTTTATCGTCAGATATGTCAGCACATCCATGGGATTGGAAACCACCAGCAGGATGGCATCTTCCTCATGCTCTACTATATTGGGGATAATCTGCTTGAAAATCGCTGCGTTTCTCTGTGTCAGGTCTATCCGCGATTCGCCCGGCTGCTGTCTGGCCCCCGCGGTGATCACCACGATGTCCGCATCCTTACAACCTTCGTAGCCCGCGGCATAGATGCGCACCGGCTGCACAAAGCTGGCACCGTGGTTGAGGTCCATGCATTCCCCTTCCGCCTTGTTTCTATCTCGCCCGATGAGTACGATCTCGCGCGCAAGCCCGCTGATCATCAAGGCGAACGCGAAGGTGCTGCCCACGTTTCCAGGGCCCACGATTGCTACTTTCGAATGCGTTACCTGCATTGTAACCACCCTTTCGGAGGCGAGATATCGCCCTAGAAGGGCGTGTAGACCTTTGTCTTGCTTTCCCAGCTGTCTCGCCACTCAATCTTCTGTATGAGTATCTTGAAGAGGCAGAACTCCGGGGACTCAGGGCCCTCAGGAAAGAACCGGGACAGATCTAGGGGAGCAATCCCCCACACCCGCTTCTTCTGATCCAGATCACCGATTGGTTGTGCCTCACCGGTGACGATCGCAACCTTATCGCCGCCGGGATGCTCCAAAAAGGAGAGGGCAATCCTGGGATTCGCCGTGATCTCCTGCACCTTTCGCGAGCTGCAGTGGGTCGCGACCCAGAGGGAGAGGTCGGCCTCCACGATGGGCGCTACCGGTCGAACCCGCGGCTGGGTGCCGTCACAGGTGGCAAGGTGTGCGCCGAAGAAGTTCTTCTTCATGATCTCCACTATTTTTGACTCTTCTGCTTGGTTCATTTTTGCTCACTCTTATTACCATTTGGGTAGGTTCTGAGCGAAAAATTTCCATGTAAAACTACCCTCCCGTCCCGTTACTATATCTCATGACCATCACGTTCATATAAGCTTTTTACCTTCCTAGCAGCCCCACAACCACAAGTGCGGAAAAACGCCTGCAGGCGAATTTGTCAAAAAGAATCAAAGATAAACACAGGCGCCTATTTGCGGATAAAAAATGGGCTCGATGCGATTCGAACGCATGGCCTCCGCCTCGTGAAGGCGGTGTCATAACCAACTAGACCACGAGCCCTACCCTTCCTGCTTCTTTACTGATACATCAGGAGACAACTTTAAATAATTTTTCTTTTGTGTGTGAGCACTCTATGGGTATGATGAGGGCGAAGTGGAGAAGGAATCGCGGGGCAGGGCTTTGAGCAATGAAGATCGAGATAATTAAGGGCGGCATTTGCGCGGCCAAAGGCGTCAGAGCATTTGGGCTCAAAGACGGGAAGAATGGCTTGACACTGATAGCGGGCAAAGGCACCGTTGCGGGTGCGTTCACGGTCAATAAGCTGCGAGCGGCGCCGACAGACTTCACGGCGAAGCAGATTGCTCACGGTCGGTTGAGTGCGGTCATAGCGAACAGCGGCTGTGCCAACAGCTTCACCGGTGAGCAGGGGATGCGGAACGCGGAGAGGATGGCAGAGCTTGCGGCAAATGCATTGCAGGTACCGAAAGCCGAGGTCGCGGTGCTTTCGACCGGCTCGATAGGCACGCAACTCGATATGGCGCTGATCGAGCGGCAGCTCGGAGCGGTCCTCGAAGGCATGACCGTCGAACCGGAAGGGAGTACGGCCGCAGCGCGAGGCATCATGACCACCGACACCTTCCCCAAAGAGGTGGCGGTACGCATCGAGGCTGAGAGCGGCGAATCGGTGGTCATTGGCGGCATTGCGAAAGGCTCGGGCATGATTGCGCCCCACATGAACACCGCAACCATGCTCGCGGTCCTTTACACTGACGCCGCTGTAGCGACCGACACGCTGCGGAGCTGTCTCCAGGACGCGGTTAACGACTCGTTCAATATGGTCATTGTGGACGGCGATATGAGCACGAACGATTCCGTGTTGGTTGTTGCAACCGGCCAGCGTGGGGCGATCGGTATAGAAACGTTCAAAGAAGGTCTAACGTTTGTCTGCCAGGCGCTGGCGAAGCTGATGGCGCGCGACGGTGAGGGCGCGACAAAGTTTGTCGAGGTGAGGGTGCGCGACGCGCAGTCCGTTGCGGACGCCCGAGAAGCGGCGCGAGCAATCCTCAGGTCACCGCTGGTGAAGAGCGCTATCTTTGGCGAACGGATCGACCTCGTCTGCGGCCGTATCGTTGCTGCACTTGGTGGCGTGTGCATCATCAGCCAACTTGACCAGAGCAAGCTTGCAATTGGTATACAGGGTGATACCGCTGAGGTGCTCGCCGTGCAGAACGGCCTGTTCCTGAAGCTCACGGAGCCCGCACGGGCGATCATGAAGGCAAAAGAGCTCTTTCTGACCGTGGATCTCGGAACGGAAGGTGGCGCGGAAGCCACTGCGTGGGGCTGCGATTTATCCTATGACTACGTGAAGATTAACGCCGCGTATTAGGGTTACCTGTTCAGTGACGCTGTCCAGGCGCGGACATTTCTCCGAGCCGCTTCGGCGATGTGCTCATAAAGGCTGTTCCCTTGGGCATCCATGCTCACCACGAGCGGTCCGAAGTCTTCCACACGGAGCTGCCAGACCGCCTCGGCCAGCCCCAGATCTTCCCAGTAGACCGCTTGTACTTCTTTGATTTGCGTAGCAGCTAATACAGCCGCACCGCCGGTCAGCGCGAAGTACACACAGCCATACCGTGCCAGTGCCGCTTTCGTCGCGCTGCCCATGCCACCTTTTCCGATGAGCCCGCGGATCTGAAGCTTTTCTATGACCTCGGGCGTAAGTGTCTCCATTCGCGTGCTCGTGGTCGGGCCCGCAGCAATAATCTCCCACACGCCCCCGTGCATCCTCACCACCGGCCCACAGTGATAGAGTATTGCGCCTCTGGGTATCGGGATCTCCGCGTCAGCACCGCGGTGGGCAAGGTCGATAATGCGCTGGTGCGCCCTGTCGCGTGCCGTGTAGACCTCGCCACTGAGGTGCACGATATCGCCGACCCGTAGCCGCTTCACCTCCTCTGCCTCCACCGGCGTGATCACGCGCTTCATGAGCTCGTTTCCTCCTGTAACGAAAGCTCCATCTGCTTCAAACCTTTATTAGAGTTCGCGCTTCTTAACACTACTACCACAACATGAGCGACCCTCACATGAACGAGCACAAGAACGCAGCGGAGAACGAGCAGTTGCGGGCGGCGAATAAGCCGAACGAGCTTGCTCTGGAGTACCATACGCGTTACACCGGCAAGATAGAGATCGGGCTGAAGGCGCCCGTTACAAGTTACGACGAATTCGCGATCTGGTACACGCCCGGCGTCGCGGTCCCCAGTCGTGCAATCCATGAGCACCGGGAGTATGTGTACGAGTACACGAACAAGGGGAACTTCGTGGCCATCGTTACGGATGGCACGCGTGTGCTGGGTCTGGGAGATGTGGGCCCAGAAGCGGCGCTGCCCGTGATGGAGGGCAAAGCTATGCTCTTTAAATATCTCGGTGGTGTTGATGCGTTCCCCATCTGCTTGGCCACGAGGGACATGGAGGAGATTATTACCATTGTGAAGGCGCTCGCTCCCACCTTTGGCGGCATCAATTTAGAAGATATCGAGAGCCCGAAATGCTACGAGCTTTTGGACCGCTTACGCGCGGAGCTGCAGATGCCAGTCTGGCATGATGACCAACAGGGCACAGCGCTCGTGATCCTCGCGGGCTTGATCAACGCTGTGAAGCTCGTGGGCAAGCGGCTCGACGAGGTGACCATATCGCTCATCGGCGCGGGTGCGGCGAATATCAATGTCGCGAAGTATATGCACCATGTCGGCGCGCGCTGGGAGAATATGATCATGGTGGATAGCAAGGGGATCTTGAACCCGGCGAGAACGGATGTGCGGGCCAATGCGCGGAAGTGGGCGATTTGCGAGAGGACGAATCGAGAAGGCCGGAGCGGCGGCATTGCCGAGGCCATGCGTGACACCGACGTGTGCATCGCGCTCTCGACACCCGGCCCGGGCGTGATCCGGAAGGAGTGGGTCGCGCGGATGGCCGACGAGGCGATCGTCTTCGCGGCGGCGAACCCCGTCCCCGAGATCTGGCCCTGGGAGGCGGAGGACGCGGGCGCTCGGATCGTCGCCACCGGGCGGTCAGATTTCAAGAACCAGATCAACAATTCGTTGGGGTTTCCTGCGGTCTTCCGGGGCGCTTTAGACGTGCGTGCGACGCGCATCACGGATGAGATGTGCATCGCGGCGGCAGGTGCGATCGCGCGCTATGCGGAAGAGCAGGGGTTGCAGGAGGACGCGATTATTCCGAGCATGGAGGAGCGCGAGATGTACGTCCGCGAGGCCTGTGCGGTTGGTCTGAAAGCGATCGAGCAAGGCATTGCAGACCGGAAACTGAGCGCGGCAGCGGTGGAATCAGCGGTACGAGCGCACCTTTACCCAGGGCCGACGAAAACTTTATAAAGCCACATGCCTATCTTTACTTGTAGCACCGGCGTCGACTTCGATTACGGGGATACCCAGCAGATGAGAAGTTGACTTCCGCTACATTTCAGAAGAAGGTGGTGGGGACACGAACCCAAGGATTGTCGTGTCCGACTGAGAAGCAAAAAACCCAATCTGGCGAGCCAGTAGATCTGATTGGTAACGTCAGGTGTGTGCCATATTAATTAACCCTGCCATTAACACTGGTTGATCCTGCCAGAGGCTACTGCTATCAGAGTTCGATTAAGCCATGTTAGTCGAGGGTGCTCCTTCCTCCTCGGAGGTTGGTGTAACCCGGCGGACGGCTCAGTAACACGTGGACAACTTGTCCTGTGGTCCGGGATAACCCCTGGGAAACTGGGGCTAATACCGGATAGAGCATCGATTGCTGGAATGCGCGATGCTCCAAGGCTCCGGCGCCACAGGGTAGGTCTGCGGCCGATTAGGTTGTTGTTGATGTAACGGATTAACAAGCCTCCGATCGGTATGGGTTGTGAGAGCAATAGCCCAGAGATGGGTTCTGAGAAAAGAACCCAGGTCCTACGGGACGCATCAGGCGCGAAAACTTTACACTGTGCGCAAGCACGATAAGGGAACTCTGAGTGCCTCCACAGGAGGCTGTTCAGGTGTCTAAAACGCATCTGAAGGAAGGGCTGGGTAAGACCGGTGCCAGCCGCCGCGGTAACACCGGCAGCCCAAGTGGTGGCCATTTTTACTGGGTCTAAAGCGTCCGTAGCCGGCCTGATAAGTTCCTTGGGAAATTTGACCGCTCAACGATCAAGCTTCCAGGGAATACTGCCGGGCTTGGGACCGGGAGAGGTCAGAGGTACCTCAAGGGTAGGGGTGAAATCCGTTAATCCTTGAGGGACCGCCAGTAGCGAAGGCGTCTGACCAGACCGGATCCGACGGTGAGGGACGAAGGCTAGGGGAGCGAACCGGATTAGATACCCGGGTAGTCCTAGCTGTAAACGATGCGGGCTAGGTGTTGGCATTACTGCGAGTGATGCCAGTGCCGAAGGGAAGCCGTTAAGCCCGCCATCTGGGGAGTACGGTCGCAAGGCTGAAACTTAAAGGAATTGGCGGGGGAGCACTACAACGGGTGGAGCTTGCGGTTCAATTGGATTCAACGCCGGAAATCTCACCGGAGGCGACAGCAAGATGAAGGCCAGGCTGAAGACCTTGCCCGATTAGCTGAGAGGTGGCGCATGGCCGTCGGCAGTTCGTGTCGTGAAACATCCTGTTAAGTCAGGCAACGGGCGAGACCCGTGCCCACAGTTGCCAGCATCTCTTCCGAGAGGATGGGCACTCTGTGGGGACTGCCGCCGCTAAGGTGGAGGAAGAAGCGGGCCACGGTAGGTCAGTATGCCCCGAATCCTCCGGGCTACACGCGTGCTACAATGGGTGGTACAATGGGTATCGACCCCGAAAGGGGGTGATAATCTCCTAAAGCCATCCTTAGTTGGGATCGAGGGCTGCAACTCGCCCTCGTGAACATGGAATCCGTAGTAATCGCCTCTCAAAACGGGGCGGTGAATATGTCCCTGCTCCTTGCACACACCGCCCGTCAAGCCAGCCGAGTGGGATTTAGGTGAGGCCATTCTTCTTGGGATGTTCGAACCTAGGTCTCGTAAGGGGGGCTAAGTCGTAACAAGGTAGCCGTAGAGGAATCTGCGGCTGGATCACCTCCTAATATATTCTACCAATCAGAGCTGAAAGTATCGCCGGATTGTTGGGTGAGCTTCTCATAACTTTACATTACCGCATGGTATATAGCTAGCTGGGAGATGGGCCGGGCTCGTAGATCAGTGGAAGATCGTCGCCTTTGCGAGGCGAAGGCCCTGGGTTCAAATCCCAGCGAGTCCATTCCATGTGTGTGACGGTGAGGAAGATCGATGTATGTAAATGAATGCACCTAGCAACCTGGGTGTTGCTAGGGAAGTACCGATGGAGAGGCGCGGCCTCTGCCAGATGAGGTTTGTAAACGCACTTGACAACTCTGACATCCAATGGGTTTAGTGAGACTGGTGATCATGCCATTTAGTGGATGGCTCGGCTCAAGCGCTGATGAGGGGCGTGCCAAGTTGCGATAAGCCTCGGGTAGGCACAAGGAGCCTGTGAACCGAGGATGCCCTAATGGGAACTCTTGACTCTTTGAGTCGATCCTTCGGGATCGGGAACGCTCTGAATTGAAACATCTCAGTAGGAGCAGGAAAAGAAATCAATTGAGATGCCGTGAGTAACGGCGAGTAAAAGCGGCAGAGTTCAAACCGAATCCCTTCTTGAAAGAGGCGGGAGATGTGGTGTGGTAAGTAAGGGTTAATAAGAGCCCGCCCTATTGAAGCTGAAGTCCTCTGGAATGAGGCGCCAGAGAGAGTGAGAGCCTCGTAAGCGCAAGATAGAGGGCTTGACCCTTCACTTGAGTACCGTAGGTCGGAATTCCTGCGGGAAGCTGGGGGCTACCAACCTCCAAAACTAAATACGTCTTGAGACCGATAGCGGAGTAGTACCGTGAGGGAAAGCTGAAAAGTACCCCAAGTAAGGAGGTCAAAAGAGCCTGAAACTAAATGGTGATAGAGTGATACGGCTTGGAAGTGATGACGCGATCCGAAGGAGCATCTCGCGAGGGATTAGTACGAGGATCGTAGAACAGGGTCGTATCTTACGTTCTGGAGAACGGGCCAGGGAGTATATCTCAGTGGTGAGGCTAACCGGGAATCGGGAAGCCGAAGGGTAACCAATAAGTTCGCATTCGCAAGAAGAGGAACGGCGTATGAACTGCGCGGAATCACTGGGATATGACCCGAAGCCGGGTGATCTAAGCGTGGGCAGGCTGAAATTCTTCGAAAGGAGAATGGAGGGCCGAACCGGTGATGATCTGCAAATCTCTCGGATGACCTGCGTTTAGTGGTGAAAGGCCAATCAAACCCGGCAATAGCTGGTTCCCCTCGAAACATACCGTAGTATGACCCGATCGGAGATGGATGGCGCTGTAGAGCAACCGATTGGGGGATACGGAGTCGAAAGACCCCGCCCCCCTGTCAAACTCCGAAGGTGCCATCGTCGTAGAGGATCGGAGTCCGGGCTAGGGGGTAAGCTCCTAGTCCGTGAGGGAATGAACCCGGACTGGGGTTAAGGTCCCAAAGCGTCGGCTAAGTGTTAACACTAAAGGGCGTTGCAGACCACAAACAGCTGGGAGGTTAGCTTAGAAGCAGCTATCCTCTAAGGAGTGCGTAACAGCTCACCAGCCGAGGTTTGCAGCACCGAAAATGGATGGGGCTGAAGCCGACCACCGATACCCTAGGGCTCCGCAAGGAGATCCGGTAGAGGGGCGTTCTGTCTGGGTAGAAGCATCTCTGTGAGGGGGTGTGGACCGGGCAGAAACGAGAATCCTGGCATGAGTAGCAGCATAGTTGGGTGTGAATCCCAACCGCCGAAGGGGCTAGGTTTCCTTGGCAATGTTCGTCAACCAAGGGTTAGCCGGTCCTAAGATATGTCCCAATTGGAGCATGTCAAATGGGAAACAGGTTAATATTCCTGTGCCGTCCAGCCTATGTACTTCGAGTACACCTGACGCTTCTGGGTAGATTGAGCGGTGTCGTCGCACCGTCCAAGCATCGAAGCCCATGGAGAGCCGTAATGGCGAGAAGTGGGTGAATATGTGATGGCGGAAGTCAGTTGAGCCCAGGGGCCCGTGAAAAAGGCGGCTGGATGTCCGTACCGAGAACCGACACAGGTGCCCCTAGCTGAGAAGGCTTAGGCGTGTCGGGTTACTCCAGCTAAGGGAATTCGGCAAATTAGCCCTGTAACTTCGGGATAAGGGGTGCCTGCTTCGTGAGAAGCAGGTCGCAGTGACAAGGGAAGGCTAACTGTCTAATAACAACATAAGCGACCGCAAGTCCGTAAGGATGTGTACGGTCGCTGACTCCTGCCCAGTGTGGGTATCTGAAAGCCCTTTTCAAGGGGACGAAGGACCTATAAACGGCGGGGGTAACTCTGACCCTCTTAAGGTAGCGTAGTACCTAGCCGCTTAATTGGCGGCTTGCACGAAAGAAGGAATGAGCCTTCTACTGTCCCTAGCTGGAACCCGGTGAAAATTCTATCCTGGTGAAAAGGCCAGGGACCCCCAAGGGGAAGCGAAGACCCCGTGGAGTTTTACAGCAGCCTGTCGCTGAGCCACGACTTCGGATGTAGAGCGTAGGTAGGAGGCGCTGAAGTGCTTTCGCTAGGAAGCATGGAGCCAACAATGGAACACTACCCTTTCGGAGTTGTGTCCCTCACTCGCAAGAGAACACCGGTAGGTGGGCTGTTCAGGTGGGGCGCCATACCCTTGAAAAGATATCGAGGGTGCTCTAAAGTTGACTCAGGTGGGTCAGAACTCCACCGTAGAGTGTAAGAGTAAAAGTCAGCCTGACGTGACTTCGCACAGCAGGAAGTCACGAGACGAAAGTCGGATCTAGCGAACTTTTAAGGCTCATTGGTGGGGCCTAAAAACGTCAGAAAAACTACCCCGGGGATAACGGAGTTGTCTCCAGCGAGAGTTCACATCGACCTGGAGGTTTGCTACTTCGATGTCGGCTTTCTCCATCCTGGCTGTGCATCTGCAGCCAAGGGTAAGACTGTTCGTCTATTAAAGGAGATCGTGAGCTGGGTTTAGACCGTCGTGAGACAGGTCGGTTGCTATCTACTGGGGGTGTATTGAGGTCTGAGGAGAAGCTGCTTTTAGTACGAGAGGAACAAGGCAGCGGCGCCACTGGTCTACCGGTTGTCCGACCGGGCATTGCCGGGCAGCTACGCGCTCATGGATAAGAGCTGAAAGCATCTAAGCTCGAAGCCATCCCCAAAAAGAGACCTCTTAAGGACACCGTTAGAAGAGCGGTTTGATAGGGCTGGGGTGTGAGACTCAAGGTGATAAACCGAGATTTTTAGCCCGCAGCTACTAACGTCCGCACCGGACAATCTCGCTGAGCCCAGATGAAATCAGAGTTGCAAGTGCGTTTGCCCTTCTCCTCACCTTCTTCTTCTTTTTGCAAGAGCACGTAACCACGGTAGTGGAACCCAGGCACATAACCTATTTTTAGAACTCCGCGCTATCAACAAGAAAGAGTTGGGTGAGGCCAGGCCAGGGTGGCGGAGCGGCTACGCGGCTGACTGCAGATCAGCTATACCCCAGTTCGAATCTGGGCCCTGGCTTCCCTGCATCTCCGGCGGTCGTTGGTCAGGCGCGTGCTTATGCTTATATTATATTATATTGTATTGTATACGTGGTTCGTGGCGCGGGTACGTGTCGTTTCGCACGTTGCTCGAGGCGCTGTTGCTTTTTCCCGTTTCAAAACGGTTAATTTCCCTATGTGGTGAATAATTCTCAGCCGATTTGCTAAAAAACCTTTATTCTGGCTCAAATACAGATTTTAACGGCTATTAACGCTCAGAACAGGGTGCGACCGAGGGTTTTATTAGGGTGGAGCGACAATAGCTCTCCAATAGTCTTCGGCTTTCTTGCAGTCGCGCGGTGGAGTGGAAGAAGATGGGTATAAAAGTTTACGCAACGAACGTGTGTCCGAATTGTAAGCTCGTCAAGGAGTTCCTGGCAGCTGAGGGCGAGCAGGTTGAGGAGGTGGATATTACGACAGCGGAAGCGCTGACCGAGCTGCGGATGGCGGGCGTCTTCACGATGATCACCCCCGTCGTGCAGATCGGGTCGCGGTTTCTCACCTCAGAGGTCTTGTTTGACGGTGAGGTATTACGGAAGGATATGCTAAAAGCAGCGTTAAAGGAAGAGGGAGGAGCATGAACCGACTTTTTGGTATCGAGAATGGCTCGGTGCAGACCACGCTGGGCGGGATGCGATTACGTTTTCCCAAGGTGCGAACCAGCGACGGGCATATAGTTGAGTGGGATCGGGAAGCGATCGTGAAGCAGCTTCTACGTGAGACCACGTTGGGTGCGAAATTCTACGGTAAGCCCGCGATTGACGTGGAGACGGCGCGTGAAATCGCGAGGGAGGCGGAGCTCCGGATCAAGGTGATGGGCATCTCGCAGCTCTCGGGCGCGCTCGTGCGCGAGATCGTGAACCAGATCTTGCTGGAGGAGTACAAGGAGCAGGAATGGCGAAACGTCTGCACCCGGGTGGGTACGCCGGTCTACGACGCGCATCTGATCGACGTTGGCGAGGGCTTCGAGGCGAACGAGAACGCGAACCTGCAGGACAACGCGGAGACCTCGCACAAGAAGAAGGCGGACAAGATCTGCAAGGAGCAGTATCTGTTGTTGTTGCCGCCGAAGCTCGCTGATCTGCACCTCAGCGGCGATCTGCACATCCATGATCTCGAATATTTCGGCACGCGCGGGTTCTGCCAGGACTGGGACCTGCGGTACTTCTTCTATTACGGCCTGATGCCGGATGGCTCGGGCACGAAGGCCTCGGTCGCGGGCCCCGCGAAGAAGCCGGAAGTGGCGATCCTGCATGCGGTCAAGATTTTAGGGAGCGCGCAGACGAACTTCGCGGGCGGCCAGGGCTTCTTCAATTTCCTCACCTTCATCGCGCCATACCTAGAAGGCTTATCGTACGATGAGATCGAGCAGTTGATGCAGATGTTCGTCTACGAGATGACGCAGATGCAGGTGGCGCGCGGCGGGCAGCTGGTCTTCTCCTCGGTGCAGCTCACGCCCGGCGTGCCGAAGATCTGGAAAGATAAGCCCGTGGTGTACAAGGGTGACGTCTGGGACGGCGAACGGGCGCCGTTGAGAACCTACGGTGAATACGAGCGCGAGGTGCGGCTGGCCTTCAAGGCGCTGATGAGCGTGATGCTGCAGGGCGATTACTGGGGCAAGCCTTTCAACTTTCCGAAGCCTGAGATCGCGATCGAGCCGTTCTTCCTGACAGAGGACGAGCCGTTCAATACCGAGCATCCGGATTTGCCCACGTATTCAGAGCTGTACGACCTGGCGTTCGAGCTGACCGCGAAGTACGGGTCGCCGTATTTCGATAATAAGATCCCGGAGTACCGCGGCGCGGGCGAAGGCGTGTCCTGTTACCAGTGCTGCGCGTACAGCTTCAAGACCTCGCCGGACGATGAGGACTTCAAGGATAAGATGTACTTCAGGAACGGCACGCACTTCACCATGGGCGGCTGGCAGGTGATCACGCTCAACTGCCCGCGGGCTGCGTATCGGGCGGATCACGACGACGAGCGGCTGTTTGCTGAGCTGAAGCGGCTGATGGACCGCGCGGTCGAGGTGCTGAAGATCAAGAAGCGGTGGATGCAGCAGATCGTCGAGAGCGGACGGATGCCGTTCGCAACGCAGCGGCCGAAGGATCCGCACACGGACGAGAAGGGCTCGATGGCTGTTCATCTCGACGAGCTCGTGTATATCATCGGTGTGGCGGGCATCAACGAGATGGTGCAGCACCACTACGGGAAGCAGCTGCACGAGGACGAAGGCGCGTTACGGCTCGCCGTGCACACGATGACCGTGATGGAGCTGTACGCGAAGGAGCTCTCTCAGCGCGAAGGCATGACCATCAGCTTCTCACGCACGCCCGCGGAGACCGTGGTGCAGCGGTTCGCGGTGGCCGATCTCTTGAACCAGGAGTTCAGGGAGAACGCGGTGAGCGTGGTGAAGGGCGACATCGAGAGCGCGCTGGCGCGGATCCATGAGACGCGTGATCTGCCTATTTACTACACGAACGGGACGCACGTGCCCCCCGCCGCGAAGATCTCACTGGCCGAGCGGATTGATATCGAGCACCGGTTCTTCCCCATCGTGGACGGCGGGAACATCATGCACATCTTCCTCGGCGAGGGGTATCCCGATCCACGTGGCGTAAAGAGTCTGGCGATGAAGATCGCAAAGAACACGCAGACGGGCTATTTCGCCTTCACCAAGGATATGACGGTCTGTAAGGACTGCGCGCATGTCACGATGGGGCTGCGGGAGGCGTGTGAGCGGTGCAACTCGGACAACCTCGATTACATATCGCGAATAACGGGCTATCTGCAGGCGGTGAGCGGCTGGAACGCGGGCAAGCGACAAGAATTAATGGATCGGATGCGGTATGGTGGGGACGAGGTACGGTGAAGGGTTTTTGGGGACCAAAATTAAACGTTAATTAAACGTTGTCATACATCTTCACGAAATCCTCCGGCGTCAATATTTCAACGCCGAATTCAGCTTTTAGCATTTCTCTATTGTTAATAAAGTGCCTTTTGTCTGAAGTGATAAAATAATCTCTTTTTGCTAGTATGTGAGCCAATAAATGATCCACATCAGCAATTCTTTTTTTGCTTTTTCCGTTAAACTCGCCAAAACTAAACCCCTCAAACATAATATCCCTCAACTTGTTTTCCATTTCTACAGTTTCTAAACTCCCGTAGCCATCTCTGATAACATCATCTGAGATCGATCCATATCTTGATATGCCATATCTAAAAACAGATCTTATTACCCCTACATTATTAGCGAAATCTAATAATTTCTTTTTTTTTCTCTTCGTTTTTATAATTTCTTTGATCAAATTCCACTCGTGTTGTAACTTTAACATCTATTAATCCTTCCTGATGCCAATAAATTATTTCTTTAACAGCTTCCGCTCGCTTTCTAATATCCTCTCTAGTGTCCTGCCTTTGCAAATCAATTAAACAGGAGGTATCTAGAGTGACTTTCGTTTTTGAATTTTCATCATCTCCGTGTTTCATTTTGAATCTCCTTTTCATTAGAAGACTTAAAAAGGACTAGCAGAGACCTCTTTTCATTCATATCCTCTTAGAATCGAAATGACTGAAGACTTAAAAAACCAGAGAAAGTTTGAATAGAACAATTGGCGCTCTAGGGAAGCTAAGAACATCGCGGGTAAGTCCACTCAGCAGCCGTCAAAAAGCTCAAAGAATTGAAAAGATGGCTTATTTTACGTTTTTGGCTATGGAACCCTATATCTAGGAATAATAAACCGCTTGCTACTCATCTCGCTGCTACGTCCCAGATACAGCCGTCGACACCCTTTCTCTGAGCACGGAATCGGTAACTTCTTTTAGAAGCCTTTACGAGCAACGGCGAGCGCGATAAAAGCCCTGTTCGCCGTCCGAATAGGTGAAGCAACACGCCTTAAATAGGTTGAGCCGCTATGTGGTAATAGGTTCTTTCTCATCCACCAAACGATCAAAACCTGAGGCATTGTAATGACCGCCAGAAAAGGATTTTTCATCGTCATCGAAGGCCTGGACGGCGCGGGCCTGTCCACGCAGTCCGCGCTCTTAGCCGCGTATCTGCGCAGTAAGGGCAACGACGTTCTGCTAACCAAAGAACCCACCGCGTCGCCGATCGGGAAGCTGACCGCGTTTGCACTAGGAGATCTAATCAAAGCAGCATTAAATCGCAAAATCGAGTTCTCCCCCTCCACCCTGCAGTTGCTCTTCGCCGCCGACCGTGCGGAGCACCTGAAGCAGGAGATCGAGCCCGCGCTTGAAGCCAATAAAGTCGTCATCTCCGATCGTTATATACTCTCATCGCTCGCCTTCGGCTCCGTGGACAACGACCTCAAATTTTTGCTCGCGATCAACGCGCGATTCAGACGACCAGATCTCACGGTGATTATCGACACGCCGCCCGCGGTATGTCTGGAGCGGATAGAGCGGAACCGTGAGAATATCGAGCTCTTCGAGGAGGAGCAGCGGCTGGAGCAGGTCAGAGCGCGGTATCTTGAGCTGCGGGAGTGCTTTGAGCACACCGTCATCGTGAAAGGCGATCGTCCGAAGGCGGAGGTTGCGAAGGAGATCGAAACGGTGGTCGAGCAAATGCTCTTCCATGCCTGAATGCGCATCACACCCAGCCCAATCCTTAGAACACCATCAGGTTTTATTTACCTGGAGCAGAATTAGTGCTCGGAGTGCTATTCTACGGAAGGCAGAGGAGGGAAACAAAGACAGCAATGCGCGTCATACCGATGATTTGTGATCCAACACACCAGAAACTCCTGCTCTTCGTCATTATTGGCGGGTTAGCAATCAGCTCATTCACCTTCTTCATCGAGGCAGAGCACTGGCAGGTCGGTATCGCCTTACTGCTCTTCTCCGCAGTGGCCTATGTGCTCTGGCGTGGGCATCCACGCGATGACTGCTACGCGCTCGTCTTCTGGCTGAGTTTTATTATGGGTGCCTCCGCGCTCTTTATGGATATCAAGGATCTCTTATAGCCAACCCAGATGAAACTCGAAAGACTGAGTACCGCGGAACGCGTCAAGCTCCTGAAGCTGCTCGGCCTGTTTGTCCTGCTGGGCGTTTTTCTCATGCTGGTACTCCTGCCGCGGGTCAATGCCGGGCAGCTCCCGATCTGGACCCCGTGGCTCGTGCTCAGTGCCGGCGCTGTTGTTTGGTTTGCAGTTGAACTCTTTGTGGAAAAACCGGCGGGCAGAAGGTTGAAGAAGGCCCTGGCTGTTGCGATCTTCCTGGTGCTCTTCGATTTCTCGTTCGAGAATTCTGGCACGGTATTCAATTTATGGTACAGCTCAAACAGTTTAGTGCCCGTGTGTATGCCCGTGGAATCGACCTATCCCGCGTGCGTGCCGATCGAGGTGATGCTGGTCATCCTGTTTGGCGGTGCGGCATGGGCGCTGTATGTCCCACAGGACTTCAAGCTTACCTACAGCGTGCTCGATATCCTTCTTATCGCGACGTTCGGCGCGATCGGCGAATATGTCCTGATCCAGTTCGGATTGATGCACTACCTCCAGTGGTGGACCTCCACACACGCCTTCCTCTCATACGTGGCCACGTGGATCATCCTCCATCTCGTGAAATATAGGATTGTTGGCTGAGGCTTGCTTGTGCGAGCTTATATACGCGCTTATCGTTACAGTTACAACCTACAGTCCAAATCGCTCCATCAACCATAGCAGCGCCGTCAGGGCTGCGGCCACGGGAATCACGAGGATCCATGCGTTCATCTTGAAGAGCGTTGGCAGCGTGAGTTCGCCGAAGTCGCCTTTGCTCAGGATCGTCTGCTGCAGCTTCGGGTAGAGCGCGGCAAAGATGCCTGCGCCGATCAGCATCCCGACGACGCCGCCAAAGAGCGCATCGAGCGCGCCCTGGCCGACCGCACCCGCGACGGTCCCCGGGCAGTAGCCGAGAATACCGAAGCCGATGCCGAAGAGGAGACCCCCGATGACCGAGGCGCCGAAGGATCCCGGCTTTGGATGGAGCTGCGCCAGGCCCAGGCTGCGAAGCAGGTGCACGCCCAGCATCCCGGTGATCGAGGCCGCGAGCATGATCTTGACCACGGTAAAATCGGTGAGCAGTAACTGCCCGATGATTACATTATAGTCTGTCACGCCACCTTTCTGGAGCAGGAAGCCGAATACGATCCCGATAAGCAGTCCAAGCACCAGTTGCAGGTTCTTCTTCTCATGCAGTCCTGTTAACATGCTTTCGTCCTCCTAACCGATGACATAAAAGATGAGCATCGCTGCGGCGATACCGCCGATGAAGAAGCAGATCGCGGCGAGCCAGCTACTGATTGCTAACTGGAGTGTCCCGCTGATCCCATGGCCGCTGGTGCAGCCGCCCGCCCAGCGCGCGCCGAATCCCATGAAGAACCCGCCGATGAGTGCCACGAGCCACCTGAGCACCGGATTGGTGCCAAAGGCCGCAGCCCACGTGCTCGGCACCCAGAGCAGCTGAAAGGCGCCAGAGAGCTGCGCGGAGATGAATGCGCCGATCACGACACCTACAACGAGCATCCACTCCCAATCCACCACGGGCGCGAACTTCTGGTAATAAGGCTTCTTCAGCACCTTCTTACCGCGGACGAGCCGCTCAAGCATCCCGCTCGTGCGTGCATATGCGGTTGAACAGCCGATCGGCTTGTCAGAGAGCACGAAGGCAAACCAGCTCAGGACGCCGATGCCGATACCCACTACATATGGAGACCAGCGCGCCATAGTGAGCCAATCCATAGCTCATCCCTCCCCCTTCGCTTGTGGTTCGGGCGGGAAGAATCGCGGCCCGTGTGGCACCGAGCAGACCGGGCATTCGAGGCCGTAGCCTGCCGCGTTGTAGCCCGTCATGCCGCCCGCGACATTAAATACCTCCACGAACCCGTGCTGCTTCAGAATGCTCACGCCCAGACTCGAGCGATGGCCGGTATTGCAGATGACGATCGTTGGCGCGTTCGGATCAAGTTCGGTGTACCGCGTCCGGAGGTCAGCGAAGGGGATATTGAGTGCGCCCGAGATATAATACTTCGCGTATTCGCTCGGCGATCGCACGTCAACGAGTACCATCTTCTGATCGCCGGTGATCGCTTTATGGAACGCTTCTATCGATAGCTGCCGGACGTAACTCGTCGGTAAGCCCGCCTTTGCCCATTCGAACATCCCGCCGTCAAGATAGTCGGTGACGTTATCGAGCCCAACGCGTCTCAGCCAGACGACAGCCTCTTCTGCTTGCTCGCTGCTGTCGGTCACCAGGAGAATATCAGCGTTCGGCGGCAGCACCCAGCCCGCGAAGGTGGCGAAATTGCCCGCGAAGTCGATGTGAAACGCCCCGGGCACATGCTGGCACCCGAAGGAGTCGTAACCACGCACACCGACCGCGATCGTATTGTCCCGTCTCGAGCGCTCGTAGAAGAGCTTCGGGTTTAAAGCTTCCAGCACCGGCAGGGTTCGCACCAGTGTCGGCCCGCGGCGGTTGATCTCGCTGCAGCGACTGAAATGGTCAGGCGCAGGGGGCATGTCTGTGGTCAGCGATGTGATAAACTCCTCATGATCCGCGATCTGCAGCTCGGGATTATACCTCCGTTCATACCCGATGGTGCTCGTCCGCTTCGCGCCGAGCATACGACCACAGAGCGAGCCGGCGCCGTGCGCAGGATAGACCTCGCAGAAGTCCGGCAGTTGGAGAAGTTTCTCGTGCAGACTGTCGTATAACTTCGACGCCAGTTCCCGCGCCCTTCCCGGGAAGAGATCCGGTCGTCCTACATCGCCGACAAAGAGCGTATCGCCACAGAAGACACTCACCGGCTCCTCTCCCCGCGTACTGTCCGAGACCACGTAGCTGATATGCTCGGGCGTATGGCCCGGCGTTTCCAGCACTTGAAGTTGCATATCCCCGATCTCGAACGTGTCGCCTTCGGTGACGCCAACATGATCGAAGGCGCAGTTTGCGGATTTCGGCGCGTAAATCTGCGCATCCGTGCGATCCGCGAGCTCGAGATGTCCGGAAACGAAGTCGGCATGGAGATGCGTCTCTAGGATATGGGTGATGTCCATATCCATGGCTTTGGCAGCCTCGAGATAGATCTCCACATCACGTCGGGGATCGATGATCGCGCAGGTCGTGGTTCCGCCAAGCAGGTATGAACTGTGCGCAAGACCCTTCACAAAAAACTGCTGTATAATCATGCGTCTACACCTCCAGTAGGGTTGCTAACGCGCCTATAGGATAAATAAGTTACGGTGTGCGTGAGCAGGCTACGGATTCTGAGGACGTAATGTCGATTCCGCCGTACGGACACCATGGTCGAGGATAATGGATGGTTAAGCTTCCACTTTGGTCCGCTCCACGCACGGATAGGACGCAGCCAGCTCCCGGTCAAGGAAATAGCTGAGCACCGTCCTGATGAGCACGATTCCGCCCAGAATAGCCATCTCTTCCAGCGTCGGATCGGTGACGGTCCTAATGATATCCGCGGCGATGAGGAACTCCAGCCCCAGCAGGAGATATGACCCAAGTTGATGACGAAGCACTTCCCGTTCTCTGCAAATTGCTCTGCCCCTCAGTCGGGAGAATTCGAGCCGCAACACTCTGCTGAAGATGAGCAGGACACCCCAGACGATGACCCCCATGCCAATGAGTCCGATGCCCGTATAGAGGTAATAGAAGATGTCCATGGCCTTCGCACGCGGGTTTCCGCTTCACCGCATGCTCTCGTAACCCTGTTGTTATACATACAATAAATAGATGAGCCCGACGGCGATCACGATGAAGATGATTGTCAGGATCCCGCCTGCTTTCAGGTAATCGGCGTTGTGATAGCCGCCGGGAGCCATTAATAACGCATTCACCTGATGTGTGGGCAGAACGAAGGAGTTGGCGGCGCAGACGGCGACGAGCAGCGCGAGCGCGCGGGGACTAATCTGGGCCACATCACCGATGATGAGCACGAGCGGCACCAGAACAACGGTGGCCGCGACATTGGACATGAAGAGGCTGAAGAGTGTCGTGAGCGCGGCGATGGCGACCAGAATGAGGAGGGGATGGCTGCCCTGTAACGGTGAGATCATACGGGTAGCGACCAAGCTTGCCGCGCCGGTCTTCTCCATCGCGATCCCCAGCGGGATCAAGCCGGCGAGCAGGAAGACCGTGCGCCAGTCAACGGCCTTATACGCTTCGTCGATCGGCACGATGCGCAGGATAATCATCGCCAGTGCACCGGAGAGGAGCCCGAGCGCGAGCGGCACACCCAGTAAAATCAGTGCAATGGCGCCCAAAAAGCACAGGCTTGCCGCGGTTGGCCGCGATTTCCCCGCGGCTTCGGTCTCGATCGGCGTGACAAGCACGAAGTTGCGGTTATCGGCCATCGCCTTGATATTCTCCCAGTGGCCGTGGATGATCATCGCATCACCTGGCTCTAAGATACGGTCCGAGAAGTCTTCTCGCTCCTCGCGGACACCGCTCAAGAGCATTATAGGCTCCACGCCGTAGGTCTTCCGGATCGCCAGTTTCCGCATCGTCTTTCCCGCTACCGGTGCGCGCGGCGGTATGATGAGCTCAGCGAATCCGGCGACTTCGCCGCTGCGTAATGCCTCAAATTGCGGACTCGCTGTCGTGACCTCCAAGCGGAAATCGGCGATGAAGCGTTCGAGATCGCGCTGGGTACCGAGCACCGCGAGCTCCTGGCCCGCGACGAAGCGGGTGTAGCGCCATGGTGCATAAAGCAGCTCTTTGCCCTCTGTGAGCGCCAAAAGGTTGATAGTGTAACGCGCCCAGATCTGAGCTTCTTCCCGCGTCTTCCCGATGAGCGGGCTATCAGGCGGGATGACACAGTGAAAAATGGTCGAGGGCAAGTCCCAGGTCTCGATCAATTCCTGCTGCGGACTGATAATCTCCCCTCCTTTACTCTCCGGGAATACCCGTTTGCCAAGGGTCAGGAAATAGACAATGCCTGCGGTAAGAAGCACAATACCGATGGGTGTCACACCGAAGAGGCCGAAGGGCTCCTGCCCGCCTTGCCGTAAGAGATCATTGAGGATGATGAGCGGGCCGGAGCCGACCATGGTAAGCGTGCCGCCCAATATGCCCGCGAAGCCCAGCGGCATCAGGAGCCGTGAGACAGGTATGCGCATCTTCTTGGAGATCCGCATCACCGCCGGCAGGAAGAGCGCGACCGCGCCGATATTCTGCATGAACGAGGAGATCAGTCCGACCGCAGCGGCCACAAGTCCAATCAGTCGTCTCTCGCTCTTGCCCGCCACGTTGATTATCTGCCGGGTGATCCGGTTCATCACGCCCGAACGCCCCACGCCATAGCTCAGGATCATCACCGCGATGATCGCCACCACGGCGTTGCTTGCAAGGCCTGAGAATGCTTCCACGGGGGTAATCAGCCCCAGCCAGGGCAGCGTGACCATGACCAGGATAGCAATGATATCGACGCGAAAAGCCTCCGTCACGAAGAGGATAACGGTGACCACGAGCACCGCCAGCACGAGTATGATTTCAGGCGTCATAACCCTCTCCACAACCTCTTAACACGGTTTACGGTTCATTCGCTCGCTTTTCCTCCTTTCGCACCGGCGATCATGGGCTTCAGTCGAAAAGCGTCTGCATCTGCACCCTGAGAAGAGCGAAAGCTCCGAGTTTATGGTCTTGAGCCGTTATTCGTGCCATTCTATTGGTGCCACGGCATAAATAACTTGCGAGCGCGCCGGTTCTTCAATCTGAGACTTCTACTGATTCACGCAAACCGCTGCTGCTTCGCATCGAGCACACCCAGCGTTGAGACGCGAACGCCGACCAGCCGTATCTGCCTTTTGCCCGCTCTCTCCCCGATAAATTCCTTGAACAGCTCCCGCGCCGTCTTCGTGATTGTAGCGAGATCGGAATGGAACGCTCTGAAGGTCTTTGCACGCGTGTATACCGAGAAATCGTCGAACTTGACCTTGATCGCGACCGTCTTGAAGCTAAACCCTTCGCGTACCAGGTGCTCATGTACGCGTTCCGCTAACGCATCGATGCAGCGATTGAGCACCTCAGGGTCGCTTGTATGCTCTTCTAGCGTCGTCTCGCGGCTCAGTGATTTGCGCTCCCACTTCTCTTCCACCTCACGCTCGTCGATGCCGTTGGCCACCTGATGCAGTCGCCATCCGTATTTGCCGAATCGCGCCACGAGCTCTTGCACGTCTCTTCTCGCCAGCTCGTGAATCGTCGCGATCCCCCGTTGTCTCAGCGTCGCGGCCGTTTTTGGGCCCACGCCCGGGATCTTCTTCACCGGTAGGGGCGCTAAGAACTTCGATTCATTTCCCGAGTCCACAACGGTGAGCCCGTCAGGCTTCTCGAAATCCGAGGCGATCTTTGCCACGACCTTGTTGGGCGCGACGCCAATGGAGCAGTTGAGTCCTGCCTTCTCCGTGATCTCCCACTTGATCCGCTGTGCATACGCGCGCGCTTCCGGCCAATCGTTGACGCGGGTGCTGATATCGAGAAAGGCCTCGTCGATGCTCACCTGCTCGAATTTATCGGCGAAGGACCGCAGAATGCGCATGATCTGCTTTGACGCCGCTTTATACAGCACCATATCCACCGGTAGGAAGATCGCGTCGGGACAGAGCTGGTAGGCCTTTGAAAGCGGCATCGCCGAGTGGACACCATATTCGCGTGCTTCGTACGAGCAGGTGCTCACGACGCCGCGTATTCTCCGCTTTTCTGCTCCTGCTCCTTCGCCAGTCTCGAGCTCTGCTTCCGGCGGGATTCGGCCACCCACGACGACCGGTTTACCCTTCAGATCTGGCTTCTCACGCATCTCGACGGCCGAGAAGAAGCTGTCCATGTCCACGTGCAGTATGACTCTCATCTCTTATGCGGTCTACAGCCGCTTATACCATTTCACGATCCTGAATATGAGCACGGTGATGATGCACGTTACGGCAATGCCGACCAATTTCCTCTTTATTGCGCCTGGCTGAGAGCGCTCAGCGGGTGTCTCACTCGTCACGGAGGCGTTCCAGTCGTGAAGGAAGACCGCCTCGTTCGCTTTTGTTATCGTACAGCTCGCCCACTATCGGACGAACCGCTTCCCAATCAAGCAACGATTCAATCTCCGCAAGTTTATCACCAAGCCGCGCCACTCGCTTGTACGCTTCATTCAGGCCAAAATCAACAAAACTTTTCATGATAGTGAATATATGTTTTGGTATATTTAAAATTACAGGGTGTTGCTAGTATGGGGTTTTTCAAAATTCTCCATAAATTAATCGCACGCACTTCCCATAGATTTTTAAACCAGGATAGGCAATTTTTATTAGTTTTATCGAACGCGTGATCAACGTTTTGCAATGAAAAATATCATTGTTGGCGGTGGGAGAGTAGGAAGAGAGCTGGCAGTTCAGTTGCCGGAATCGGTTGTTATCGAGATAAACCCGGAAAAGCGGAAAAAGTTTTCGGAAATAAAGGGTGTGGAGGTGGTCACTGGTGACGGAAGTGATGAGGAATTGCTCGATCGAGTGGGTTTAGATGATGCCGTTGCTTTTATCTCACTCACCAGTAATGACGATGTCAATTATCGCGCTGCGGCTATTGCGAAGAATCGTGGCGTCCCCAAGATAATTGTTCGGGTGGAAGATCCCGAGGACCGGGAGCGGTTCCAGAAGCTGGGCATTGAATACATCATGTTTCCTACGAAGATAGTGGCAAATCTCATTGGAGATCTGTTACGCTTTGATGTGGGGAAGAAACTATCACCTTTTACCAAAATCCTCGTTCCAATACTGAATGAAAATACGGTGGATAAGGCGTTCAAAGAAGCTTTGCTCGTTGCTTCCGTGGCACGGGCTGAGGTCACTGCTATATCGTCTGCAGATATAAATAACCAAAAAATGATGGCTGAAGCAAAGGAGATGGGTGTAACTTTCAAGATATTGCTGGAGGAGGAAAAACTGATGGACATCATTAAAAAACACTTGCATTATCCGAGCTGTATCATTATAGACCGTGTAAAAGAGCACTCATATTATCCTGATTGTGTGATAATAGACCAGGAAGAACTCAGCATGATGGATAAAATATTTAAACGAAGTGTTATTTTAAAGTTAATAAAATGTGCTTCCTGTCCCGTGCTTGTAGCACGTACATTCAGGTATTACGAGCACGTGCTTGCGCTTCTTGATTCATCCGAGATATCAGAGCGTGTTGGCTGGCATGCGGTTCAGTTAGCCCGTTTATGCGGGGCTGATCTGCATTTATTCTTTTTGGAAAATGTTCCCAGTCAATTGATCGACGGGGTAAAGAAATTAGGAGAGAAAGGAAACGTACGGATTATTGAAAAGTGGATAGATGGTAACCCAATGATAGAAGCGGTAAAAGAAGTGAAAAGTGAGCATTACGAACTCGCCGTGATTCCTTGGAGAGGAAAGGGGATCATACGGTCAGACATGATCAGGAAAATAGTAAAAGACGCTCCCTGCTCTGTTCTCACCGTTATATGATGCTTATGATAACAACGCCTTATTTTGCTTTATTTACAATCGCCGTTTTTGCGTTCTTGATCCCCCTCCTTTGTGGTAGAATCGGCGTCCCGGCAGTAGTTGGAGAGCTCATCTGTGGTATTATTGTCGGTAGAAGTGTACTGGGGCTTTTTACCGGAGAAGAAGAAGGAATAGCATTTCTCGCAAGCTTTGGATTTATATTCCTGATGTTTTTGGTAGGTCTGCAAATAGATTTCTCGCAGGTTGAGGTTCACGGAGCAAAATTGTTTATTCTTGGAACGTTACTCTATCTCCTCACGCTCGGCATTTCGATATTCCTCGTGTATAATCTCATCTCGCCTACGGCGGAAATGGAAATGTTCTATCTTGCACTTGTCTTCTCGACCTCTGCAGTAGGCGTAATCGTGCCAACGATCGGGGAACAAGGCCTGTTAAGAAGCGAACTTGGACAGACAATTATCATATCAGCATTCATTGCGGATTTTGCCACCGTGGCACTCATTACAGTACATACGCTCCACCTTGAAAAGGGCTTGACATGGGAGATGTTTTTAATTCCGCTCGTATTTGTTTTGTTTTTCGTGTTCTATTACGTGGGTAAGCTTGTCATCTGGCACTATCCAGAGCGACTTTCAAAGTGGTTTAAGTCCGACCAACCATCAGAGATGGGGGTGAGGGCTTCCTTCGCATTATTGCTGGTATTCGTTGTTTTAGCGGAGGTTGTTGGCGTTGGAGCCATACTGGGTGCGTTTCTCGCAGGCGTGATTCTTGCCATTTTATTCCGTGGCGGGACGGTTCTCGAACAGAAACTCTATGGAATCGGATACGGATTCCTTGTACCCATATTCTTTATAACGGTAGGAATGAAGTTCGAACTGGACGCCGTGATCGGCGGCGGAATTTATCTTATTCCACTGCTACTTTTAATTGCATTCCTGGTGAAAATAGTGCCGTCAATGCTCTTACTCACACGCCATTCGTTCAAGGATCGCTTTTCTGCAGGCATTTTACTTTCGTCAAGACTGAGTTTAATAATTGCGGTGGCTGCCGTCGGGATAGAACTCGAATTGATAACGGTGACCATGGGTTCGGCAATCCTTTTGCTTGCGATAATAACAAGCATCAGCTGTCCCACCATTTTCAGGAGGCTACATCCGAAGCGAAGGAGAGAAAGAGGCCCGTAATGCTCACTTGAAATAACGTTATAGCAGTACGAGAAACCGGAAGTGATCAAAGAGAAGATACTGGAGCTGGAGCAGAATATTGTGAAGACTTTAGAAGAATTAGAATTGTAACCTAAGCTTATTTCCCCCAGTTGAATATCTACAAACTTAGCTTTGAAATGAATGGTCGTAGAGATCTATTGAGCCTTATCATCGCATCGACCATCTCTTCATGAATTTTTGGCCATTTATCTTCGTCTCTCTATCCCCCCGTTGTGATCTTTTTCCGTATTCGACACGCGCGCTTCCTGCCAGTCGTGGACGCGGGTGCTGATATCGAGATAGGCCTCGTCAATGCTCACCTGCTCGAATTTATCGGCAAAGAACCGCAGAATGCGCATGACCTGCTTTGACGCCGCTTTATACAGCGCCATATTCACTGGGAGAAAGACCGCGTCGGGACAGAGCTGGTATGCCTGTGACAGCGGCATCGCCGAGTGGACACCGAATTCGCGTGCCTCGTACGAGCAGGTGCTCACGACGCCGCGTATTCTCCGCTTATCTGCTCCTTCGCCAGTCTCGAGCACTGCCTTCGGCCGGATTCGGCCACCCACGACGACCGGTTTACCCTTCAGCTCCGGCTTCTCACGCATCTCAACGGCCGAGAAGAAGCTGTCCATGTCCACGTGCAGTATGATCCTCATTTCATATGCACTCTACAGCCGCTTATACCATTTCACGATCCGAACTATGAGAACGGAGATGATGAACGTTACGGCAATGCCGACCAATTTCGTCTTCACCGAGCTTGACGGAGAGTCCTCAGTGGGCGCCTCGCCAATATTTGAACCCGTGACCGAGCCGCTTTTCACCGAGGCGTTCCAGTCGTGAAGGAAGACCGCCTCGTAGAAGGCTGCTACCGCTTCGCTATCCACAATGACGCCCACTTCACGGTTCTGCACCGAATTGCCGTTCCAGTTGAGCGAGGTGATAACTGCGGTCTGACCATCCACGATCAACCCCTTCGTGTGTACCTTGACCACGCCGAGCTCATGTAAATCCGCCAAGTTCGCCTCTATATTCAGATCTTCGTCACGCGCTACCTGGTCCAGCCATGCAACGACGTCGTCGTTATCATTTAACGATTCGAGGTTGTAATCGTTGGAGTCCAGCAGCACTTTCACCTCGCAGCCGCGCCGGGCAGCCGCGATCAATGCGGTAATAAAGGCGTTCTCGTCTTCGCCCCAGTAACGCTGGGCTGAGAACTGCTGCACGTAAATGCGCTCATCCGCGTTCCGGATGGTGCCCAAGATCGTCTCATTACCGAGTACGGAATCCGGGGCGATGATCGGGATCACCGTGAACTCGCCCGTTACGGTTACTGGCTCGAACGCAGCAGCGAAGGCGCCCTGCGGTATCCATGCGCTCGTGCTGCTCGTCTCGGCATCGGGTATGTCCGCTGTCAATGCCGTGCCACGGTAGAAGTCCTCAAAGAAGAGCGCAGTGAAGTAGTTCGCGACGTCTTTCTCTCGTATAGCGATCCCCCAGCCGCGATTGCCGAACGAGTTGTCAACGGGCACGCCGGTCAGTTTCCAGTTCTCGGTCATCACGATGAGCGTTCGGTTATCGATGACGGCATACTTGGCATGGTTGATGTACGGGTCATCTGCGAGTCGTACTTCTACACCGCGTTCCAGGGCCTGGTTCATACTGTACCGCTCTTCAGCCGTGATGCCGCCGACCGGGCTGCTTTCGAGCAGGAGCTTCACCGCCACGCCGCGATCCACCGCAGCCCCGAGCGCGTCCATGAGGTGCGGCTGCTCGAGCTGATAGAGGTTGATGTAGATTGAGGTGGCTGCCGCGTCGAGTTCGCGCTGCAGAATGGGGAAACTGCAATCGGGCGAGACGAAAGCAGTCATCTCACCGGAGCAGGAGAAAACCGCTGGCTCGTGATAGGACGCACCAAACGGCAGCGCGAGCCAGTCATCACACTGGTCTGAGTCCAGCGCCCCTTTTCGTCTCACAATCATACCTTCACGCGGCTTTTCTAACGGCGCGCCGCGCCACCCCTCTCCCGTGTAACTGCACGCGCCGTACATGACCACGTCCACCTCTTCTCCCGCCTCGTTCACGAGGATCACTTCGTCACCCGTATTGCGCAAGGCGAAGGTCTTGCCGCTGGTTTGTAATTGCGGTACCGCAGGGTCGGAATCGGGACCGTATTCGAACCCGGGCTTTTTGCACCCTATCATAACAGCGCTGCGGTGCGCCATGAACGATGATGCATTGCGCGTGACGTACAGGGTTTGATTTGGCGAGAGTTCAACGGCGGGCAAGATAAGGGTGCCTTCGGTATCAGTGATGCTCCAGCCCTCGAGATTTACAGGATACGCTGTGGGATTCGTGAGGGCGACGTACTCGTCCAGCTCATTACTCGTTGCCGTATCCGGATAGAGTTCGGTGATAAGCATCAGTGCCTCGGTTTCGCGGGATTGGGCTGCGATGATCGGGGTGAGAATCAGGAGAACGAAGAGCATGAGTATGACTGCAAATGCGAATCGTTCCATGTTCCGAGCACCTTTCCCTGCCATTTCCCTACAGACGCCACTCGAACAGGCACGCAACGATCTTCTCGGTGACATCAACACCGCACGCCTGGTTAATGCCTCTGCCCGACGGTGTCCCGTTGACCTCGAGCACCAACAATCCGTTCTCGCCCTCGATCAGGTCAACGCCTGCGAAATCCGCGCCGACCGCTTTAGTCGCACGCACCGCGAGGTCTCGTATCTCTTCGGTTAGCTCACACGTTACGGGCCTTCCGCCCTGACTCAGGTTACTGACGACCGAGCCTTCGAGCGAGACACGATACATAGCGCCGAGTGCTTCATCGCCAACCACAAAGACGCGAATATCACGACCTGGATTCGGTACGAACTCCTGAATGTAGAGCACACCGCGCTCTTTAAGCAATCCTTCGAGGTTCGATGGCATATTCGGCTCTTTTCCTGTCAGCATGACAATGCCTTTGCCCTGGCTGCCGAAGATGGGCTTCACTATCGCGCTCCCCCATCTAGCGATGGCATTGAGTGCGACATCCAACTCAGCCGTTACGGTTGTGCGGGGAATGGGGAGATGTGCGCGCTGGAACAGGAAAAAGGAGTAGAATTTGTTCGCCGCGTTCTGAATCGCTGCAGAGGTGTTCATCACCGGCATGACCGCTTCTAACTGCCGGATAAGATCGAACTTGAAGGAGATCTGTTCGAGCGCGAAGCTGATGCCCACGTCGCGGACGATGAGCGCATCGATATCAACGGGTTGTGATCGCGCATCGGAGATCGAGAAGGTGGCCGATGAGAGCGAAGCGCTGAGTTGAGCGAGATTCAGAGGCACCGCTTGTGCACCCTTCCTCTCAATATTTTTAATAAATGCAGCGGCAGTCCAGTCCTCAGGGCCGGTAAGGGCGACACCAATTTGGAGATCTTTTTCAGGTACCATCGTATCTTGAGCTTTGATCGTTACGACGCAGTTACGGATAGGCGACAATCAAGGGTACCGTTCCCGTCTTCTTCGCCCTCTTGTTCGCCGCTACGTGCGCCACATGATCACCGCAGATGAGCAGCACGCCTTCGCGCGCGCGCACAGCCGTCGCTATTTTCCCCATATGTTTATTTATTAGCTGTGCCGCGGTATGTAAATCTTTGTTCCGGTGCGCGAACCGGTCGATGGCGCGGAGGTGCGCGAAGACGAACCGCACCTCCTCCTTGTGCACCACGGAAACCGTGTGCATGGTTATCAACGCGTCATACTCCTCTATATCTTCGCGATCGTCAACCGGGCATACGTAGCTAATTCGGCCGACGAGCGGTCTTGTACCCTCTGTCTCGAGAATGGCCGCGGTGGGCATACCCGCGTCATTGAGCAGCTCCAGAATCGAGTTCACCGGTGAAGTACCGACCTCTTTGCTCGTGAGGATTCCGTGCTCTTCTGGCAGAAGCCCGGTAAGGATCGAGGCAATCGCTGGCGTGGTCGTATCCGTCACCGTTTCACAATCGAACACTAACCCTTCGGAAGCGAGCTCGTGCAGCACCTCTAGGTCATCGGCAAGCGCAGAATAAAGGGGAGAATCAAGGCTGTCGATCACCATCAGTGTCACCACCGAAGGGTTATGGGCCTGCAGGAACGCGAGGAGCTGCTCCACAGGTCGTTTTGAGGACTCCAGAGGCACTCCAAAGAAGGCAGCGAGGGTCGGTGCGATATGTAAGAGCGAAATAAGTTGCATATGAAAGAGTCAGTTTTTTCATTGATATAAGTTAGTTAGATAGACCTTCCGCGAAGCAGGGCAGTTGTCCTTTTTGTGGTTAGGAGGGTTGGAAAGGGGGGTTTGGCCTTACGGTATTGGTTCGTTTTTGTGGTTAGGAGGGTTGGAAAGGGGGGTTTGGCCCCTTACAGATAGAGCTCCTTCCGCCGCGCTTCCAGCAGCTCGATCGCCCGCCCTAAGTACTCAGCAGCCGTCATTACCTTCACGTTATTACGTGCCGCGCACGCGTACACCTCCGCTATCCGTTCCTTATATTTGAGATCGCGCATGAAATGGTGCTCCATCAAAATTTCCCGGACAGAGGTCTCCCTTATGATCCGGTTGATATGCTCGATCGAGCGTGCCAGGCTCTGCTGCGAATAGCGGAACCCGAGCATATACGTCATCGGGCCGTCCAGTATGAGTATATCAGGCTCTTCCTGCAGGATGAATTCCGCCTGCTCCGCTACCGCGGGCCCTTCGACATCACTCGTAAAGACCAGCTTCTCACCGCCGCACGCGATGCTCACCTCCACCACGTAGCCGAGCTTGGCGTTCGTGCCATGAAAGACCGCCGGTGAGAATCTGATGGTTGTCAAACCATATGTGAATTCGTTCCCGTCCGCGATCTCGATGGTTTGTGGCAGGTCAGCGAGTTGCTCTAGGAAGAATGCCGCGCGCCCGCGTTGACTCCGGTTGATCTGCTCCTCGGGATGCTTGAGATACACGACCTTGCCCTCGTAGAGCTCCGGCTCGTAGGGGTCGTGATGGTCATAATGATAATGGGTGACGATGAGGACGTCGCTCATGGCGGCGTGCGCCTTGATCTCGTCCCAGCACGCGGCCATCCGCTGCTCCTCCACCGGATGCGGCGGCAACCCATACCGGCTCGGGGCTAAGGAAACACCGGGATCGATAAGCACCGCAATGTCGTCCGTCTCCACGAAGGTCGCCATGGAGCGAACACCAAGGCTCTCAAACGCGAGGGGCTTGACGGTCAACATCTCTATCTACTGCTCACTATACTGAAAGACGATCCTGTCCTGCATAAAATTTATAAAGCGCGCAGCGCTTTTACGGTATACAGAAACATGAAGCCAAATCCTTTGCTCTCTGGCTGGATTTTGGTCTTTGCAGTTTTCTGCTCCATCTGTTTCAGCGGCTGCCTCGAGCCTACACCGACAGGACCGGAAGAGACAATGGCAACCTTACAAACAGCGGCGATTGATCTATCGAGCGCGGAAACAACGGAGAAGATGCAATTCACCGAATATTATTCGTTATCTGCACTGAATGTCAGCTTACAGACCGCGCAATATAGCTTGCCGCTCGATACTGATGAGATCCACAACTACCGCGATTTCTCGCGTAAAATCCCATTGAACGAGGCTGCAGTGCGCCTCCTGGAGACAAACGGTTTTGTCGTCATCGATAATTCATTCGACGCACGCGAGGAGGATATTACCGCGCCCTATACCACACTCAAGGAGCGCGAGATACCGATCTTCATTACCGCTGATTCGCTCTTGCATCTCTATCACATCCAGTTCGATGAAACGCTGCGGGAGATCGAGGAGCGTGAGTTTTACGATCTCATCTGGGAGATCAGCCGTGAGCTGCTGAACGAGTCCGTAGCAGATTATGACCGGTACGACGGCGAGCTGAAGGAGGCAGCGCGACGGAATGCGGCCTACTTCGCGGTCGGCTTGAGCTTGTTGCAGCCGCGGGATGATCAGCTCTGCACCGACGGCTGGGAATGTAGGGATCCCGGGCTGGCGAGCGCGTATTTCACATCCGAGGAGTTGGAGACCTATCAATTCGAGGTCCCGGATTTTGTTACGGCTGAGGTTGAGGCGGAATTAGCGCTGATCGAGGCCCATGCAGGCTTCGAGACTTCCCCGATCTTCAGGTATTCGGAGGATTACTCGCAGTACGTGCCGCGTGGGCATTACACGCGGAGCGAGAAGCTGAAGAATTATTTCAAAGCGTTCATCTGGTATGGCCGTCTGAGCTTCTTGCTCAAGGGCGGGCCGGAGGGATTGGTTGCGGAAGAAGACGCCAGAACGCAGACGATAGGCGCGGCACTCATTGCAGCGCATTTGGAGGAACAACCGGCGCTGCAGGCGAAGTGGGATCGGCTCTACGCCGTCACTGCGTTCTACGTCGGACTTTCCGACGACCTCGGCCCGTACGAGTACCGGGAAGCCTTGAATTCCGTGTTCACGGGAACGTTCGAGCCGACCATGCTCACCAAACAGCGTGTGGAGGACTTGAAGGCGAAGCTCGCTGAGTATCGCTCGCCCGAAATCTACGGTGGCACGGGCGATTGCGTGATTCCACCGCCGTTCACACCGGAACAGGCCGATGAGTGTCTGGAGGCCACCAAAGGATTCCGGTTGATGGGCCAGCGGTTCATCCCCGATTCCTACCTGTTCTCGAATCTGGTCGGTGCTTATACAGACGTTTATACGGGCACCAGAGAGCCGAAACCATTTACGTACGTGATTTCAGGCGCGGGCCGCCCGATACGGGGATTTCCACGTGGCCTGGACGTCATGGCGCTCCTGGGCTCTGCTCGCGCACGGGCGTTACTGGATGAGCTGGATGATTCCAATTATAAAGGGTACGATGCGGCGTATAGCGAATTAGAGGCGGAATTCAAGAACTTCAGCGACGCCGACTGGAACCAGAATTTATACTGGAGCTGGCTCTTTACGCTCCAGCCGCTCGTGAAAGAGTACGGCACTGGGTATCCGACCTTCATGCAGACCACCGCGTGGCAGGACAAAGCGCTCACGACCGCGCTGGTCTCGTGGACTGAGCTGCGGCACGATACCATCCTCTACGCGAAGCAGAGCTATACGATGGTGGAATCCGGGATGCCGATGCCGACCCCGGAGAAAGAGGTTGTCGGCTATATCGAGCCGGTGCCTGAGTTTTACAACCGGCTGCTTGCGCTAACCCGGATGACCACAGACGGCTTGGAGAGCATGGACGTGCTGGACGAACCGGCGAAGTACCGATTAGAGCGGTTAGAAACGATTTTTGAGCGTCTGGTGACTCTATCTGAGAAGGAACTGGCGAACGAGGAATTGACCGAGGCGGATTACCAGTTCATCGAGAACTTCGACGACGAGTTAAACGGCGTGATCGTGGAGGTCGATGAGAAAGCGAAGAAAACCACGATTGTCGCGGACGTCCACACGGAAGGGAACACCCGGCAGGTGCTCGAGGAAGGGGTCGGGTACGTTGATCTGATCGTCGTCGCTTACAAGGTTCCTGACGGCAGGATAATAATCGGTGCGGGCCCGGTGATGAGCTATTACGAGTTCAAGCAGCCGATGCAGAACCGGCTTACAGACGACCAGTGGCGGGAGCTGCTCCAGGCAGAGCCACCCGCGAGACCGGAATGGTACGCTAACTTCGCCATGTAACGCTCGAACCGAGCGAGCGGGGAGGCAAAAGGGCATTATTTATCTTATTTGAAGACCGTATGTGTACAGCAGGGAGAGTTCTAATACTCTGAAAGCGTTAGCTCCTGTAGCCACATAAACGGTGTGAGGATATAATAACCAGCATGTCTCAGCCCATCACGAAACGGTCGAAGAAGAGCGGACTGCCACCGGGCACGCTCATTCATATCGGCGAGCGGAAGACCGAGAAGGTACGCATTACGCTGATCGATTACGATGAGGATCATTTAGAGGAGCGGGAAGTAGCACGGGTCGAGGAGGTCTTTCCCTTCAAAGAACGGCCCACGGTCACCTGGATCAATATCGATGGTATCCATGATGTGGAGCTGATGGAAGCAATCGGGCAGCACTTCGGCGTCCACCCGCTCCTCCTTGAGGACATCCTGAATACCGAGCATCGTCCCAAGATGGATGATTACGAGTCCTATCTCTTCATCGTCTTGAAGATGCTCTATTATAATGGGGAAGAGCGCGAGATCGAGGCCGAGCAGGTGAGCTTGATACTTGGCCCGACCTTCGTCATCTCCTTCCAGGAACGCGAGGGCGACGTCTTCAATTTCGTGCGTGACCGCATCAGGAACAAGAAAGGGCGGATACGGAAGGCGGGCCCCGATTACCTCGCCTACGCATTGATCGATGCGATCGTGGATAACTATTTCGTGATCCTGGAGAAGATCGGGGAGGTGATCGAGGATACCGAAGAGGAACTGGTGACCAATCCGACGCCAGAGACGTTACGCACCATCCACAGCCTCAAACGGGGCATGATCTTCCTCAGAAAGTCCGTCTGGCCGCTCCGTGAGCTCATCAACGGCCTTGAACGTCTTGAATCACCGCTCATTCAGGAGTCCACCGGCATTTATCTCCGCGATCTCTACGATCACACCATCCAGGTGATCGATACCGTCGAGAATTTCCGGGATATGCTCGCCGGGATGCTCGATATTTACCTCTCCAGCCTCAGCAACAAGATGAACGAGATAATGAAGGTGCTGACCATCATCGCCACGATCTTCATCCCCCTGACGTTTATAGCGGGCATCTACGGCATGAATTTCCAGTACATGCCCGAGCTCGGCTGGCGCTGGGGCTACCCCGCCGTGTGGCTCGTGATGAGTGCGATTCTCATCACAATGCTCGTGTACTTCAGGCGGAGAAGGTGGTTGTGAATATGTCAGATAGCTATTTAACTCCTCCACTACAAAGGAATAGTATTCAGCTATCGAGTAAAACACCATCTTGCAGAAATCCGAAGGCATAATAAAAGTAAATCTAATGATTATTTAAACAAAACCTTTGTCAAAATTTGAAGGGAGGTGATGCATATGGAAGACAAAAGAAATCTCAAAGGATATATGTTGAAGGAAATCGATATCATCCAAGACGTCATAAAACGAATGTCTTTCAACTCATTTATGATTAAAGGGTGGGTTATAACCCTTGTAGTTGTGACTTTATTATTAAAAGGAACTAAATATCAAGTTTGGATTGCTTTCATCCCTCTTCTGGTTTTCTGGCTTTTAGATGCCTATTTTTTATGGCAAGAGAGAATGTATAGAAAGCTATATGAGTGGATCATTAAAAACCGATTAAGTACAGATGAATATTTATTTGATATGAATGCATATCGCTTTAAGGATGAAGTTCAGTCAAAATATAGAATTATGTTCTCGATAACACTATTCTGGTTCTACGGAGCAATAGCGATTTTGATAATAATTTATTCGATTTTACTTTATTTGAATTAGTTCTAGATTGTCAAAATTAAGAACCAGCGGTTAAAGCAATTTCTTGTCAAGATTTAATACACGAACCAAAGTTTTACTAAACACCCATTTGACCGATAGGTATCCCCCTCTCCCGGAATGTGCTTCGAACATCAATTCACCTCCTCGGTTATAAGGCTTAGGTACTCCTTCACCAGGGATACCCCCATCTCCAGGGTCC
>Ga0265594_1000091_pt1 | contig 74822 bp, 75 predicted proteins | sample saktaG_11_FD_190147 | JGI IMG/M metagenome (GOLD analysis project Ga0265594, IMG submission 190147) | Saline water microbial communities from Sakinaw Lake, British Columbia, Canada - sak_2011_5_24_80m | ecosystem: Environmental > Aquatic > Non-marine Saline and Alkaline > Saline ...
GAACTTTCCGGAAAACCAAAGTCTCCAGTACATCCAACTACCCCCACCATAATCAATACCAGTGCTAAAGAAATAGCCAGTAACAGATTGCGTTTCATCTCTATACCTCCTGAATTAAGAGTTGTCCATAATTTTAAGTTACACCTACTATTATAACGTAAAAGCACGACTTTGGTTAGCCCTTATACTCGTTCAAATGATTGGTGACACATTATCTCCATTTTATACGTACCATGTATCATAATATTACTCTTCAAGTTTACAGAGGACTTGACACTGGAATTAGAGACGTGTTACATTTTCTCGTCAGTTAACTCGACAGGAATTGAAATCTGAAATCTCACCGTTCCAATACGGAGAACAGAAGCCTATAGTGTTTGAGAATCCGAACAAAATATATTCTTGTATGCGAGTTAGCACAAGAGCATAAGGGAGGTGAAATCATGGACAGGAAACACTAAGGCAAAAGACAGAGAATTGCCTTCCTCTGCTTTCATCATTGGAATCTAAGAAGGTAAAATCTTTAAGTAAAGGAGAAAAAATGACAAAGAGAATAGTTATTGGTGTGATCATTGCTATCCTGTTAGTGAGTACTATGCTGGCAGCTTGCGCTGCTCCAGCTCCAACTCCAACACCGACTCCGTCTCCAACGCCAACGGCGACACCAACACCGTCTCCAACACCAGCCGAACCTGAGAAATTCGAGTTTAAGCTGCAGTCTTTTGTTTCCCCAGTTGACGCCGGGCACGGTAAACTGGAGGAATATTGGGCTATGGTTAAAGATGAAACCGATGGACGTCTGGATGTTACCATGTATTCTGGTGGTGCCATAGTGCCGACGGCAGACATACCGGATGCCCTTAGCAAAGGGGTTATTGAGCTAGGTTACTCCAGTACGAGTTATTACCTTGATTTGGTACCGGCATTTGCTTTTGCTTATTCTATACCCAGTTTCGAATCTCAGCTCTATGATGCATTTTACTTCCACTATGGGTTCGGTTTGGGTGATATACTGACAGAGGACTTTAAGAATAAGACAAATGGTAAAGTCCTTTACCATGGTTTTTATATGAATTCATGCTTATGGTTCTCCACCGTACCTCTGGAAAAAATGGCTGACTTTGAAGGTACCAAGGTTAGAGCCACTGGAATCGCCGGTAAGTGGATAAACCAGATGGGTGGAAATGCTACTGCTGTAGCTGGTTCTGACTTCTATCTAGCCCTGGAGACCGGTCTTGTTGATGCGGGTAACTGGGCATCATATCAACAGGCGGAGAGAATGAAGTTCTACGAGGTTTCAGATTACTTTGTGGAACCAGCGTGGGGTGCTGGGATGTCCACTGCCGTTTTAATGAGCACAGACGCTATTAACTCGCTACCTGATGACCTTAAGGCTTACTTTGGCGAGAGGCTGCAAGCTTATACTTACGAGGCAAACAACTTCGGTGAGCATATTGACCAGTATAGAGCCAGACAAGTATGGCTAGACGAGTGCACCCGCAATTTCATACCTCTAGAAGAACAGGTAAAAATGAATGAAGTTGGACTTGAGGTTCTGCAGGACCACGTAGATGAAGCCAATGATCCCGCAACTACAGAGGCTTGGGAGCTATATCAGGAATTCATGAAGCAACGAGAATATCTGGGGTGGGATTAACAAGAGACGTATTGAAACTGCAGTTCTAGTTTCTCTTTACCTGGAGTTACAGCTAAGGCTAGGTTATGAACAGGGACGAACAACGAACAGGAAGATGGGTTAACGTTCTCAGCGCCGCTGAGAACGTTAACCACTGGGCAGGACAGCTAACACTGTACCTGGTGTTTCTTCTGCCTGCCGTAATGCTCTATGAAGTAATATTAAGATACGTTTTCAATTCTCCTACGATATGGGTTTTTGAAACATCCAACTTCATTTTCGGAGCTATTATCATCCTCGGTGGCGGATACCTCCTCCTCCACAAAGGCCATGTAAGCGTGGATATCATCTATAGCCGTCTATCTGTGAGAGCAAGAGCTATCCTTGATTTATGCACGTCTCCCCTGTATTTTCTTTTCGTCGGTGTACTGATGTGGCAAGGGATAGATATGTTCTGGACTTCCATGATGCGCTGGGAAAACTCACCAAGTGTATGGTCTCCTCCTTTATGGCCAGTGAAGTTCCTGATACCTGTAGGGTGTGGCCTTATGCTCCTCCAACTACTAGTTAAATTCACTAAAGACATTATCATTGCTAGGTCCTACAAAGAAGTGATTACCGTCAAAGAAGAACGCTATTATGGATAAGAATATTTATCCTACCAAAGGTTTAGCGATATGGATATAAGCCCTTTAGTGGCTACTCTCATTCTGTTCGGGGCTCTCTTTGCCCTGCTAATGACAGGAGTACCTCTGGCTTTTATTCTAGGTGGTATCGGTGTAGCCGCTGCCTGGCTCTTTTTAGGTACCCCCAGTCTCTATATAATTACCACCAAAATCTGGGGCGCCATGAATATGTTTACCCTGGTAGCCATACCCCTATTTGTCTTCATGGCAGGTATTTTGCAGCGGTCAGGTTTAGCTGATGCCCTCTATAACACGATATACAAGTGGATGGGTGGCTTAAGAGGTGGGCTGGCAGCCGGCACAGTCATTATTGCGGCTGTCTTCGCTGCCATGAGCGGGGTAAGTGCGGCAGCTACCGTCAGTTTAGGTCTTATTGCTCTGCCTTCAATGCTTGAGCGTAAGTACGATAAGGTGATGGTGACCGGGGCTGTTCAGGCAGGCGGCGCTCTGGGAATCCTCATTCCACCCAGTGTCAGCATGATAGTTTTCGCCGTTTTTGCCGAGGTATCAGTTGGACGCCTGTTTATGGCTGGAATTTTACCCGGCATTCTCACTGCCTCTATTTTCATTGCCTATATCTTGATAAGGTGCGGCTTGCGGCCTTCCCTCGGCCCTCCTTTGCCAGTTGAAGAGCGAGCAAGCTGGAGAGACAAATTCGTGTCCCTAAGACAAATAGGCCTGCCGATACTAATAGTCTTCGGGGTCTTAGGCTCAATCTACATGGGGATAGCTACCCCTACCGAGGCAGCCTCTGTTGGTGTCTTAGGTGTCATCATATCAGCCGCTGTCTATCGCCGGCTCAATTGGCCGATGCTCAAGGCAGCCGGCTTTGATAGTCTGAGGCTCACTGTTATGATTATGTGGATTTCTTTTGGGGCTTATTGTTACTCTGCTATCTATACCGCTTTAGGAGCAACTGTTGTTGTCGAACAGGTATTATCAATGATGCCTGGTGGATCCTGGGGAGTGCTCGTAGGTATGCAGCTAAGCTTTTTTGTCCTGGGCTGTATGCTTGACCCGATCGGTATCATCATGATTACCGCCCCTATCTACCTCCCATTAGTCGTCTCACTGGGTTTTGACCCGGTATGGTTCGGGATTCTCTATGTTATGAATATGGAAATGGGCTTTCTCACCCCTCCCTTTGGCTTTAACCTCTTCTATATGAAAGCCGTCGTTCCACCAAGTATTACTATGGGAGATATCTACCGCTCGGTTATCCCTTTCGTGGGGCTGCAGATGCTCGGACTTATCCTTGTCATGGTTTTCCCCCAGATTGCCCTCGTACTCCCGTCCACCATGCTGAAATAGATCTTTTATTGCAAGGGTTACTATAATTTTCGTATTACTTTAGCTTTCCAACCTTTTGCAGACGGTCAGCAACATCATCCATACCGAGTTCTGTTAGGCATTTGCCAGTCTGCCAGCCGGTTTCCTTATCCCAGCCCTGCAATTCGTAGTATCTATCCAGCATTTCATCCCATTTATCTTTATCACACTTTGCTCCCGCACATGGGCCAGATTTAACCGGTTCCTCCATGTACCTTCTTGGAGGATAGTCATCCTTCCGTTCAAAGTCGGTATGGATGGTGTTAAAAGCCTTCTCCAGATTAATGCTTTGCCTGGCTAGCAGCATAAGCTCTTCTTCCGTTATCTCTATACCCATTGCTGAAGATATAAGTGCAGCATAGTCTGATACCTCAAGAGCACGAGTACCCGCCCAGGTACCTACGTAATTGCAAATACCCGTCATGTCTTCTATTTCTTTAGTTCGTGCTTGCCAGAAAACCACGTCTGGTATGTTCTCATATTCGTAAGTTGACCATTCAAGTCCCTTTTTGGGACCCATACCGGAAGGGCTACTTACTGAGCCTCTCAAATGCCTACCGGCGACCGGGGAAGTTGATAGTCCAAACCCCCATCCCTTGAAGACTCTATAAGCATCCACAGAATCCTGTCCCTTCATATGAATGGCAAACGCTTCTGACCCTTTACCCAGTTTCTGTGAAGCCTCCTTCACACCATCTGCCAGCAAATCACCAATTCCTTCACGATAGGCCAGTTTCTTTGCCATTTTTATCATGGCATCCGCATTCCCCCAAGTAAGCTCTAGTCCATCAGTGTCTTCTTTAGTAATCAAGCCCTTCTCATAACACTCAAATGCCCAGGACAAAGCTACTGTCGCCATATCACCATCCAGCCCCAGTTCGTTAGCTAGAAGCTGAAATTTAAGAGACGCTGCCGTGTCATCTACATCCATTCTCACTGCATACCAGGCAGAATTTACCCAGTATCCTATTCCTTTAGTACCCTTGTATTCACCATCATCTATTTCAAAGAAAGGCATACATCCTGCCGGACAGCCAAAACAGGCTACCAAATGTTTCCTGTACTTAGCAACACCTATCTTTTTACCGGTAAGCTTTTCTCTTTTCTCGACAGGCCAATAATCATCCTGTCCATTCCTGGTGATAGCAAAACCATCCCATCTGGTAGATTCAGGTCCGAACACAGAATCTACCAGTCCATTACGAAACGCCTTAAGAGTCGGTGAAGCTTTAACTTTTTCCAGAGCAGTGTCAACCGCCTCAAAAAATTTCTCCGGTTGAGCTATTTTGATGGCCCCATGACCTCGTACTGCCAGTGCTTTAAGCTTCTTGTCTCCCATCACGCAGCCTACCCCTGAACCACCGGCGGCCTTACCACAATCACCGATTATGGCTGATCCCCGAACGAGGTTCTCTCCTGAGGGACCTATGGATGCTACCCTGATTCTATCATCGCCTAATTCTTCCTGCAGAAGTCTCTCGGTTTCCGAGGTTGTTTTGCCCCAAATGGCGCTAGCGTCTTTTATCTCCGCTTCCCCATCGTGTATCCACAAATAAATGGGGGTTTTAGCCTTTCCCGTAATTACTACGTGGTCAAAACCGGCGTACTTCAATTCCGGACCAAAATGACCACCAAAATTAGCTGAGCCTTTTCCATTATTAAATGCATTCTTTGTATCTATCGAAACCCGGCATGCGCCCGGTGCTAATGTGCCTGCTAGGCAACCGACACCGAAAATGAGCATATTCTCAGGGTCTGACCATTTGGCCTTCGGATTCATTTCATTTAACAAAATCAAACTATTGATGGCTCTGCCGCCAATTAATCTTCTAGCATACTTCTCCGTATCTTCAGTGGATATCTGGTTTTTACTTAGATCAATCCTTAGTATTTTTCCAGCTAAACCACCACTAATCTTATTAGTATTCATCCTTATGCTACCTCCTTCAATGCACCATAGAGACAGTATTTGACACACAAAGGCTGCTCCTCGCCTTCACACGAATCGCAGGTTGAATCAATGGACCATTTAATATTACCGGTTCGCATGGATGTCAAGACTTTTATACTCGATAATTCCGGAGAGAAAAGTTTCTGATGATGGAAAGAGCAGGCTAACTCACAACTTCTACAACCGTAACACGCTTTTGAATTGACTTTAATACTCATTTTGCTCCTTTATAAAAAATCAACATACTGCACTCTTACGATGCTTCAACGACATACAACGCTTCTCTTTATTGTCTGTTTGGACTTCCATGGATGCCAGTAGGTATAGATTACCATTAATTGTTGTGGACCCCATTTTACAGCTATTTTTATTATAGCAAGGCTAGCCGTAATGAGTCAAAAATAAATGAGCTATATAGTGCTTCGAAATCGTAGAATCATACCGTGCGGAGCTTTCATGCCAGCTTACGTCTTCCCCGAACTATCAATAGAATAATAAGGAAGAGCACTAAGCCACCAAGTACACCCAAAGAGTACTTAACCCAATCTGGCAGTGTAAAGACAGGACCAACAGAGAATGACCTAAAAGATGCCCAATCACTGTTATTAGATGCGCCGTCTATAGCCATAACTTGCCAGTAGTAGCGCTCATCATTTTGGGTTGACGCCAGTTCTTCTTCCTGGGTTAAGGTGTATTCTGACTGAGTTAGTCCGGTCTTTTTCAGTACTATATCACTGAAATTCTTGTCTCTGGCAATCTGCAAAGCATAGTTTACACCACTGGGGTCGTAAACATCCTCCCAATCGAATCTGACAGGTTGCTGTGGTTTGGCTTCCATGCCTGGTAGTAGTAACAACGGGGGAAACGGGGGTGTTGACTCCATGAAAAAGTTAGTCCCCACTGTACGAATGCCGTCACTGGCAGTGATAGTGTGTTCTCCGAACTCGCTGTCAGGAACCTTAAAGCTAGCCGAAAAAGACCCCACAGCATTGCTTTTGGTAATAGCTACTACAACTGGAGATGTAGTGTAGATGATGGTTACCTCTGCATTAGGTGTAAAACCGGTGCCGCTAATAGTCACTTCCATACCGGAATGACCGGGTGAAGTTGGGCTGGTTGCCGGGTTGATACTTAGGTCAGTGGTTATGGCAAACTCTGCTTTAGCTGAGTTGTCGTGCTCATCTTTGGCCTTAATATCATAAGTGCCTGGTCCCACGCTGGGCACATCAAAGTTAATGGCGAAACTGCCCTCATCATCAGCCAAAACTACTTCGAGGGTCTTGTCCAAAAAAGTGATGACAACTTGTGTCTTGTCCCCAAAGCCGGTGCCGGTAACCGTTGCTCTATCACCGACCATTACTGAAGTGTCACTTACCGATATTTTTGGCTCTACGGTAAACTCAGCCGTGGCTTCATCCTGGTCAATTTCAATGGTTACCGTATGATTACCTGCAGCGCTAGGTGGAACAACAATGCTAAGTGCGAAGGCACCCTCGTCATTGGTCTTATTATCCCCGTTTGCTATTACAATCTCATCATCATTGTATAACACCTCAATACGCTCATCTCCATGAAAACCCATCCCTTTAATCAAGACCTTAGTGCCTACGGGACTGCGTTCAGGGTATACGAGAGTAATACCAGTCACAGTAAATTCATGTATTGCCTGTATCTTTCCTTCTTTGCTATAAGTAGTATATATAAAATACTCGCCAGCATGTACCGCTTTGGTCTCATCGCCATCATTCAACTCACTAGGTACCTTGAAAGAGGTCTCTATGTCACCCTCGTCGGTAGTACCCTGCTCACCAGCAATAACTTTCCCTACCTCTTCCCAAACAACAAGTTCGTTAATATCATCACCCTCACTGGCTTTACGGCTGGAAAAGTGGACGTAGACTCTATCACCCGGGTCATACTTGGAGCCACTAACATTAATCTCATCACCGATTGCACCTTTAGTAGGACTTATGTGAAGAGACTCTGCTGCCAGCGCTGGTAAGCTATGTACAGCTCCTATCACCAGCGACACGAGAGCAGATATAACCAAGAGACTGAAGAATCTACTACCTGTCATAGGCCGATCATCCTCTCAAACTCGGGTCCTCTTTCACAGAGTATACACCTTAATAGCGATCTGTCAATATCAAGTCTCTTTCAACAAATGTTAAGATTTACTAAACGGATTGCCTGAAGTCCTTTTATTCAGGCTCATTTTTCAATTGGAATAGAGTGGCCTCCGGACCAGATTAGCCCCCGGTAGCCTTGAGGGCTTTCTCATAGCCAGCCACTGATATAGTGATAGCCTGGCGTAGGGCAGGTTTGGCTGATTCTGGGGCCTCTTGCAGTATAGCACGGAGACGAGCCGGATGGCTGACAGCATAAAGAGCTAACATCCGCCTGAGTTTACCACTGCCATTACCCTGAATATTAATACCCTTACCTCTCTCAGTTGACTCGTCTGGAGCAAAGGCTGGGGCTGGGGCCGGGGCCATCACCACCTCACTCCTTTCCCTCTGGGCTAAAGCTAGGTTGACTATTCGTGTCAGGTAATTATTTAGGCGCTGGGTGGCTAGTTCTACCTGCTTGGCATCACCTTTATTTGCCACATAAATTATCTCCGATACCCGTTTATCAACCAGATTGGCATACAGCTCGGCTTTGCTTAATGCTGAGAGAGTAAATATCAATTGTGTCTGCTCCGAAGCTATCTTTACCGGATATAATGGCTCATCGGGCATACTACCAGAGGCAGCTGCCACTGTGCCGCCGCCAGCTAGCACTAGCACTAGAACTATAGCCATCACTGTTACCCAGCTTGGCCACCAGCTAAAGAAGGAGAATCTTCTCCTGGGCTCTGTTTCCTGAAGTGCTGAGTGGAACAGGTATCGGGCTCTGGCTTTGAACTCAGGGCGGGGCTCTATGGCTGATGCCTGCTTTGTCACTAGGGCAGTCTCCAGCAATGGTTTAAGTTCAGCGGCTTGCTCCGGATAGCTTGCCAGGCACTGCTCCAGTTCTTCACCTCTGGCCAGCAGACACTCCAGGCATTCATCTAGAATGTTGTCAAATTCTCTGCCCCTTTTCATTATCTCATACCCTACACATATAGTATAACGAAACAAGTGGCAAAAAGATAGGATTTGCTTTTGCTCATATTGTAAAAAGCCTTACGGCTGATTCCAAAATCTCTACATACCCGGTTTATATTGTTTATCACCTCGCGCCTCTCAAATCAGGCTGGTCAGTCTTATACTGACCCTGCGTTCTATAATATACTTGTCCATATGGATGACCTACTCTGTCTCAGGATTTAGAGCTATACCCTTTCGCTATCCTATCAGAGTTGTCACCCATCACGGTTTGTTGAAGACCTATCCATACTCCCATTGTGTACCATATATCATAACATTACAAAAATGGCGAAAAAACCTTGACAGATTGTGTATAATTATAATATAGTTCAACCGATGTAGAAAGGAGGTGAGACCAGGTGCAAGCATATTGTTTTAAGTGTAGAAAAAAGGTAGAGGTAAAGAATCCCCAGCGAGTTACCCTGAAGAATGGTAGGCCAGCTACTCAAGGAGTCTGCCCGGTATGCAACACGAAAGTATTCAGAATCGGACAAGGATAGTCTAATAAAAGGCTAATGATGCTGGCGGTATTCTTCTTGCCGAGTTAGCGCGCTAGGTGGGTTTGTATTAGCCCCGGTAGTTAGAAGCCAAGTTTTTCGATCAGAGCCTGAGGATTTAGGCTCAATATTTGCTGGCAGGTAGTGTTATCCAAACCAGCACCATGAGCAATAGCGTCAGCAAGAGAGGTAGTAAGTAGGTCAAGTGCGCCATGAGCATCGGAATCTACCAGGAGTGAGGCACCTGCTTGTCGGGCTAAAGAAGCGACATGTCCATTGGTTAGGCAGTGACCTTTTCTGGCACTGATTTCAAGGAAGATGCCGTTTGTGGCAGCTAGTTGGGCCTCTTCTAGACTTAGAAGTCCAGGGTGAGCTAAGATGTCGACATGGGGGCTGTGTAGTGCGGCTAGGTTAGTACCCTTTTCAACGGGTTCTACAATTGTTTCGCCGTGAACTACTACAATCTGTGCTCCTAGCTTCTTAGCTTTCTTAGCTGCTTCAGCGATAGCGTGAGCAGGGACATGGGTAAGTTCAATACCGGGTATAGCTAAAATGCCCCAGTGTAAACGGGCTAAGGCACAAGCCTCGGTTGTTTCTTGAATAATGCGGGGTAACTCGCCAAGAGAGGCATGGTCAGTGAGAGCAATGGTATGGTAATCATTAACTAATGCACGTCTGATTAGCTCGATCGGTGATAATTCTCCGTCGCTGAGTAAAGTATGAGTGTGAAAATCATAAACCATTGTTAAACCTCACAATAAGATTATTTATTGATTTGAACCAGAAACACAGTTAATCGAGAATAACACAAGCAAGCCAGCTTGGGCAAATACATAATAAAGACTTATGGAATCAGAGAGAAGAGGAGTTGAATTTTGGGCAATATAAATGTAGCTATAATCGGGGTAGGTAATTGTGCTTCATCACTGGTCCAGGGCGTGCACTACTATAAAAAGGCGAAGGAGGACGAATTCGTTCCCGGGCTAATGCATGTTAATCTAGGAGGATACCATGTAAGCGACATCAATTTTGTCGCTGCCTTTGACATTGATAAGAACAAGGTGGGTAAAGACCTGGCAAAGGCAATTTTCACTCCGCCCAATAACACCTTTAAATTTTGTGATGTACCAGATACCGGCGTAAAAGTCGAGCGTGGTATGACTCACGATGGCTTGGGGAAATATCTGTCCGAGATAATAGAGAAGGCTCCAGGTCCAACAGCTGATATTGTAAAAATCCTGAAAAGCACCAAAACCGACGTAGTGCTTAATTACTTGCCAGTAGGCAGTGAAGAAGCAAGCAAATGGTATATTGAGCAAGTACTGGCGGCTGGCTGTGGTCTTGTCAACTGTATTCCAGTTTTTATTGCCCGCGAGAAATACTGGCAGAAGCGCTTTGAGCAAAGTGGGGTACCGGTCATCGGTGATGATATAAAATCCCAGGTAGGGGCAACGATTGTACATCGCGTCCTCACCCGGCTATTTAGAGACCGTGGCGTTAAGCTAGAGCGAACCTACCAGTTGAACTTTGGCGGCAATACCGACTTCCTGAACATGCTAGAACGAGAACGTCTTGAATCTAAAAAGATATCTAAAACTAATGCGGTTACCTCTCAGTTAGATTATGAACTTGACGCTAAGGATATACATGTTGGCCCCAGCGATTATGTTCCATGGCTTGACGACCGCAAGTTTTGCCATATTAAGATGGAGGGACGAACCTTTGGCGATGTTCCTCTAAATGTTGAAATGAAGCTTGAGGTGTGGGATAGTCCCAACTCAGCCGGAGTCGTTATTGACGCTCTCAGGTGTTGTAAACTTGCCCTAGACCGTGGATTAAAGGGGGCACTAACAGCTCCCTCTTCATACTTTATGAAATCACCGCCGACTCAGTATACTGATGATGAAGCTCACCGAATGGTGGAAGAGTTTATTACTGAAACGCGAAAGAGTGAGCCACCTGAACAAGCTAAGCAAGGAAAGGATTGAGCTACTCTTATCAGGTGATACCTTGAATAAACTTATGACTGAGGTTTAGGCAGTTATTTATGAAGATTGCGCTGGTTTCTCCGTATGATTTTGCCTATCCTGGTGGTGTTGTCAATCATATCTCTGCATTGGAGCGACACTTTACCAAGATGGGTCACCAGGTTAAGATTATTGCCCCTGCTTCCAAAGCTGTTCCTAACCTTGGTGACAGGTTTATACCTATCGGTAAACCTAGACCTATTCCCGCCAGTGGTTCTATCGCTCGTATTACGATATCGCTGAGGTTGGCCTCTAGGATAAAAGAGGTGCTGGCTGAAGAAAACTTTGATGTTATCCACCTGCACGAGCCCTTCATGCCCATGCTTTGTAGTGCTGTACTTCGGTTTTCAACTAAGGCAGCAACCGTAGGGACCTTTCATGCTTGCCATGGAAGTCCGGGGTACGGCTTTGGTCGGCCTATTTCTACTATGATGTTAAAAAGGCGGCGGCGTAAGCTAATCGGCAAAATTGCTGTATCCAAGCCCGCGAGAGACTTTGTTAATAAATACATTCCGGGCTACTATAATATTATTCCTAATGGCATAGATGTAGAACACTTCTCAGCTGATGTATCCCCGATTGATAAGTTTCGTGATGGCAAGCTGAATATCCTGTTTGTTGGCCGCTTGGAACAACGAAAAGGTTTACCCTATTTGATTAAAGCCTACAAACAGGTCAAACAGGAAAACCCTAATTGTAGACTGATTGTGGTCGGCCCCGGAAGCAGATACCGTAAGATATATGAGAGGCTGGTGAAACATCGCGGTTTACAGGACGTTGTGTTTGTCGGCTACGCTTCCTATGATGAGTTACCTGGATATTACAAGACAGCCGACATCTATTGTTCTCCAGCCACTGGCAGAGAAAGCTTTGGCATTGTTTTGCTTGAGGCTATGGCCGTTGGTACGCCAGTGGTTGCTTCCAATATAGAGGGCTATGCTAACGTAGTCACTCATGGCGTTGATGGATTGCTGGTGCCACCAAAAGATTCCAGACAGTTAGCCCAAGCTCTAATTTCTCTTATGTCTGATGAGTCGCTTCGGCAGCAGATGGGGGCTAAGGGAATACTTAAAGCCAAAGAACATAACTGGGAGCATATTGCCCGTAGAGTACTCAATTACTATACTAGAATACTTAGTGAGCCTCCATGGAATGAACGAATCGTTGAAGGCAAAACTGTGCCACTTACCGTTCAGCAAAAAGATGAAAGATAGTTTAGATAATATTGCTACAAGAGAATCACCCTCAGTGCCAAGACTATCTGAGATTCGTAAGAACTTAGCCCTGCGCTTAACTGAACCCCTAGCAAGGCTACTGGCTAGGACAGCCATAACACCTAGTACTATAACATGGTTTGGATTCTTACTAGCCGCCGGTGCTACGGTGCTTATTATTACTGGACACCTTTTTGCAGCGGGATGGGTAGTACTTATCGGCGGCTTTTTTGATATGCTGGATGGAGCTCTAGCTCGCTATACCAACCGGGCTACCCGCTTCGGCGCTCTTCTTGATTCCACTCTTGACCGCCTATCAGAAGCTGTAATACTGCTTGGTATCCTGGTGCTATATGCCAGAGAACAATTACTGGCTCAGACTTTACTGGTTGGCGTCACTTTGTTTGGTTCCTTTCTGGTAAGCTATATTAGAGCGAGAGCAGAAACAATAGGTTTGACGTGCCAGGTGGGATTGTTTACTCGGCCGGAGAGAGTCATCGTGCTGGCGTTGGGTCTTTTGTTCAACCAGATTACCTATGCCTTAGTAATTGCCCTGGGTATTATCGCAGTGTTTAGCTTTATCACTGCTGGTCAAAGGTTACTTTACGTATGGCAGCAAACGAAGATTAAATAGTAGGAGGGATGATGCCAGTTATCGCAGTAATCGGAGCTCAATGGGGAGATGAGGGGAAGGGCAAAGTAGTTGACTTGCTAGCAGAGAAAGTCAACATGATAGCGCGTTTTTCCGGTGGTGATAATGCCGGACACACCGTGGTTAACCCCTATGGTGAATTTAAACTACATATTACTCCTTCGGGCATCTTTTATCCGCACACGGTGTGTATTATTGGTAATGGTGTAGTAATTAATCCCCCAGTGCTAATCAGCGAAATAGACCAGCTTAACCAACGTGGTGTAGATACCAGTCGTCTTTTTATCAGTGACAGAGCCCATCTGATTATGCCTTATCACATACTTTTAGATGGGCTTGAAGAGGAATTGTGGGGTGGGAAGGCAATAGGCACCACGCGTAAGGGTGTTGGCCCTGCCTTTACGGACAAAACGGCTAGACTAGGCATTAGAGCCGGCGACCTTCTGGACAAAGAAATCCTGCGAGAGCGACTCCAATTTATTCTGGAATACAAAAATATTATCTTAACAAAGGTGCACGGAGTGGATGCCCTATCACTGAATGAAGTGTATAACGATTACTGCCAGTATGCCGAGCGTTTAGTTCCATTCATTAGAGATACGGCTATAATGTTGGAGGAAGCATTAAGTAGGAAAGAGATGGTTCTATTAGAAGGAGCCCAGGGAAGCCTGCTTGACCCTGATTTTGGCAGCTATCCGTATACTACTTCTTCTTCACCATTAGCCGGTAACAGTTGTTTAGGTACTGGGGTTGGCCCTAGCCGGCTTAATCACATCCTTGGTGTGTACAAGGCTTACTGCACCAGGGTTGGTAGCGGCCCTATGCCTACTGAATTAAAGGATGAAGTGGGTGACTCGATTCGCGAACGAGCCCACGAGTATGGCACTACTACTGGTAGACCCCGCCGCTGTGGTTGGTTTGATGCCGTTGCCGCCCGCTTCACCAGCCGAATTAACGGCTTCACTGGAGCTGCTATCACCCGCCTTGATATTCTTGACACCTTCCCCCACCTCAAGATATGTGTTGGCTATAGATTAGATGGACAGACAATCGAATATTTTCCAGCCAGTATAAATGCTCTAGAGCAGTGTCAACCTATCTATGAAGAACTACCAGGATGGCAGGTTCCTACCACTCATATTAGCCAATATGAAGAACTACCGTCCGAGGCGAAGCAATACCTGGCTAGACTAGAAGAGTTTATTGCCTGCCCTATCAATCTTATCTGCGTGGGTCCAAGACGAGAGCAGACTATTCTCAAGACACCTATCTTCTAGTACCACTTAGCAATATTCTGCGATTACCATCTCTTTAGTGGACGGTTTGAAAAATGGAACTAAAAATCACCCAAACATTAAATACTGACGTGTTGGTAATAGGTGGCGGTGCGGCCGGATTGAAAGCCGCTATTGAAGCTAAGAAGCATGCCCTTAATGTGGTGCTCTTATCAGAATCACCGATTGGTTTTCGAAATAATACCGCTATTTCTGGAGGTTACTTTGCTGCTACCGGTATCTGGAAAGGTAGCGGCGATTCCCCTGAAGTATATTCCAGGGACACTATTACCGGTGGACGCTTCATTAACGACCGGAAGTTGGTAGACGTCATGACGCGCTGGGCAACACAGCAGGTCTACGATTTAATACAGTTCGGAGTTAACTTTGAGAAAAAGGAAGAAGATTTAAAGATACAGCACTCACCTGGGCATACTTACCCAAGACATGTAGCTGGAATGAAAGCAGGGGTTAGTCTCAGTAGGTCAATGCGTGAATACGCAGCTAGCATAGGCGTCAGATTTGAAGAAGGTATTTTGGTAACCAAATTACTGAAGGTGGGAGATATGGTCGCGGGCGCACTGGGGATTGACAATAAAGGGCAAGTGTTTGTCTTGAAGGCCAAGTCTACCATCTTAGCCACTGGTGGCGCTGGGGAAATCTACCTTAGATCAGATAACACCTTAGGATCGACAGGAGACGGTTATGTCTTAGGCTATGAAATCGGTGTTTCTTTGCGAGATATGGAATTTGTCCAATTCTACCCTACTGCTCTGAAGGAAAATGCTAGGAAGATTTGTGATTATCCGATACTGATTAACCACGGTGCTGTTATCAGAAACTCTTTAGGTGAAAACCTCCTAGAGAAGCATGATATAAAAGCGCTTCAAGTAATGACTAGAGATATGTTATCTAGGGCAATGATGATTGAAATTAATGAAAATAGAGGAATTGGAGATAGCGTAATCATCGATTTTACCAGTGTATCAAAGGAGGACTTTCAAAGAATCCGCCAATTTGCCGGTACTAAACAACAAACTGATGGAATTTTGGTTGCCCCTACCGCCCACTTTTCCATGGGTGGGTTGAAGATAAACGGGAATTGTGAGACCGAGTGTGATGGCCTATACGCTGCTGGCGAGGTCTGCGGTGGTACCCACGGTGCTAATAGAATTGAGGGAAATGCTATTACTGAGACGCTGGTTTTTGGCACCATTGCCGGAGATATGGCAGCTGCTAGAGTCTCAAAAATGAAACAGGTATCTGACCCTGACAACCAGATAGTGGCTGAGCTGGACAGATTAAGAGGCTTAGCTTCGCGCCAGGGAAAAGGAAGTCTCAATGAATTGCAGAAATCGCTTAAGCACAACATGTGGCATAAGGTCGGGGTAATAAGAAGTAGTAAGAGTCTTGAACATGCCCGGAGGGAAATAATTGCTCTACGAGACCAACTAAGAGCCGTATCGCCAAGCGATTATCGACAACTAGTTCAAGTCATCAAGTTAAGTAATATGTTAACTGTCTCCGAGATGGTCTGCCGAGCTGCTCTAGCCAGAACCGAGAGTCGAGGTGCTCACTATCGGATTGACTATCCTAACCAAGATGACGGACGGTGGTTAAAGACGATCGAAATTTCTTGCCACGGTGGAGAGATGAGCTTGGGAGCTGTTCCAGTCAATGACAGCCCGGATTTATCGTAAATGCCGATTTTCTTAACGCCGCTATAGTGGCAAATCAATGTGGTAGTCTTTCAAAGCATCTTGGATAAAGACGGCTGATTTTTCATCGAGTTCAGTAAGTGGCAGGCGTGGTTTGCCGACATTAAAGCCAACATAGTTCAGGGCATATTTAACCGGGATAGGGTTGGAAACAAGAAACAGGACGTTAATCAGGGGTAGAAGGTGATGGTGAATCTTAGCCGCCTCGCTTGTTTTGCCCTCAATGAAGCTGTCAATCATCTCCTTAATCTGGTTGCCAACCAGGTGTGAGGCAACACTAATTACCCCGTAACTACCTAAAGCTAACATGGGTAGAGTATCGCTATCATTGCCACTCCAAACGAGGAAATCATCTTCTGTATTAGCGATAATTTTAGAAATTTGCTCCAGATTACCACTGGCTTCTTTTATCCCAATAATATTAGCTATCTTGCTTAGCTTGATAGCCGTATCGGCTGATAAATTAACGGCAGTACGGGAGGGCACATTGTATAATATACAGGGTAAGCTAGTGCTCTCCGCAATAACCTTAAAATGCTGGTACAAGCCGTCCTGAGTTGGTTTATTATAGTAGGGAACCACTAGTAGGCAGGCATCAACTCCTATTTGTTCGGCTTTCTTAGTTGCTTCCAAGACTTCAGTGGTGCTATTACTGCCGGTATAGGCTATTACCGAACCCCGCTCACCCACGGTCGATTTCACCTCGGACAAAAGATGTGCCTCCTCATCTCGAAGCAGAGTAGGAGATTCTCCGGTTGTGGCAACGAGCACTATCCCGTCACTACCTGAGTGGAGCAGAGCCAAGGCTAACCTGTTAGCCTGCTCATAATCAACTTTTCCCTCTTTATCAAAAGGTGTTACCATCGCTGTAAGCAGTCGTCCTAATTTTTTCACTTCTCACCTCCAGGATGCAACCATTCTCTTTTAATTACCTGTTCAGCAATCTGAACCGCATTTAGAGCTGCCCCCTTGCGCAGATTGTCAGCTACCACCCACAGAACTAGACCATTAGAATGAGAAGCGTCTCGACGAATACGTCCCACAAAGACTTCATCAGTACCAGCGGCTGACCAGGGCTGTGGGTAAAGGCTGATTGCCGTGTCATCCAATAATTTAATCCCGGGGGCTTGAGCAAAGATATGCCGTGCCTCATCAGGAGACATGGGCCGAGAAAACTCCACGTGAACAGCCACACTATGTCCGGTAAATACCGGGGTTCGCACGCAGGTAGCTGAAATGGCTATATCATCGGCATGCATTATCTTTCTAGTTTCTTCTACCATCTTCCACTCTTCTTTTGTATAGCCATTGTCCAGGAAAACATCTATTTCTGGCAATACATTAAAGGCTATTTGGTGAGGGTAAACATGGGGAATAGTGGTCTGGCCCTCCAGTACCTGCTTGGCTTGCACCGTTAGCTCATCTACTGCGGCTGAGCCGGTGCCTGATACTGCCTGGTAAGTATCAGCGATAACACGTTTAATAGGATTAACCTTATGCAACGGATAAAGAGCCACAACCGTCTGGATGGTAGAGCAATTCGGGTTAGCGATAATTCCCTTATGCCACTTAATATCTTCCGGGTTTATCTCAGGAACTACCAGCGGAACGGTAGGAACCATTCTAAAAGTGGAGCTATTATCGATAACCACTGCTCCTGCTTTAGCTGCTAAAGGTGAAAAGTAGCGGCTGGTCTCGGCGCCGGCCGAGAAGAGAGCAATGTCTACTTTCTTAAATGACTCTGGGGTTGTCTCTTTAACTTCGATTTCCTGGTGATTAACAAAGAGTTTTTTACCTGCTGAACGATCTGAAGCTAATAGGATAATCGAAGCCATCGGGAAATTCCGCTGCTCCAGCACCTTGATAAACTCTTGCCCTACTAACCCCGTAGCACCAACAATAGCGACTCTATAATCACTCATCATCCCTCCTTAGTCCGAGCAAAGCATCTAAACCATAGACTAGCCCTTGCCGTTTAATCACCTCTTTAATGGCTAGCATAACACCTGGCATATAACACTGACGATTGATAGTATCATGACGTATGCTTAATGTCTGACCGGTCGTACCCAAGATTACCTCCTGATGCGCCATAAGACCAGGTAGGCGTACACTATGAATAGTAACACCTTCAACTTGTTTCCCCCGGCTGCTCGAATCCATCCTTGATTCCTGAGGACAAGAGAAGGGTTTACCTCTGGCCTGAGCCATCGCTTTAGCAGTGGAGAGAGCCGTCCCTGAAGGAGCGTCAACTTTCTGATGGTGATGTAACTCTATGATTTCAGCATAGTCAAGGTACTTACCAGCTAGCTTGGCTAGATGCATCATTAACACCGCACCAAGGGCAAAATTCGGTGCCACCACAGCACCTACCTGATGAGTTCTGGTTAGACTATCAATCTCATTAATATCATCAGGGGTCAGTCCGGTAGTACCTATTACTAAGTTAACACCATGTTTGGCAGCTATTCTTACTGCTGGCATAGTAGCTTGTGCAATAGTAAAATCTACTAATACTTCAGGTTTACACTCGGTGAAAATATACTCGAGATCAGAAGAAAGTGGTACTTTGCCTGAAGCATCTGGTAAGGTTAGATAATCCTCAGTAACCTCTAGTTCAACGGCACCGACTAGTTGCTTATCAGGCTCAAGACACAGGGCATTAATCACTTCTTGCCCCATTCTACCTAAGGCACCTAAAACGGCTACCTTTATTGACTTCATACCATCAACCTTATATTAGTAACGTCGTTTAGCATCCGAGGAGTGCGGATTAAAAGACCGATTCGTATGTTTCTTAAAGGGATAATCTTTAGAGGATGAGTCTTCAACCTGAGTGCTTATTTTCTGGTCGGGTTTTTCAAAGACTGCTCGTCGTGACAGCCTCACTTTACCCATATTATCAATATCAATAACCTTAACAGTAATCTCATCGCCCAGTGTAACTATATCCTCTACTTTGTCCACCCGGTAATCAGCCAGTTCACTAATGTGTACCATACCTTCTTTACCCGGGAGGATTTCTACAAAAGCACCAAAGGGCATCAGGCGAACTACCTTCCCGGTATAGATGCTATCAACTTCTACATCCTTAGTTAAACTCTCAATAATACTGATAGCTTTTTGAGCAGCGGTTTCATCAAGTGAACCAATAAGCACGGTGCCATCGTTTCCAATATCTATCGTAGCCTTAGTTTCTTCTATTATTGACCTGATTGTTTTACCGCCAGTACCAATTACAGCACCGATTTTATCCGGGTCAATCATTAGCTTATGCACTCGTGGTGCATAAGGGCTAAATTCAGACCGGCTGGAACTAATAGTCTGCCGCATCTTTTCCAGTATGAACAAACGAGCCTCACGAGCCTGGTTTAATGCCTGTTTCAAGATCTCTGGGTTTACACCCTTGAGTTTGATGTCTAGTTGTAGTGCAGTAATCCCCTCGGCCGTACCCGCCACCTTGAAATCCATATCGCCATAAGCATCCTCTACGCCTTCGATATCAGTTAGAATAGCATAGTTATCATTGTCCCCTGTTATCAATCCCATAGCTATCCCGGCTACCGCTTTCTTAATGGGAATCCCAGCATCCATTAAAGATAGGCTGGAGGCACAAACACTGGCCATAGAGGTACTCCCATTGGAACTTAAGACCTCTGAAACAAGGCGAACAGTATAGGGGAAGTCTTCATCTTTGGGCACTACCGGAGCAATGGCTTTCTCAGCCAAAGCACCATGCCCAATTTCACGGCGACTCGATGTACCAACGCGTTTTACTTCACCGGAAGAGAATGGAGGAAAATTATAATGATGCATAAAACGCTTAGTCTCCTCTATCCCTAAGCCATCAAGTTTTTGCGCCTTCCCGATGGGGCCCAGGGTAGTGATAGTCAGCACCTGCGTTTGACCTCTTGAGAATAGCGCTGAACCATGAACACGAGGTAGCAGTCCTACCTCGCAGCTAATAGGGCGAACATCCGTCAAGCCACGTCCCCCAAAACGCTGTCCTTTATCAAGTATATTGCTTCTAACTTCAGCTTTGACCCTGGTTTCAAAAGCGTAAAGGGTTTCTTCTTCGGGAAATGCCTCGCCTAGTTTCTCCACCAGCTCTTTCTTTAGACTGTTAAGCATTTTTTCCCGTTCTTGTTTCTCTGGCAAAGCCAAGACCTGGGCTAGCTTGTCATCAATAATTGGTGACATAGCTGAGACCACTGCGGGGTTAATTTCCCTAACCGAAGTTTCCACCTTGGGTTTACCATAATTCTGCTGAAGCTGCTCCTGAAGTTCAATAATCTTCTGGTTTGCTTCATGTCCCAATTCAATAGCCCCAACTATAATGTCCTCCGAAACCTCTTGGGCTCCTGCTTCTACCATTACTACGGCTTGCTTACTGCTGACGACAATAAGGTCAAGAAGACTGCTTTCAAGTTGAGCTAGCGTTGGGTTTACCACAAACTCGTCACTAATATAACCAATACGAACCGCACTCACTGGTCCACCAAATGGTATCTCTGAAATGGATAAGGCTGCTGAACCACCAATAACTGCTAGAATATCAGAGTCGTTCTCCAAATCAGCAGAAAGAACGGTAATTATTACTTGAATATCATTACGCCATTCTTTTGGTATTAGGGAACGCAGCGGTCGATCGGTAAGTCGGCTAGCTAAAATCGCTTCCTGGCTGGGACGTCCTTCCCGCCTAATAAAACCGCCGGGTATTTTCCCAGCGGCATATAATCTCTCTTCATAGTCAATGGTTAGCGGCAGGAAATCTACTCCCGCTCGTGGTTCCTGGCTCATACAAGCCGTAACCAGGACTACAGTATCGCCATAACGAACAGTCACTGCTCCGTTTGCCTGCCTAGCGACTCTCCCGGTATCTATAGTAAGGGTTCTACCCCCGATTCCACATTCAAAAGATTCTATCAATTATCCCTCTCAATCTAAGACTTTACTTACGTAAGCCGAGTTTAGTAATCAAAGAATTATATCGGGCAACATCCTCTCGACTCAGGTAGGCTAATAGCCGCCTTCTATGCCCGACAAGCTTAAGCAACCCGCGCTGGGTGTGGTAATCGTGGCGATTAGCTCTCATATGCTCAGTCAGCTGCCTGACTCTTTTAGTGAGCAGGGCCACTTGAACTTCAGTTGAGCCAGTATCACCTTCACGATGCTGAAAGCTCTCTATAGTGTCCTTCTTATTTTCTTTATCCAAAATCATTCCCCTACACTGTTTATTTTAAAAGTTATTACACTCCCCCGGTTATTTTGAAACTTCAAACTAGCAAATTATAACATAAGTCTGGTTAGCTGTAAATGAAAATTGTGAGAGAATGTATTGTGCCGAAGCGGTCCAGCCTCTGCCCGGTGAATATGCCTTAAACCACTAATCTTCAGCAGGCGGTATCACTATTGGGGGCAAACCAATGAATAAGATACCAAATATTATAATCCACACGGCCTCTAAGATAACATATAATGGCTTATCTTTGACTAATGCTGTGGCGAGGCCTATACACCCGCATATGAGAATTAACAAAGCGATAATTCTTAAAAGAATAGCCAAGCGTCTGCGACGAGGAACTCTATTAGCATCATGGGTTGCTTTATCTTGCTGTCTGGATATTTCCCGCGTCCAGAAAATCATAAAAACAAACCAGCCTACTGATATGGCACCATTTACAATAGCGGTTCTCAAGTTACCCCCTGTCCAAGCTAATAGGGCTATTGTTATGGCTAAGGGGATTAGAACAAATCCTAAGGGATATATTATCCGGTCTCTACTTAAATAGTTAGAGTATGGAGATCTCAAATTATAAAAACCTCCTCAGCTCATTTAATAATATTAAACACTTAATTATTTGTCTCAATAAGACCAACTTGAACCAACATCAACAATAACCCCAACACAAACACAGCCAGCGAAGAGAGTCGAACTCTTGACCGGCGGTTTACGAAACCGCTGCTCTACCACTGAGCTACGCTGGCATATTTCAATCAAGCGTGAAAACCAAGACTAGCGTTTCCTTACATAAACTTCAAAACCCAGGTGAACCAATGCATCGATAACCTCAGTAGCATCATCAGTATCCAGTTGTAGAGTTATATCATGCTCAGGAGTTGTAGAGGATGGCGATGTCCAAATTATTTTTATGCCAACACCCAACTCGTTAACACAATGGATTATCTTTTCCGCAGATTTAGCCTCACCCCCCCCATTAATAAGAATTCGAGTACCAGATTCACCTATACCTAAAGTCGGATTTACAATCTTGTAAAAAAAGTCGTTAGTAGTGCAAATACCCACGACTTTTCCCTCATCAACTACAACCAGCGTTCCTATCCTAGCAGATTGAGCTTTAGCTACCGCCTGTTCAACCGTATCAGTTGGCTTAGTAGTGAGTACTTTTTTTCGCATGACATCACCAACAGTAGTATGTTGAAAAAGATAAGTGATTTGCCACATGAGAGGGACCGTAGTCTTAGGTCTTAAATTCTCAAGTCGGCTCTGCGTAACCAATCCCACTAGCCGACCTTGCTTATCTATCACTGGCAAGCGGCTGAAATTATGCTCTTTCATAATTCTCAGAGCATCTCCAACAGGAGTATAAGATGATACGGTAATTACATCTGTGGTCATAACACCGCGAACTAACATATGTTCTTTCCCTCCCTAATTATATCTTTCACTCAACCTAGCTTGACTTTAGTATAACACAAAATCCAGCAATTATTGAATAGGAGAGTGGCCTTCACCTCAAGCACTTCGCCAGCCATTTCTACCGCAGGGCTTTCTACCTCTCGCTAGTATCTATTGCCTTCACGGAGCAAGCCCGAGGCCTAAAAGCCTCCTTGAGAGGAAGGGGTACAGGGAATGAGGTTGATAATCAATATAAACGGTGTACGGACTTTGACAGAGCGTGCTTGGTTACGTATAATAGTTTTAGGTACGACTTCTTGGAGGATATAAACTTGGTACAGGGAAGCGAACCCAGTGTAGTGGAACAAGACCAGGCGGTGGATATTGAACATGTAAAGAAACGCCTGGATATGTTAGACCGGCGTCTGGATAATATCGACTCCATGGTTACTGCGGTTGCTGAGCGGGTTATGAAGCAACCGATAACCTTGAATATAGTTTGTCCTCATTGTGGTAGAGACATTGAGATTGCCATCTTGGGTAATGAGAAGCCAAGACGGTAATTTTAGTGCATTGAAAGATTAGCAGGTAACAAGCATCTTTTTGATAAGCTTTCGGGATTCACCGGCATCATTAAAGCTACAACCTCTTGATAAAAATATCAGTTATCTCTTTATTATCTTTATGGTTTGAGTAGAGCTTGGTGCTGCGGTAAAATTTGATGTAAGCAAGACGCAAGCCGTTACAGAGTTCTTGCCTACAATTTTATTTAGTCATCGTTGAACATCCATGGATTGCTGTTAGAGATAGGCTCTATTTACTTCAGAACAATAGAATAACTTCAATTGAGGAAGGAAACTAGATGCCCGAGTTGATAGTTATCAGTATTTATTTCTTGGTAATGATTGTCATAGGGGTGATGAGCCGAAGGGAGGCAAGGGGGGCTGACGATTTTCTGGTAGCCGGGAGAAAAAGCTCCTCATTGTTCGTTACCGGTTCATTGTTAGCTACCATTATTGGAGGTTCAGCCACGATAGGGATGGCTGGCTTAGGTTTTACCTGGGGGTTAACCGGAGCGTGGTGGCTACTGGTGGGTAGTATCGGGTTAGTAATTCTGGGGATTTTCTTTGCCAAACGGGTAAGACAATTTGCTCTTTATACTCTTCCGGGTTTAGTGGAGAAACAGTATGATAGGCGAGTGGCTCTGGCAGCTTCTGTGCTCATTGTTATCGCTTGGGTTGGTATTGTTGCGGCCCAGATTATTGCTGCTGGGAAAATACTCAGTGTCATTGGCATAGGCAATGCTCCGTTATGGATGGCACTTTTCACCGTGGTCTTTGTTGCTTATACCGTACTGGGGGGGCAATATGCCATTATTCGAACCGATACCTTGCAGGCAGCGATAATATTTATCGGTATTTTGGTTGGCTTGGCTCTACTTATGGTAAATCTTGGGGGGTGGAGTGGGTTAACCAGCGGCCTTCCCGCGGAACAGTTTGCCTTTCCTCTTAGTCCCCAGTTTGGGGGAGTAGAATTAGTTACGCTTCTTTTATTGGTTGGGTTAACATATGTAGTTGGGCCTGACATGTATTCCAGATTATTCTGTGCTAAGGACGCTAAAACGGCTAAGGTGTCGGTGTTCTGGACTGCTGCGCTTATTGTCCCGCTTGCTTTTGCTATTACCTTAATTGGTATGGGAGCAGCTGTTTTATTCCCCCAGATTTCACCAGAACAAGCCTTTCCGGCAGTAATAAAGGAGGTTCTACCGCCCTTTGTGGATAGTATCGTGCTAGCGGCTTTACTCTGTGCCGTTATGTCCTCGGTTGACACTATTTTATTGAGCGCCAGCGCCATACTAGTGGTAGATATAGTCGGATGGTTTAAGCCGGCGCTAAGCCAGAGGAGAATCGTATTCCTCTCCCGATGGTCAGTAGTGATTCTGGGGATATGTGCTTTAACTATAGCACTGGTATTAAAAGGGGTAATAAGTGCGCTTCTTTTTGCATATACGGTATACACTGCAGGAGTAATTCTGCCAGTCATCGCCGGTTTCTATAAAGATAAGTTACGAGTTACTTCTATGGGTGCAATGGCAGCACTTGTAGGCGGTGGTGCAGTAGGTCTTGTCAGTAAAATATTTGACATAATGTATCTAGATTTGGGGGCTTTACTGGTTAGTGGTTTGCTTCTTTTTGCCGTTAGTTTTTTTGATAGTAAAAGGCAAAAAAGGAAGAAGCTTCCAGGTTGACGCTATAAATTGAGTCAAGTATAATCGTATTACATAGAATCCAGACGTTAGGAAGAGAGAAGAGCTGGAATAGGTACAGGAGGTAGCATGCAAATTAGAAAAACATATAGTGATGTAAACCCTGAATTACTATATGATGAGGTGAGAGACTTTGTTCTGAAGCAAGGGCCAATTATAGAGGAGTCCAGGATGGGAACCTATCTTGTGCCCGATAATACCTCGTTATTCATATTTCGGGGTAACCTGATATTCAAGGTTCAGGTCGGGCAAGACAAGACGGAAAAAGAATGCCTCAGAGTCCACATTGTAGGGACTATCAAAGGTGAAACCAAGATGATATTTGATATAAATGATGAGCTTTTCCCTGCGGAGAAGGTAGCTGCTCTGCAAGATGACTTGAACTTCATCTTCGAATCATATGAAGCTGACGTTGATGAAGACGAAATATAAAAGCAGCGGGCTTTTTATTTTGGGGTAGCTTATTGACATGCGCTATTTAGCAAATTATACTGAGCTACAATTCTCTTGAGTGGAGAAGGAGCATGGCTGGAGAAGTTAGTTTACCTCGAAAAGCACCCATGGACCCGCCAGAAACTCCACGAATTACCGGGATAGTGGACGATGAAAAAGCTATGAAATTAGTGGCTGAGATGTTGGCCGGGAATATTGTTGATATTAGACCCCAGCTTGACTTCGAAAGCCAAATTGGTTTCTCCTACCCCTACGTTGAGTCAGTATTAGATATTAAGAGTGAAGAAGCGGTAGCCATTCTGGAATCCCTGACTAGCAAGGAAATACTAATCGCAAAATTCTTTGAGAAACTCCTTCGCTGCCCCCAGTGCCAGTCAGTAAATCTGAGGCCAAGCGCCAATTGCCCTAGGTGTAGCTCGGGTGATATTGCACGGGGCAGAGTTCTGGAGCATTTTGTCTGTAAATTCGTTGGACTTGAAGACGAGTTTGTCTCTAGAGGTCGATATATATGTCCTAAGTGTAAGCAGGAGCTACGGACTATCGGTAGCGATTACCAGAGTCTGGGGCTGTTGTACAAATGCCATGATTGCGATAATGTATTTAATCAGCCAATAGTAAAATGGAAATGCCTGAAATGTTCCGCGGTGACGGCTGAGGATAAAATTACTGAGATAAATGGCTATTCTTATAGCCTTAACGATGCCCGGAGGAGTTGGCTGGAGTTTGAACTCCAGCCCAAGCCACAACTCATAGAATTTCTAAAGGAACGCGGCTATGAAGTGACTGAGCGGGCTACTATAAAAGGCAGGTCGGGAGCAGAGCATATTATTGATATACTGGCTACCAGGGATGATGGTGTTGTTACCTATAATATTGCCATCGGTGTTAAAGTAGCTGGAGATGAAGTGGCACTGAGTGATATATTTGATTTTGATGATAAGACGTACGACATCGGTATTCACGATAAAATCCTGGTAGTCGTTCCGGGATTACACCGTGAAGCTGAGAAGTTTGCCAGCCAGCAGAAGATAAAGGTACTTGAGGTCAGGGACCTGGAGACAGTACTGTCCAGCGCTGCTTCTAAGCCAGGCGAAGAGGTAAAGAGAGAACCATTTGAGTTCAAATCCAAGTTACAACTGATAGACTACTTAAAGCAGCTTGGCTATCAAGTAGAAGAGAATGCCGAGGCTCAAGGCAGGTCTGGAGCCAAGCATAACCTGGATATATTGGCTACTAAGGATGATGGCATCGTTACTCATCACATCGCTATTGGCATTGAGGTAGCGGGAAAGCCGGTAGAGCTGGACATGGTATTTGACTTTGATGATAAGGCTTATGACATCGGTATTCTGGATAAGGTCTTTATTGCTGTCCCTGGTCTTAGTCGAGAAGCCAGGCAATTTGCCCAGAGGCAGAAAATCAGGGTCTTTGAGGTAAAGGAGCTGGAACCGTCGGGATAGGGAAATTCTACATACTAATTACTAAATCCTAATGGGTGGCTTTGGTGAAATACCAGGTCTTATTGAACTATGAATAACCTATAAGGGGGCGACAGCCCCTTTTCCTTTGCAAATGGGGTAGGGGGTAATATATTACTATTACTAACGGGTTATTGACACGGTATCAATCATATCATATTATGAACTTAGCTAACTAAAACTACCTAGATTAGCCAAAAATACTGAGGAAAGGAGGTAAAACCAAAAATGAGGAGGTTTATGAAGAAGTTCCGGAAACAATTTCGCTATGGGGAGAAAGGTTTCACCCTGATTGAGCTGCTGGTGGTGGTGGCTATCCTTGGTGTTTTGGCGGCAGTCATAGTGCCCAATGTAGCCAAGTTTATTGGCACAGGTACTATTGAGTCTGCCAATACCGAAGCTCACAATGTTGAGACGGCAGTTACTGCTCATATGGCAGACCTAAACTTGGCGGACCTGGATGGAACTATAGGGGTAAGTGGCACTACTGTAGGTACCCTGAATGCCACTGCTGGTACTTTCCTTCTGAATGTGGGGGGGTTACAGGCACTGTATACTATTGCCGATGGTAAGATAAGTGCGGCCACGCCGGACGCAGCTGGCAAGTGGAAGAGCCTTACCTATACAGCAGCCGGTGGTTGGGCGGCATCATAATTAGGATAATAGCGTAAGGCTTTAGTTAAATCAGGGAACTTAGAAAAGCTCATCGGTAGTGTTGGTTGCTATTTTGCCGGTGAGCTTTTCTATAAGGTTTGCCAGGGAGACACCGTTATGCTAGCATTGTGCAGTTACTAGGTAAGGGCTAATTGATTAAACCAAGCCGAGCAATCAGAGGTTCATCATAGAATGAAGAGGTTTTTGAAATTGAAGCTGGTGGGTGGTGAAAGAGGCTTCACCCTGATTGAGGTTCTGGTGGTGGTGGCTCTTCTTGGCGTGCTGGCAGCAATAGTAATACCCAATGTAATGAAGTTTATCGGAACGGGCACTATTGAGGCGGCTAATACCGAGGCTCATGATATCCAGGTAGCAGTTACCGCCTATATGGCGGACAACGAACTAGACACTTTTGATACCACTAGCGGTATTGGGCCAGCTTCTAATGAGGGTCCAGAAGAGTTCTTGCTGAATCAGGATGGGCTGCAAGCAGTCTATACCATTGTGGCTAGTGAGATAGAAGGCGCCGAGCCTATTACTGACAGTAAGTGGACAGACCTTGAGTATACAAAAGGGACAGGTTGGCACCAGATTGATGAGGAGTAGTACGTAAGTAAGATTAGATATGCCAAATCTGTGTCCCCAGCATTTGAGTTTTGTACTGTTGCACTTCTCTTGGAGACCTCATTTTATCACCCAATTTTCTCTAGCACCCTCTCCAACACCTGCTGCCACTCCCCACCGAACCGTTTGGGATTTAGCCCTAATTGGCTCGTACCTACCTTGATGCCGTCTTTTAAGATAGGCTCAAGTTGCTGTTTATCAAACTGTAAGCCCTCAAATAGCCTTAGTACAATCTGGCTGTGCTCGGTAGAGATGGATTCAATGCCTGCCCTGGTTGCCAGAACCTTAATCTTCACGGCGTAGAGCAGGTTTGTTACCTCTGGAGGTAGTGTGCCAAAGCGGTCGCTCAACTCTTGTGCCATACCCTCTATTTGCTCAACCCTATCCAGTTTCACCAGCTTTTCGTAGAGGCCCAGTCAGGTACTGAGGTCGGAGACATATTCTTCGGGTAGATAGGCTCGCAGGGGCAGGTCTAAGGTTGGCTCCGGCAGGCGTGACGGCTTGGTTACGGCGATTCCTGCCTGTCTGGCTTTCTGCCCTTCTACTGCCTCAGTCAGCAGTCGGGTGTAGAGGCTAAAGCCAACAGCGCTGATATGCCCGCTCTGCTTTACTCCCAGCAGGGAACCGGCACCTCTAATCTCCAGGTCTTTCATAGCGATGTTAAAACCGGCACCCAGCTCGGTGGCTTCAAAGATAGTCCTCAGGCGCTTCTCTGCCGTCGGGGTCAGCTGTTTGCCCTTGTCATACAGAAAATAGGCGTAGGCAAGGTTAGCACCACGTCCTACCCGGCCCCGCAGTTGATATAGCTGTGTCAGCCCAAATCTATTGGCCTGGTTGACAATGAGGGTATTAACCCCGGGCATATCCAGCCCGGATTCAATAATAGTGGTGCAGACCAGAATATCGCTTTTACCCCGGGTAAAGTTAGCCATCACTCGCTCCAGATCTGCTTCCGGCATTTGGCCATGAGCAATGGCAACTCTAGCTTCGGGCACCAGGGATTGCAGTTTGTTGGCAATATAAGCTATACTTTGCACCCGATTATGAACGAAGAAGACCTGCCCGTTTCTCTCTATTTCTCTGAGTATAGCGTCACGGACCAGCCGCTCATCATACGGGGCAACATAGGTCTTGATGGGCAGGCGTTCCTCGGGTGGAGTCTCTATAGTGCTCATATCTCTTACTCCAACCAGGGACATGTGGAGGGTGCGGGGTATAGGGGTGGCGCTCAGGGTGAGAACGTCTACTTCTTGTCTCATCTTTTTTAGATATTCCTTATGGGCGACCCCGAAGCGTTGCTCTTCATCAATAATTAGTAACCCCAGATCTTTGAAGGCTACATCTTTTTGCAAGAGGCGATGGGTACCGATGCAGATATCCACGTTGCCGCTAGCCAGTCCGTCAAGAATAGCCTGTTGTTCCTTTGGTGACTTAAAGCGACTCAAAGCCTCAATTCTTATGGGAAAGGCGTTCAATCTCTGACTAAAGGTTGAAAAATGCTGCTCGGCTAGTATCGTGGTTGGTACCAGCACTGCCACCTGTTTACCGTCCATTACCACCTTGAAGGCGGCACGTATAGCTATCTCGGTCTTGCCGTAGCCGACATCCCCTGATACCAGCCTATCCATAGGCTTGGGCTTAGCCATATCTTCTTTTACCTGTTCCTGCACTGCTATCTGGTCGGGAGTCTCAACGTAGGGAAAAGAGGCTTCGAGTTCATGCTGCCAGGTTGTATCTGGGGAAAAGGCAAAACCAGGGATAACTTCTCGGGTAGCATATAGGGCTAACAGCTCCTTAGCGATTTCTTCTACCGTTTCGCTGACTTTTTGCTTGGTGCGTATCCATTCCTGAGTACCCAGTCGGCTTAGCGCTGGAGATAGTTCACTGGCTCCAATATAACGGCTAACCCGGTCTATCTGGTCGGTAGGCACATAGAGTTTGTCTCCATTGGCATATAGTAGCACCAGATACTCCTTCTCACTGCTATTGGTGCTCATGGTGGTAACGCCAGCAAATTTACCAATACCGTGCTCAACATGTACTACAAAGTCGCCGGGAGCCATATCAATAGAGAGCTTGTGATAGGACACCGGGTGCTTTTTAATTGACCGTGGTTGCTTAACAAAGCCAAAAATCTCGGCATCGGTGAACAGGTAGGTATCGTTGTTCATTATCCAGCCTTCAGCCAGTGAGCCCTGGATTAGACTCAGTGAGCCAGGCAGAGGTGTTTGCTCTATTTCGGTAAGAGGAGCAACGATGACATCTTCGTCTTCAAAAAGCTCTGATAACCGGCTTGCCTGATGGCTGGTGAGGATAAGGCGCTTTTTTTGCTTTAGCATCTGCTTGGCTTTTTTGATAAAAGGCGGTAACTGCCCGGCGTAGCTAGGGGCAGGAGTAAAGTTTAGCCGGTGTGGTGTTTCATTGTCAGTAACGCCGAAGGTGACGAGGTTTAGGCACCGCCGTTCTTTCATTTTGGGCTCAAGGTCTTGCCAGGTGAGGTAGGGGTGGGGAAAATTATGTGGTAACTCTCCTCGCTCTATTTGTTCGGTGCGTAGTTCGTTGGCCTGTGTATCTAGGATTTCCATTGCTGCCTGGATGCTTGTTGGTTCGTCAAGTATTAAAAACGTATTTGAGGATAGATAGCTCAGGATACTGTCTGTGTTGAATAGCGGAGCGTAAAACTGGATTTTGCTCGGCCTTTGCTTGTGGAGTATCATAGCTGTCTCTTGCTGGAATTGCTGGCTTGCCTTGGTGCTAAGGCCAGCCAAGTCAAAGGCATTGAGGGCTGGCTCTAACTCTTGCTGGCTATGCAATAAAGGGGTGAGAAGTACGGTAGCTGGACCAATAGTTATCTCCGATACTTGAGTTTGGGAACGCTGATTTACCGGGTCAAAGAGGCGAATGCTGTCAATGGTGTTACCCAGAAACTCAAGTCTGATGGGTAGGTCACTGGTGGGGGGATAGATATCAATGATGCCACCCCGGTGGCTGATAGTACCGGGCACCTCTACTAAGTTCTCCATGTCATAGCCCATGGCCTCCCATTGGCGTATAAGCTCCAATGGTTCAATATCCATGCCTAGCTTTATAGTGTGGAAGGTGGAAAGGAAATCACTATATGGTGTTATCTTCTGCCTGATAGCTGGGGCAGAGGCGATGACTAGGGGTGGATTCAATGTCGGCTCATTCTGGTTTATCAGAGCTGACAACACCTGTATTCGTTCTAGCTCAGCGGAAACGTCGGCGGTAGCACGCTGGTAGGGGAGAACATCAGGGTCGGGGAGTAATTTTACCTGGTTGGAGTTACACCAGATGAGAAGCTGCTCGTAGAGTTGTTTGCTCTTCTCTGGGTGTGTGGTAACGACCAGCATCGGCAATCGCTGGGTGTGATATAAGGCCGCTATAAGGCAGGGTTTTGCGGCGTCAAGCACTGCTACCGTAATGTTGTTATTTTCTTTTAGCAGCTCCTGCACCAGTTGGTGGTAAGCAGGCATTTCCTCAATAAGGGAGAATAGTTTAGTCAGGTTCAATGGCATTTTCCTCCCCAAACACCTCTAGGGCTAGCCGAAACGGCCTAGCCCTTCACGGAGAATTGTAGCATAGAGGTTATGGCTCAGCAAACTAAGTACGCTTTAATGTGGCCAAAGCTATTACCAGCGCCAGCACCATGATTCCGGGGGTTAATACCAGACCTGGCTTTACCCCCACTGCCCCACCTACCCAACCTATCACCGGTGCCCCGATAGCAACCCCGGCGGTAAGCAGGGCATGGAAGATACCGGTGGCCAGGCCGCGTTCTTCAGCAGCAGTATGGTCGGTAATCAGGGCTGAAATTGAGGGGAATAATATGCCGTAGGCTATCCCGTATAATGTCATCGCCACTGCCAACAAGGGGAAAGTTGTTACTGAGGGAAGAATAACCAGAGAAACTATACCCAGACTGATACTGATAATGGTTGGTGTCAATCGTCCTATCTTATCGGAAAGAGCCCCACTTGGAAGCTGAGCAATGATGAACATGATAGCAAAGATAGCCAGCAACATTCCAACGTGAAATGCTTCCATTCCCAGGTTACTCACGTGGAGCGGTAGCAGGGTAACCACACCACCGAAGGTAAAGTATTGGGCAAATATGGAGCTGTAGGCGACAATAAGTCCTCTTCTTTTCAGGAGGTCCTTTATTTTCTTGAAGCCCCTATCGGGCAGAGTTTTAGTCGGCATACCACTTTGCTTGTTGCCCCCAGGCAGTAACAGGCTTATGATTACTCCTATCATTAACAATGCTGCTCCGAATAGAAAAAGAGCCTGATAACCCAGTCGAGAGACAAAAATCCCACTTAGTCCGTAACCGACTAGGGTAGCTGCTGCTAGGGACATACCGTAGAGGCTCATCGCTCTGCCCCTTCGAGTTTTATCAGAGTAATCAGCGGTAGCCGACATGGTAGCTGGGCCAACTAGCCCACCACTTGTTCCGTGAAGCACTCGTACTAATGCCAGATTAATCGGTGAGCGACTAATCGAATAGAGAAACATGCTGAGCGCATCGCCGATTAATCCAGTAATTAACGGGGCTTTATAGCCTACCCGATCAATCAACCGACCAAGCAGGATATTCGCTGGGGTGTTGGTTATTGAATAAAGACCGATGATAATTCCGACAAACCCGACGCTGGCACCGAGTGTTGAAGCGTAAAGAGATATAATCGGTATCAGTAGATGAGTGTCTAGAAAGCCGAGAAAGGTAACGATGGAAATTATTGGCAATGCTGCTCGGGATTGAGGTCGCTTAAATTCATCCATTATGTGCTGACTATTTTATAGGAAAGTAGGCTTCTTGTTCAACTTGGGCTAGCTTGCTATAATAAATGAAGTAAGTTTATTTGAATTGGTTGTGATGACTAAAAAATCTGATTTGCACTATCATCGGTTAGTGGTTAAGCTAGGTACCTCTCTGCTTACTGGCGGTACCGACAACCTGAATGAAGACATAATGGCACAGCTCATCGCTCAGGTGGCACAGCTTCATCAGCGTGGAACAGAAATACTCATAGTTTCTTCCGGAGCGATAACCTCAGGCAGGCATAAATTAGGGTTGCACAGGAAACTCAGAGGTATTCCTTTCAAACAGGTGCTGGCTTCAGTGGGGCAGAGCCGCCTGATGTCTGTTTATGAGCATCTATTTGATCAACATAACATAACGGTGGCGCAAGCTCTATTGACCAAGAATGACCTGTCTGACCGGTCTGGTTACCTGAACGCTCGTAATACTTTGCTGGCCTTGCTGGAGCTTGGGGTAATATGCGTTGTCAATGAAAATGATGTAGTGGCAGTGGACGAGATTCAGGAGGCAAAGTTCGGCGATAATGATAATCTATCAGCCTTGGTGGCTAACCTGATTGATGCTGACCTCCTGTTAATGCTTGGTGATGTTGCTGGACTGTATACTGCTGACCCGCATCACTATCCTGATGCCCAGCTTATTCCGCAGGTGGACAGAATAGATTCGCAGATTGAACGTCTGGCAGCAGGCACTTCTGACAATCGGGGCATCGGTGGCATGGTTACCAAGATAGAGGCAGCTAAGCTGGCCACTACCTCGGGGATAACTGTAGTGATAGCTGATGGTAGGGAGCCAGATATTATCCTAAGGCTGGTTGCTGGTGAAGCTGCTGGTACCCGTTTTGAACCATTTACGGATAAACTTGAAAGCCGTAAGCGCTGGATGGTCAGCTACCTTTCTGCCAAAAGCAAGCTGATAGTAGATTCCGGAGCCGCCGGAGCGCTCAGAAAACAGAAGCGTAGCCTGCTGGGGACCGGCATTAAGCAGGTTGAAGGCGACTTTCAGCGTGGCGATGTGGTGACTATCTATGACCACAAGGAGTCTATCCTCGGCTGTGGCATCACCAATTATAGTGCCAGTGATATTCGCACTATTAAAGGCACTCATTCCAAAGAGATTGCTACTCTCCTTGGTTATGACTACGGTGCTGAAGTAGTGCACCGCAATAACTTGGTGGTATTATAAGGTTAAGGAATAAGTTATGAAAACTAATGTTCTTTACTTTGGTGACAATCTGGAAATCTTGCGAAACCGAGAATATTTCCCTGATGAATGTATTGACCTTATCTATCTTGACCCACCGTTTAATAGTAAGAAGGACTATAACGTCCTGTTCAAGGAAAACGGTGGGGTTGAGTCTGAAGCCCAGATAAAAGCCTTCACCGATACGTGGCACTGGACGCAGGCGGCTGAGAACACCTATCACGACATTGTAGTTAATGGGCCGCTGAAGGTTGGGAAGCTAATCGGCGCTCTGCATGATGCTATAGGTCACAATGATGTCATGGCATACCTGGTGATGATGACGGCGAGGTTAGTAGAACTGCACCGTGTCTTAAAGCCCACCGGCTCTCTGTATCTACACTGCGACCCCACCGCCAGCCATTACCTTAAGTTGGTGCTGGACCAGATATTCGGGCCAGCGAATTTCAGAAGCGAAATAACATGGAAGCGTTTCTCTAGTCACGGTAATGTTTACCGCTCTTACGGACGAGTTCACGATATTCTATTCTTTTACACTAAAAGCGACAAGTGGACGTGGAATCAGACATATAGGCCGCTTTCGGAGAAATATATTGGTTCATTCTTTTTGCATGTTGAGCCTGAAACGGGTAGAAGATACCGCCTACAAAATGTACTCAATCCCAATAAGGATAGACCCAATTTAACATATGAATGGAACAGTCACGTAAGGGTATGGAAGTGGACAAAAGAAAAAATGGAGCAGTTACATGATGCTGGTTTATTGGTTTATTCAAAAACTGGACTTATCAAAGGTGTAAAACAGTACCTAGATGAAAATAAAGGCGAAAAACTACATGACATGTGGGATGATATTAGACCTTTAGGGCAAAGTGCCGATAAAAGCCTTGGCTATGAAACCCAAAAACCCATCGCCTTGCTGGAGCGCATTATTCAGGCCAGCTCCGATGAAGGCGATATTGTCCTTGACCCGTTCTGTGGCTGTGGCACAGCGGTGGTGGCAGCCCACAAACTAAACAGGCGCTGGCTCGGTATAGATATTACCCATTTAGCTGTTAACCTGATGCGTAATCGTCTTAAGGATAGCTTTGGCATTAAAGCCGAGGTTATTGGTGAGCCGGTGGATTTGGCTGGGGCTAAGGCTTTAGCTCATCAACAACCTGATGGACGCTATCAATTCCAGTGGTGGGCTCTGGGTTTGATTGGCGCCAGACCACTTGGCGAGAAAAAGAAGGGGGCTGATAAGGGAATTGATGGAGTCATTCATTTTATTGATGACCCTAGTGGTAATGTTAGGCGGGTGGTAGTTCAGGTAAAGAGCGGGCACATTGGAGTTAATGCTGTTAGAGAGCTAAAAGCAGTGGCTTCCAATGATGCTATAGGTGTCTTGATTACTCTAGAGCCACCCACTGGCCCAATGAAGGTTGAAGCGGTAGATGCTGGCTATTACCGTTCTCCAATTTGGAATGAAGATTACCCTAAGATAAAGATATTAACTATAGAGGAGCTTTTACAAGGCAAGACGGTTGATATGCCCCCGCAGGCTCAGACCAGCGTAACCTTTGCTAAGGCACCAAAAATCTCCAAGAAGGAAGGAGAGCAGTTGTCTATGGGTTAGGGGATGAGGTAGATAAAAATCTAAATGGACCAGTAAGGTCTATATGAAATCTTCTTTTTACTTGTGCTATAATACATAGAAAATAACATAGAAAACAATTGAAAGGATGGTGAAACTAAAAAATGTCTCAGCAGACGCAATCAGTAGACCCAACATGTGAAATAACCAGCCCCTTTGGAATGGTGCAGCAGCGAATTGATGATGTTTGCGAGAGGATTAACATCTGTGAAGTATGTCATTTAAGACTCAGGGAATGTAAGCGGGAGCTTACTGTTCACTTCCCGGTAAAAATGGATGACGGGCACGTAAAAGTTTTTACCGGTTACCGGATTGAGCATAATATCACCCGAGGTCCGGGAAAAGGTGGCATCCGTTACCATCCAGATGTTACCCTGGATGAGACCAAGGCTCTAGCCGCCTGGATGACACTAAAGGCAGCGGTGGTTAATATCCCCTATGGCGGAGCCAAGGGATCGGTCACTTGTAACCCAAAGGTCTTGTCCCAAGACGAGCTCGAGAGATTAACCCGGCGCTATACCACTGAAATTATGCTAGTAATCGGTCCAGAAAGAGATATCCCGGCACCTGATGTTGGTACAAACCCCCAAGTTATGGCCTGGATTATGGATACCTACAGTATGAATGTGGGATATTCAGTGCTGGGTGTGGTCACCGGTAAACCTATCAGTATAGGTGGTAGTAAGGGCAGGGCCGAAGCGACCGGCCGTGGCTGCATGATTACCGCTAAGCTGAGTGCCAAGCATCTGGGCATGAATCTTGATGGGGCTACAGTAGCAGTTCAGGGCTTCGGTAACGTCGGCTCTGTGTCTGCGATACTACTGGCCAAAGAAGGCTGCAAAATCATAGCGGTAAGTGATTCTAAGGGTGGCATTTATAACCCGAAGGGCTTAGATGTACAAGAGGTGCTGCGTTACAAAAAAGAAACTGGTTCAGTAGTCGGTTTCAAAGATAGCGAAGCCCTAACGCATGCTGAGCTTTTAGAACTACCGTGTGACATATTACTACCGGCTGCTCTTGAAGACGAGATATGTGTCCCTAATGCTCCATCTGTTAAAGCGAAGATGATTGTAGAAGGTGCCAACGGGCCAACTACTCCTGAAGCAGACAGAATTCTTAGTGACAATGGAAGGTTTGTTGTTCCTGACATTCTGGCTAATGCTGGTGGAGTGGTAGTATCATATTTTGAGTGGGTGCAGGGGCTGCAATCTTTCTTCTGGAGCGAAGATGAAGTAAACCGCCAGCTACAAAACGTGATGGAGAATGCCTTTTGCGAAGTACTAGAGGTGAGTCAGCGTGAAAAAGTAGATATGAGAAACGCTGCCTATATGCTGGCGATAAAACGAATAGAAGATGCGATGCTGGTCAGAGGGGTATTCCCATAACTTGTTATCTAGCCATAAAAGAATATTAACTTGAGAAATAGTTACCCAATGTGAGGGCAAGTTTCAGGCTAACGCAAGATAGCTTGAGTGTTAAGAGGGAATGTAAGCTGATAAAGCGTGGGATAAAATGAACTCAGGAATAGAAGAACTGGAAGAAAAGGGCAGGGCAGCTAAAGCCGCATCCCGGCGGATGGCTTATGTGTCTACCGAGGTGAAGAACAGGGCTTTACATAATATATCATCCGATCTGTTAACAAAAAAGGGCGAGATACTGGCGGCTAACCAGATTGATTGTAAGGAAGCAGAGGCATCGGGGATGAGTGCAGTTATGCTTGATCGGCTGATGCTCGATGCCAGTCGACTTGAGTCTATAGCCCAGGATGTGCTGGCAGTAGCGGCACTGCCTGACCCGGTAGGTGAGGTACTTGATATGCGTACCTTGCCCAATGGGTTACAGATAGGTAAGAAACGAGTTCCCTTGGGTGTAATCGGGGCTATCTATGAGAGCCGACCTAATGTTACTATTGATATCTCTAGCCTTTGCCTGAAATCGGGCAACACCGTTATTCTGAGAGGCGGGCGTGAAGCAATCCATTCTAATAGTGCTTTGGTTAAAGTGGTTCAGGAGGCAGCGGCAAGAGCCGGGGTACCTGATGGAGCAGTGCAGTTCATTGAGAATAATGACCGGGACCTGGTTGGTCATCTGATCTCAATGACCAGCATTATTGACCTGATTGTTCCCCGGGGTGGAGCCAACTTGATTCGGTTTGTCAAAGAGAAAGCTACTGTACCAGTGGTGGCTGGGGGGATTGGGGTCTGCCATACCTATGTGGATAGGAGCGCTGATATAGATAAGGCAGTGGCGATTGCTTTTAATGCCAAGGTACAAAGACCAACAGTGTGTAATGCCTTAGACACCCTATTAGTTCATGCTGATGTTGCTGAGCGCTATCTACTCTTAATAGCTGCTGAGTGGGCCAAGGCTGGGGTGGAGATGCACTGTGATGAGCGAGCTATGGCTATCCTTAAACCAAGCTCTTCTTTGAAACTGGTTCCAGCTAACGATGAGGACTGGGGTAAGGAGTTTCTGGCGCTGGTGGCAGCAGTTAAGATAGTGGATTCTCTGGATGAGGCGCTGGAGCATATTGAGCGCTATGGCTCTGGACATTCCGAGGCAATCATAACCGAAGAATATGGAGCAGCGATGCGTTTTCTCAACGAGGTGGATGCTGCCTGTGTCTATGTTAATGCCAGCACCAGGTTTACCGATGGCGGACAGTTCGGACTAGGGGCTGAGGTAGGTATTAGTACCCAGAAGATGCATGCTCGGGGTCCGTTTGGATTGAAAGAGTTAACCAGCTATAAGTGGATTATTTTTGGCAGCGGGCAAGTACGCCCTTAAAAATACCTAGACTGTTCTGAGATTTTCTATTGCTGCTTGTTGTACTTCAAACAGCTGCTTGATGCCTTTTTCCGATAAAGAGAGGACGGAATCGATAGCTTCTTTGGTAAAGGGTTTGGTTTCCGCTGCGCCCTGAATCTCGACGAACTCATTCTTGCTGGTCATCACTACATTAAAGTCAACCGCAGCGTTATAGTCTTCATCGTAGCAAAGGTCTAGTAGTATGTAGCTGTTCATGATGCCAACGCTAGTAGCGGCTACAGCACTCTTTAGCGGTATAGCTGACAACATTCCCATATTGGTTAGGGTTTGGAGGGCTTGGTATAAAGCAACGTAGGAGCCTGTTATAGCTGCCGTTCTGGTACCTCCATCTGCCTGAATGACATCACAATCTACGATTAGCGTCCTCTCTCCTAGAGCATCTAGGTCGGCTATTGCTCGCAACGAACGTCCGATAAGGCGCTGAATTTCCTGGCTTCTTCCCCTAACTCTACCTGTATCACGGGGAGTGCGAGTAACTGCGGCTCGGGGTAGCATGGAATATTCAGCAGTAATCCAGCCACTACCCGTATCTCTAAGGAAAGCTGGAACACGATTTTCCACGCTGACTGAACACAGCACTCTGGTCATCCCCATTTCTATCAGTGCAGAACCTTCAGCGAAACTCTGAAATCCCGGTATTATTTTTACTGGTCGTAGTTCATCCCAGGCACGACCGTCAACTCTTTTCATAATGGGGCTTCCTTTTAGCAGGCGATATATTAGAGTATAGCATCGCTTGGTGGTAATGACAATCAGAGTGTGTTTAGCTCTGGCGATTTTCTACGGCATACTAAAGTAGAAAGTGACATAGTGATATGATAAAATAGGGCTGTTGTGGTTACCTGAACTCTAGGAGGATAAAATATTGGATAAATACCTAAAACCGACCTCTATAATTGACGCAGACAATGAGGCTGTAATAAACAAAGCTCAAGAGTTAACTGAGGGGTTAAACGAAGATACAGAAAAGGCTAAAGCTTTGTTCTATTTCGTGAGAGATAAAATCAGATACAATATCTACGTACCAAAGTATCCGGCTGACACCTTTCGAGCCAGCGAGACGCTAAAGAGAGGTCAAGGCTATTGTGTGCAGAAGGCGGTGCTCCTGGTTGCCTTGTCTCGAGCAGTCGGTATCCCTGCCCGGCTCCATTTCGCCAAGATTAGGAACAATCTAATATCACCAAAGCTGTACAAGGTTATGAAAGGTAACATATTCCCCTGGCATGGCTACGCAGAACTATATCTTCAGGAGAAATGGGTCAAGGCGACCCCAACCTTTGACCTGAAGATGTGTCAGAAGCATGGTATTATTCCAGTAGAATTTGATGGCCAAAATGATGCCAGGTTTAACCGCTACAATGAAGAGGGTAAACTGCATATTGAATATCTTAAGGACTATGGACCGTATGATGATGTACCTTTTGAGGAAATCTGGCAGGCTTTGGGTGAACGAGGCCTACTAGGGGAAAGAACTTAGCTGGAACGGATATTTATCTACCTTAGTCCTTCTTAGGCTTTTTGTTGATTCGTTTGCACGGTATTGGTAGAAGATTGACATGAACATTAAACCTGAAATTATTAAACTGATAGATGAAATCAGGAACGATAAGGTGCGTGGTGCCAGCCAGTTGGCGAGGCGGGCGGTGGAGGTAATGAAAATTACTGCTGAATATAGCCGGGCAGAGAGCACTTGGTTTTTATCGCAGGAACTGAAAGAGGTCGGGGAAAGATTGATGTCGGCTCGTCCGGCGATGGCACCGATATTTAACATTGTCTCTCGCTTGCTTAAGGTAATAGCCGAGAAGCCTAAAGACATAGATTTAGCATCACTCAGGGATTTTGTTAGTGCAAAAACCGATGAGGTAATTAAGAAGTCGCTACAGGCTGTAACTAAAATTGCTCAATACGGCTCAGGGCTAATTGCTGATGGCGACAGGATAATGACTCATAGCTATAGCTCAACAGTGATGGCAGTATTCAGGGAATCTCTTAGTAAACACAGGAATATAGAGGTTATTGTTACCCGGTCAGGTCCGGGTCGTACTGGTGAGAGAGTTGCTCAGGAACTCAGTTCTTATGGAATGACGGTTGCATTTGTCGACGATGCAGCTATGGGGCTTTATGCACCCACGGTTCATAAGGTAATGGTTGGTGCTGATAGAGTATGTGCCGATGGCAAAGTAATTAACGGGATAGGTACTTATCAGCTGGCTTTAGCGGCTAAGACGGCTGGTGTTCCCTTCTATATTTTCTGTGAGACGCTTAAGTTTGACCCCAGGATAAAGAGCGATGAGGTTGATCTGGAAGAGAAAGAGCCATCTGAAGTAGTCGAACCAGGGATATTACCACCTGAGGTCAGGGTGAGAAATCCTTATTTTGATGTTATGCCATTGGAACTGGCTACGGGAATTGTTACTGAGAATGGGTTTCTTACGCCACAAGGGGTCATCAATTATTTGAAGGAGCTCTCTATTTAATTATAGCTAGCTTTCGTATACCCTGGCTAAGGTTTCCTTGAGCTCAGGCACGGTTTGGTAATTACCTATTTCCGCGGGTTCTATCCAACTTAGCTCTTTGTGTTCCCAGTCGATCTTAATTTTCTTCCTGTCATTTACGTGGAACAGGTAAGGGTATACTACCCATCTTATCCCGAGTTTATTATCTTCGATTGTTAAAGGGTTGTCGCTTCTTATTAGTGTCAGGTCTTCTTGAGCCAGACCGGTTTCTTCGGCTATTTCAGTTAGTGCCTGCTCATCGGCAGTTGTTTCTATATAACCGCTAACGCCAGCCCATCTTCCCTGATAGCTGCCGACTTGCTCACTACGGCGCAGAATCAGTATCTCACCATTGGATTCGAGAAAACAGGTTACAACTCGCTTTTCTTTTAACATAAATTCCTGTTTGACCTATTTTAGGTTTACCAAGTATTCCTTCAGCCAGGTTAATGCAGCTTTAGCGGCGTCTCGTTTATTTTGCTCCCGGTCTTCGTGAAAAAGGTGTTTTTGGCTGCAGGTTACGGCTTGATGTGATAAACCGAGATAGAATAATCCAACTGGCTTATTCGGAGTAGCACCGCCGGGACCGGCAACTCCGGTATCGGCTATGCATATATCTACCGCTAATGCTTTTCTGCCTCCCTGTGCCATCTCCTCAGCTACTTGATGGCTAACCGCCCCGTATTGCCGGATGGTATCAGCATTAACGCCGACTAGCCTGATCTTGGCCTCATTGCTGTAGCTGGTAATTGATCCCTGGTAGTAATCTGAACTACCGGGGATATTTGTAAGCAGATGGGATATCAGCCCACCGGTGGCTGATTCCACCACTCCTAGTGTTAGCCCTTTCTGGCGAAGCAGGTTTCCTACGTCTTTCTCCAGGCTAGTCATGGTTTTAGATAAAGCTTTTCATTAAGTTTTGTATCGTTTCGTTACTTATCGGGTTACTATCCTGACTAAGCTTATTGATAATCTGCTCAACCGCTCGATGCTTGTGGGAGATAGCTAGTTCATCAAGATTGACATATATACCCACCCGCCTGCCGACTACGAAATTTGTTCTTTCCTGGGGTGAGAGTGATTGGAACTTATTGATAGAAGCCAGCATTTCCTCCTTATCCTGGGGTAATTTACCTTCAATTTCTTGCAGCAGGTTGGTAATGTGGTCGCTGACATAGTTTGAGTGGCACTCGAGATGCTCAATGAAGAGTTTTTCCTCTGCTATAACCTCCTCATCTGTGGACTGAATAAAACTGCCCTCTTTGAGATCATTGTATAGCGGCATTCTGTCATGAATGGTTAAGGTTCTGATCCTGATGAAATCGGGGTCTATCTCATTGAGCACTTTGGCAGTTTCTATAGCATGTTGGCACCACATTTTCTTTCCACCCAGCCCCAGGATAACATATTCACATAGCGAAATGCCCGATGCCACTATCTTTTTACCACCCTCAATATGCCCTGCGGCCGTAACCCCTTTATCCATGTATTCAAGTATTGGGTCGTAGCCTGATTCTAAGCCAATATGCAACCGTGAAAGCCCGGCTTCGTATAGCTCCCTTAGCTCTTCCAGTTTCTTTTTGGCGGCTGTCTTGGACCGGGCATAACTGGTTATTCGGTTAATACTGGGCAATGTTTGCTTCAAGAACCTGATTACTTCAACCAAGTCGTTAGTCTTCATAATGAGACTGTTGGCATCCTGTAGAAAGGCATTCTCGCCGCCAGCGTAAAGCCATAGGGCAACATTAAAGTAGGCTTGATTCGGTGGATTATTAAGTATCACTCTAGCTATTTCCTTAACGTTACCACCATAGTCAGAGTGCTCTGAAATCTCTTTTAGCCTATCCTGTATAGACTTGACAGCTAGTATGTCTTGCTTTATCTCTGCTACTGGCCGGAGCTGGAATTTTTCTCCCTTATAGGTGTGGCAGAACTTACATCTATTCCACGGGCAGTTTCTCGTTGCCCGGATAAGCAGGGAGTAGGCCTCGCTGGGGGGTCTAATTGGTCCTAGTTCAAAGGAATCTGATGCTTGCTCGGTTAAAGCCATCGGAACGCCTCTCTCATAATAAATTCGAAATTGTCCTTCACTGTGTCTGGAGTGGTTACAATCTCCATATGTCCGGGAAGCAGATAGCTGATTTCCAGTTGCGATAGCTTTTCTATGGAGTGTTTAAGCTCATCGGCATTGCCACCGGGTAAATCTGCCCTGCCTATATTGCCAGCAAAGATGACATCACCGCAAATCAGGATTTTATCTTTTTGGCTGTAGAAGCAGATACTGTCCGGTGAATGTCCAGGTGACGGGATAAGTGTAAATTCTATATTTCCGGTATCCAGTTTGTTGCTGTCTATATAATTGTCAGCGATAAACTCTATTGGTGGAAAACCGAAGAATCTCGCTGTCTCTATAACAGCTACATCATAAAATTGTTTTTGTAATGGGTGGGAAAGGATTTGAGCTCCGGAGATTTGTTTGAAAGCCTCATTTGCACCGCAATGGTCACCATGCAGATGAGTGTTAGTTATAATATTAATATCTTTAGTTTCAATGCCGTCTTGCTGTAAATCTTGTATTAGTGATGTCAGGATTTGGGGGGAACCGGGGTCTATGATGATAGTAGGATTGCCTTTGATAACGTAGGTGTTGCAGTCCAACATACCTTGCTCCGGGTAAAAGTATAGATTTTCTGTTAATCTCATAGTATTATCCCTATTGATTATATAGTAGCTATAGAATAAAATAAAGCTCATAAGCTGTTTGATACTGTTCGTAGAAAATAAAATATCGAGGAGGTTTCAAATGGGAGTGTTAGCTCTGATTCTGGGTATTTTAGGTGGACTGGGCACAATTATGAGTATTATTACGGCTGCGGAGTTAATTCCGATGGTCCTGGTCGGGTTTACTGACGTATACTGGTTGGGATTATCTGGGATTCTATTCCTCGCTGCTATTACTTGTCTTTTTGCTCGCGGTGAAGGAGAATAGCTGCGTTAGCTGGCAATCAGGTAAATACTGAATAATATTCTGGCTGATAACTTAAGTCAGAGGATAGATAGGTTGTGTTTTGCTTAAAACAACAATCTCGGTGCGAGTTCGCCCCAATGCTGCCAGGAACGAAGTGGTAGAGGTGACTGATGGGATATACATTGTTAAGGTATCAGCGCCACCGGTCAAAGGTAAAGCTAATAATGAGCTGGTTGCTTTCCTCAGTAGGCTGCTAGGAGTGAGCAAAAGCCAGGTAAATATTATCAAGGGCTATACCTCCAGGAATAAGGTTATAGCCCTTGATAATCTCAGCCAGGAAGATGTCATGAAGCGTCTTTTGCCTGATTAGGTGGCTTTACTTTCTATTGAAGCCTTCTTCTTTTTATGGCGACGCCACAGGATAATACCGAGTACAGTTCCCCAGATGGGGATGAAGATTAAGAGCCAGATAGCTATAGTGCCAATAACCTGCCCGGCAATAACAATTCCACGAAGAGCTGACTTGAATGTCTCTACAATATTCCAACCGGCACGGACTAGCGGCTTAGCGGTGGTTTCTGGTTCGAGCCGTGTTGAAATCAGGGACATTGATGATGTGTTCTCCAGGTACTGTATTCGCCCCTTGAGCTGTTCAATCTCGCTACGTACCTGAGATAATCGTTCGTAAATTCTGAGGATATCCTCTACATTCTCGGCTTTCTGTAGGAGGGCTAAATACTGGTTCTCAGTCGCCTGGGCGTTTTTTAACCGGGACTGCAAATCAACGTACTCCTCGGTGACATCCTGGCTGTCGGTGCTCTCTGATTCTACTCTTACCGATAAGTCCCTGAGTTCAGCCAGTGCTTGTTCGAACTTTCCATCCGGTACCCGTATGGAAATCCACCCCCTACGGTCATTTTCCTCTCCTGAGATTCGGGAGGACACTACGTAGCCACCAAGACTTACTGCCAGCTGAGCTATATCGTCTTAAGTACCAACCACATCCTTAACCACCAGTGATATATCCCCGGTGCGGACTATCATCCGCTCTTCGTTTGCCGGTAAAGCTCCTGCCCCGGTATTTTTATATCCTTCGTCTGCTTCAGTCATCCCCGGTGGCATCGGTGCTGGCGCTGGTGCTACCTGTGACGGCGCGCTGGCACAAGCAGCCGGTACCAGCAGTAAGATAACTAGCGCTAATGCAATTATTAACTTCTTCATGAGATAGCCTCCAAATCATTACCCATACTTTCACTATACTATAACGCAAGATAGATGAAAAGGTTAGGGGAATGTACCTCCAGACTCAGATAAAACCTTGCTTTTTCAAGTAACGAAACAGCTCTTTGCTCTGTCTTTCGCTTTGCTCCATCCAGACAAAATGTGAGTCCTTACTGCCATAATTCTTGTATAGAACATCAATAACTTCTTTGTAGATTTGTGTTAACTCTTTCACACTCCCTTTATTTACTGGATATTGCTTGCCATCAAAAGAAAAGCTATCACCTGGGAAATTACAAAAATCAGTTATATGTCCTATGTACTGCCTTTTTTTCTTCCCTACAGCTCTCTCGTCTAAGTGCTCAAGGTCGTCTCGGATATCTTTATTAAATTTGCTCGTAAATTTATGATAAACCACTTTTAAGTCACAATCATTAAGCACTTCGCATAGAGTTTTTAGAAGTTTGTTGACTTGACCAATGCAGATGAAATAGAAGTGGGTATCACAATGGAGTCTTGTAAGAGCGAAGTCCTTTCTGGTGGATTTATGAATATGCTTATCGTCCTTAATGAATTTTATTCCTTGCAGTTTTTTCTCTATGGCTTTGCGACTTCTGTCGATTCTTGTTATTTGCATGATGGCACCATTGACATAATTCTCCAATTCAAGAAGCAATAGGGGGGCTTCCATATTATGCTGTGGGTCACTGGGGAGACAAAAACAATATTTATGAGCTAGGTCATACATACGAATACTCTCAAACATTATGCTGTGGTTCAGGAATGATGCACAAATTTAAGGATAACTTTAGATGAATTCTAATACTAAATTCAACTCTGTGCAACTGAACATAACTAGTCTAAACTTTACCTCTCTACCTCTACCCACAGTCTCTCCCCATCGGTGGTAAATTCTATGGTGCCGCTCTCAGACGTGAGATAGATTTTATTCTCATTTAATACTTCGATTAGCCTATCCATAACTTCGGGATTGGGGTGTCCATGGGGATTATCAGCGCCTGCTGAGACAACAGCTATTTGTGGATTAGCCACTGCTAGGAATTCCTGCGTTGTAGAGGTATCAGAGCCGTGGTGGGCTACCTTGAGAACGGTGCTTTCCAGATTAGCCCGGTTGGTGATAAGCTCAAATTCTGCCTCCCACATTATATCGGCCGTAAGTAGAAAGCTGATATCCCCTGTGTTCAAGCGTAATACCACCCCGTTGTTATCAATATCCGACTGGGTACCAGTTAAGTGTGGACTTGGGGGATTAAGTACACTTATTACTACATCCTCGCCGCAGTCAATCTGCTGCCCGGCCTGGGCAATGGAATACGCAATAGCTTTTTCCTTAATTACGCTGAGCCACTCATCATACAGCGGGGAGTCGCAGTCCAAATCGGGGTAGAACACCTGCTTGACCTTATACCTCTGTAAAACTTCCACCAAGCCGGTGAGGTGGTCGGCGTGGGGATGGGTCAATATTACCAGGTCAATGGTTCTATCCCAGAAGGGCATTTTCTTGCCCAGCTCTAAGCCTATAGCTTGAGGGCTGGGTCCACCATCAACCAGGATATTCTGATGAGCCGGTGTTTGAATCAGTATAGCATCTCCCTCGCCAACATCAAGGAAGCTCACATGAAGATTATCATCTGGCATGGTAGCTGCTGCTACCGATACCAGCGTAGCTATTGTCAGCAGTGGCGGAATTATCCATTTCACTGGCACTCTGGAGAGATTGAAGGAGCCAGCTACTCCCGATTTTAACCAGCCAGTAGTTTTGGGAATAAAGTTAGTCAGTTTCTTGCGATTACTATTGAGCCAGATAGCTAAGGCGAGGGCAGAATAATAGCTCGCCATTAGGGTAATGTTCAGCGGGTCTACCTCAATAGATGATACAGGGAAGGCAGCAAAGATATTAACCACCAGCAGCAGGTATGACAGGAAAAGCCAGGCTAGCCAGCCTATAGGAAAGGCTAACGGCAGGAAAATGAATCCCAGACCACCAGTCAAAGCACCGGTGATAATGATGCCGGGTAAAGCTGGCAGAGCCAGGAATGTGGCCAGAGGCCCAACGAATGAAATAATGCCAAAGTAGTAGGTAATAACCGGCCAGACAGCTATAATTGCCCCAAGAGTTACCGCAAAGCTGTCAGTGATGATGTTGGTTATGGATATGATAATACCATCTTCTCCCAGAGTTCTGCTGACAGCGGTTCTTCCTAGGGTTCGGAGGGGAGGAGTAATGAAGATTAATCCAGCCATAGCCAGAAAACTTAACTGAAAAGAAGCAGTCCACAGGATTTGGGGGCTGATGCCTACCATTATTGCAGCCGCAAAGGTAAGAGAAGTGATGGTGCTTTTCTGTCTGCCCAAAAGCTCGGCGATAAGGAACAGGCTAGTCATAATAGCACCTCTAATGATAGGTGGGTGCATGCCGGTGAGTAAGGCATAAAGCCAGATTGCTCCCAGCGCTAGCCATATATAAGTGTAGCGTCGCTGACCAAAAAGCCATATCCCGACGCTAAGCAAGATACCAGCCACGATACTGAGATGAAGTCCGGAGATAGCCAACAGATGGGCAGTGCCGGTACTGGTGAAGGCATCCTTGAGGGCTGTTGGAATTGTGCCTTTCTTCCCTAAAATAATACCCTGGGCTAGTGATGCCTGAGGTTCGGGTAACACTTCTGCCATAGTTTGGGAAAGACTATTCCTTATAGAGTAAATCCACGTTAACGGTTTAGCCCCTTTATCCCTTTCAAGAATTTCTATTTCTGGGTAGAGCATAGTTGAGTAGATTCCCTGGTGGGCCAGGTAAGCTCTGTAATCAAAGTCGTCAAACTGGTGTGGTGTCTCCAGTGTCCCCGTAATCAGGAGCACATCGCCATATTTATAGGTCGAGTATCTGGGGGCAAATATGAGAGCTGTTCCTGATACCTCTTGCCATCCGGTATCCAGTTGTATGTCCGTTGCTGACACTTGCAGGTGAATGGTCTTATCACTAATCTCCGGGTCGGTATTAATTATCCCTTTAAAAGTAACAGGTCTCTGGTCGTTATAGAACTGGAGTGAATATTCATTAATCTGTGGTATGCTTGACTGAAAATAGAAGATGCCGCCAAAGAGAGTCATAAGGCACAGGCTGGATAATATTATTGATTGTCGGTGCTGACGAAAGAGGAACAGTAGAGGAAGAGGAATAAGCCCGATAGCAATGAGAGCTAAAGGGGAATCAATCCTTGACCCCAGAAAGATACCAGCTAACCAGGCACAACTGAGATAGATAAGTGACACTATCCTCCATTCTGAATGCTAGTCGGCTACCGTAATCATATATTTAATCTGTTCGTAGGTAGTAATGCCGATGCCTTCTACTCTGGTTAATTCATTGATATTGTAGAATGACCCGTGCTGGCAGCGATAATCTATAATGGCTTGAGCTCTGACTTCGCCAATGCCGGGCAGCGCTTCAAGCAGCCAAGCTTCAGCTCGGTTAAGGTCTATTTTCTGCGGCTCAGTCCCCTTGTCTATCTGGGGCAGGTAAATCTTAAGGCTAGCAAAATCGGCAGTGCTGGTAGCTCCACCGGCAGACTGAATAATATCTTGCAGGCTATCCTGAGCCTTCACGGGATAAAAGCCGGGGTTATTGATAGCACCGCTCATATAGAACCCGCCTTGCCACTCCTGCTCCGAAGGTAGGGAAATTTCGATGGACTGACTACCGGTATATTTGGACCAAAATATTGTGCCACCGATGGCGATGATTACTATCAGAAAGATGATAATTAGTGCCCCGTATTTATCAATCCTGGCCATGGGAAGCCTCCTACCATTAGCTCTATTTAGTATAGCAAAGTAGAGGTAGTAATGAATACATTTGTTGCTCAGGTGAGTCAAGAGAGTAACAGACTGGAAATAATGGCATCAATATTATTACGAAAGGCAAGCCGTGAAGTGAACAAATGTCTTTCGCCAGCAGGGATCCTATTGATAAATAACCTTACTACTAGTTCCGGTTAAGTGCCTCTCAGTGCAGTTCGCAGTGCTTCTTCCATCTCAGGAGCAGTAACGGCTATTATCCGGTCTTCAGCTTGAAGAATGGTATTCTCTTTGGGAATGATAGGTTTGTGTTGTTTGCGGAGAAGGAGAAATAGGGTAGTGCCCTCAGGTAGTGATAACTCTTTAACCGTTTTACCTACTGTTGTTGAATCAGGTAAAATTTTTATTTCTACAATCTCTAAGCCCTTGTCCCTGATACTGAGCAGATGAATTAAGGGATGTGTTGGCACTTCTTCTTCTATATGCTCCATGATGATATTAGTGCTACTTACAGTAATATCAATACCCAGTTTCTTAAAGATGGTTTCATTTTTGGGGTTTCTAATACGAGCTATGGTTCGGGGCACGTTAAATTTGTGCTTAGCTACTTGGCAGGCAACCAAATTATCTGGGTCATCCCCGGTGACCGCAATAAGCATGTCAGCCCTGCCGGTGCCAATTTCAGCCAGAGTTGCTACTTCACAGCCATCGCCTCGAAAGCAGATGCTACCCATCTCCTCTGTTATGACTTCACATACGGTAGCGTTCTTTTCCACGATAAGTACTTCGTGGCCTTCATCTAGCAAGGCTTTAGTTAAATAGTAGCCTATTCTACCGCCACCGATTATGATTATATACATAATTCCACCTCAGCTGGTCAGTTTTTCCTTCAACATTTGGGCAAATATGGTGGTTGGACTAAAGGCTTCTAGCCCTAGAGCGCTGTATAGTTCTTGCCGTAGCGGGTCATAGATGCGGCAGACTACCCTGGGTACATTGAAAATGTGTTTGGCAATTTGAGCTGCCATGACATTACGATTATCCCCCTGGGTTAGCACAACAAAGATATCAGCTTCTTCTATTCCTGCTTTTATAAGTACAGATTCATCTATGCCGTTGCCCAGTAAGGCGGTGCCACTGAAATCAGGTGGGAGCCTCCGGAAACTATCGCTATCACGATCTAATATTGTAACCTTATGGCCATCTTTATCCAGTAATGTTGCCAGTTGAGCACCTACTCGTCCGCAACCCATAATAACTATTTTCATAGACTAACCTCTTTTGACATATTGGCCTCATTATGCTGTGGGCTGATGATATAATATCACCCGGCACGGGGCATTTTTTAGTACATAGGGCACCACGCTACCCAGGCTAAACTGACCAAAATGTGTCCCGTAGATAACGCCCATTACGATGAGGTCAACCCCTCGTTCTACTGCTTCATCAACGATGGCCAGACCAGCCTCACGTGCTTGCAGGATATCAGTATCTATCTCACAGTCTACTTCTTCGGTGACTATCTCCATTTGTTCCAGTATACCTTCAGCCTTCTTTATTTCAGAATCTATTTCGGCATCTAGTGGCAGGGTACGTTTTATGGTAATAACATAAACAGCCCAAATTTTGTTTTTGTTCTTATTGGCTATCCGACAGGCTAGCCTGATAGCTTCTTTATCGGCTTCGGTGCCAACTACAGGTACTAAAATCTGACGAAATTCCACTGTTCCTCTATTTCTATTTGCTACTAATTAACGGGTATTATAATCCTATTATTAAAAACCTACAATACCTTTTTCGACTAAATTGTTATCATATTTCATTTTTACATTAGAGATACGGCTTTTTGCCTGTTGACTAGATTCTGTGATGAGTAGTTTAAATACGCTGTATTAGCCTATATTTCGCCGTGTTTTATTTAGTCTTTACCACTATGACTTAGAGATTTGCGATTCTTGCGCCGATATAGATAGAAAATAGTAAAACCGATAACCATCCAAATAATGCCTACCCAGCGGCTATAGGGTTGGGTAATTAGTATGATAACCCATATTATGGTGGTAGCCACTAAACCGATAATGGTACTTAGCGGCATCTCATACCCTTTGATTCTTAGATTACAGCCGAGCTTAAAGGGACGTGGTAAGTCCGGCTTTCTTACTCTTAGGCTAAGGACGGAGGCATGGGCAAACATGAAGGCGAGTAGCGAACCAAAAGCGTACAAAGCCCCCATGTTTTTGAAAACGTTAGTAGCGAAAAAGCCCGGGATCAGGATGATAAGAGCCGCTACACTGAACAGTATTATCGAAACGTAGGGAGTCTTAAATCGGTGGTGTATTCTGCTAAGAGCTACCGGCTGTAGCCTATGGCTTCCCAATGAGAAAGCAAGTCTGGAGATACCCATGATGCCAGCATTGGTAGCTATGAGCAAAATAGTACCAGCCAATACGGCTATTAAGGGTTTGAGGATATCTTGTAGTAGGACTATGGGAAGATTAGCCGCAATGCCAGCCACCGGGTCTCGTGACCATTCTGAAGCGAGTTCCTCAGGGGGCATAGCTGATAAAGATACCAGTGAAATACCGGCGAAGATAACCAGCACGGTTACTATCATTAGAATTAGTGCTCGGGGAACCCTCTTCTCCGGTTGCTTGGTTTCTTCTGCTAGCTGAGACATGGTTTCAATACCGGTATAGGCAATAGTGGCTAAGGCTATCCCCAGAACCAGGTTCTCTGCAGTGGGCCAGTTATCAATAATACGGTGCCAAACGACTACAGGGTCGAATATGAGAATAAAACCTATGATGACCAGTGAAACCTGGGTGGCTATATCTATTATGGCGGCTCCGATATTTACGATTGAGGTTTCTCTGACACCGATGACATTTATAGTCATGAGAAAAATAACAATCCCCATAGATGTTGCTGTGCCAATGAGTGGTGAATCCTTAAATGGCTCCCAGAAATAACCGAGATAGGGTGGTATCGTGTAGGCTGAGATTGAAATAGTTACAATGTAGCTTAGCATTAGTGCCCAGCCAGCAGTAAAACCGGCAACGTCATTAAAACCATGACGAGCGAAACTGGCTGAGCCACCGGCCTCGGGCAGCATGGCAGTGCCCTCAGCGTAAGTAAGAGCGGTGAATATGAAAAGAATGCCAGCAATACCTAGGGCTACCGGTGTAGCTCCCATAGCGACCAGAGCAACGATACCCAGGGCATAATAAATGGAAGAGCCGACATTTCCGTAGCCAGCACTGAATAAAGCAGGGACTCCTAATATTCGTCTCAAGCGATATCGCTTGATTCGTCGGGGATGGAAAATTTTATCGCCAGGTTTAGGCTGCCAGTTATTATCCATGTATTTTATTTATTAACCACAACGTGATAATTTTACGCACTTGTTTTCACTCTGTCAACTGCCACATTTGCTTGACAATTAGCCGAATTTTATCTAAACTGAAAATGAAAGATAGCCAGAGTAGAGACTTGGGCTGAACGGGGAAATTTTGCATCATATATTCGAGCGTGCGATGAAAGCTTGCGGTCACTCAGTTGCATTCCCTATTTCCTATCTATGTCAGAATCAGCTACGTATTGAACCCCTTCTTTTTTATCCTAATGGTCTCAAGTTTCCTGTTTGCTTTGTATACTCCTTACGGGCTAAGGAGGAGTGGTGATGGTTAAATTTACCTTTATGCCCCGGGAAGACAAGTTCTTCGAACTTTTTGAAGAGAGTGCTCGGAATATGGTAAAAGCGTCTCAGGCATTAAAAGACATGATTGAGACGTGGGAATTTATTGATGGGAGGGTGGCTGAGATAACGGAACTGGAGCATGCGGGTGATACCATTACCCATCAGATTATGGCCCAGCTCAATCGTACCTTTGTTACTCCGTTTGACAGAGAGGATATTGCTCTACTTGCTCATACTTTGGATGATGTAACCGATTTTATCCATCATGCGGCTGATGCTATGCTTATTTATAAAATAGACAGTCCCAGCCAGAGAGCAAAGGAGCTAGCTGATGTCATTGTGCAGCAGACGATGGAAGTGGAACGGGCAATGCCACTGCTGCGTAGCCGTAGCGGGTTAAAAAAAATCCTCAGTTGTTGTGTGGAGATTAATCGGCTGGAGAATATGGCAGATATAGTATTCCGCACTGCCATGGCGGAATTGTTTGATATTACTACCGATATTACCCAGATTATTAAGTGGCGTGAAATCTACGAGCATATGGAGAGTGCCACCGATAGGTGTGAGGATGTGGCTAATGTCCTTGAAGGAGTAGCTCTCAAGCATGCTTGAGCCCTCGATTTATCTCCTTATCCTGATTGTCATTCTTGCTATTGGCTTTGGTTATACAAATGGAGTTAATGATGCTGCTAATGCCATCGCCATTGCGATTAGCACTCGTGCTCTTTCCCCCCGTTATGCCGTGATACTAGCCGCCATTTTTAATTTTGCTGGGGCAGCCACCGGACTTGAGGTTGCCCGCACTATTGGCAAGGGAATTTTAGTCCCGGAAGCAATCTCCTATCTAACGCTAATTTCCGCTTTAGCTTCAGTTATTATCTGGACAGGGCTGGCTACTTATTATGGCCTTCCGGTGAGTTTAACTCATGGCTTTATCGCCGCGTTAGCTGCTGCTGGTATGGCAGTGATGGGTGGTGAGGCAGTGGTGTGGCATATCATGGGGCGAGTTCTAGCAGCAGTGGTTACGGCTCCGGTTCTTGGTTTTTTAGGTGGTTTTATACTAATGGTCTGTCTATATTGGGTATTTCGGCGAAGTGCACCAGACAAAATACGAAGTCTTTTCAGTAAACTGCAAATCCCGGCGGCTGCTTTTGTAGCTTATGCCCATGGTAAGAATGATGGGCAGATGCCTATAGGTATAATTACTATAGCGCTGGTTGCTTTTTATCAGGATGCCACCATATGGGACCGCCTTTCCATACAAGACCCTAATCTGTGGTGGGTAATAGTTGTATCAGCCTTATCCATCAGTTCTGGTATGGCTCTAGGAGGTCGGCGGGTCATTAAAACAGTGGGCATGAAGGTTACCACATTGCGACCGGTCCATGGCTTTACTGCTCAAGCCTCAGCAGCTGTAGTTATTGAAGCAGCTTCACATTTGGGTATTCCAATAAGCACTACTCACTGTGTAAGTTCATCGATAATGGGAGTAGGAGCTACCAAGCGATTTTCAGCCGTGCGTTGGGGTGTGGCAGGTAATATAATTGCTGCCTGGGTAATAACTTTTCCTGTCTGTGGTGGATTAGGCTATTTGTTCGCCTGGCTACTGCACACAGTATTTTAGTTAGCTTATAAAATAATTTCCCTGGGAACTACCCGGCTTTTCTCGGCAGCAATAATAGAGACAATATTTGATACTGCTTTGTCAATTTCCCCTTGTCTATTTGTTACCACGTAATCAAACATTGGTAATTGCTTGATTTCCTCTTCGGCAGTTCGTATTCTTAAAGCGAGGTCGAAGGATGATTCGGTATGGCGTTGCTTTAGTCTGGTGCTAAGCTCGTCTATTGACGGGGGCATCAAGAAAATAAATACTGCTTGGGGCAGGCTTTTTTTGATCGTAGCTGCTCCTTGAGTATCTATCTTTATGATAGTATCCTGCCCCCTGTCCAGGGCTTGTTTGACCGGTTCTTTTGGTACTCCATACCAGTTATCGTAGACATTTGCCCATTCCAGTAACTCGTTGTTGACAATCATCTCTTGGAAATATTCCGGTGAGACGAAATGGTAGTCTACATTGTTTTTTTCCCTAGCTCTCTGCCGACGGGTAGTTACTGTGGTAATATATTTCATGGAACAGCCCGACGCTCTCATTTGGGCTAAAACTGCGTCTTTGCCTACACCTGAAGGACCAGAGAGAACTATAAGTAATGGGTTTGGTGGTTGATCATATGGAATTTGACTGCTACCCCTCGCCTTTTTCATCGCTTTGCTCGGGTCTTAGCATTGAACCTCCGCGGCCTGTTTGTAATCTACCAGAGATGGTTTCTGGGGCCAAAGCAGCCAGAACGATATGCCCACTATCAGTAAAGATAACCGCTTTAGTTCTTCTGCCACAGGTCATATCAATTAGAAGCCCGTTGGTTCTCCCTTCCTGAATAATTCGTTTGGTGGGTGCTGAATTTGGCGCAGCTATCCCAATGACTTTATTCATGGCTAGTATATTGCCAAATCCGATGTGAACCAGTTCAATAGCCATTTATTATTAACCTCGAAAGATTATTTTTTATAATTAAATCTCACTAGCCTAGTAGCTAGGTTCAAAAACCAACTGATTGTCCTAGTGGACTAAATCAGGTCTAACCAATTCTAAAATAACTACGAACACTACATATTAGCCTCCTTTCCGTAATCCAGTTTGGTATCTTCATAAATAGAGTTGCTCACTTCAGCTAATCGATGGTATTTATTATCTTATACCCTTGGCGAGAATTACGCAATGGGTTAGTGGCTAAAACTGAGACAAAATAGGAGAAATAATTAATAATTGAACACGGAGTGGATGATTGGTGGTGGGTTAACAAATTAGTTCTCATGCCGCGAACTTGTCGCTACTAATCACTTTGTGATAGAGTATAAGGGTTTGAGCTTGTTGAGCACCCTATTTTGACATAGAGAGGCAGTCGGGTTTGGTTTACGTGCTTTGGTCACCGGTATTATAGTACTGGATAAAGTTGTCTGGTAGCTGGTTAGAGGCTTGGCTAGTTCCAGATTAGCGAGGTGAAATGAACAATGATTACTTTAACCATTGACGGTAAGCAAGTTGAGGTAAATGAGGGTGCAACAGTACTTGAGGCGGCAAGAGAGGTTGATATATATATACCGACACTGTGTTATCACCCCGGTCTGCCATCCGATGGTTCTTGTAAGCTTTGTCTGATTGAGGTTGATGGTGGAGAAGATTTTCCCCTCGCCTGTGTTACCCCAGCTACTGAAGGGATGGTAATACACACTGACACCCCTCAGGTAAGAGTATTACAACGTGAAGTACTAAAGCGTATCCTGGCACATCATCCTTGTGCGTGTCTTACCTGCTGGCGTCGGGAACGTTGCCAGCCATATGATATATGTTTACGCAATGTGGCAGTGACTCAACGTTGTGTGCTTTGCCCTAAGAATGGAAGTTGTGAGCTTCAGCAGGTAGTTGACTATATAGGTCTAGGTGAAGAAGAGCTTACCTATAGCTATCGTAATTTACCAGTTGATACCAGTAATTCCCTTTTTGATAGGGATTACAATTTGTGTATTAGCTGTGGCCGTTGTGTTCGTATGTGTGAGGGCGTACGAGGTATCGGTGCCATCACCATGGTAGAACACGATGGCGAGCGCTTACCAGAACCGTCTGATGGTGAGTCACTTATTGGCTCAGGTTGTCGATACTGTAGTGCTTGTGTTGAGGTTTGTCCCACCGGGGCGCTGATGGATAAAGCGGCGAAGTGGAATTTCGAGATTGACCATGAAGAAGTAGCTGTCCCGTGCCACTATGCCTGCCCTGCCGGAATAGATGTCCCTCTCTATGTTCATCTCATTCAGGAAGGGAAATACGCTGATTCCTTAGCCATAATCAGGGAAAAAGTCCCTTTTCCTGGGGTATTGGGGCGGGTTTGCATCCATCCCTGTGAGGAAGCCTGCCGGCGTAACGCACTTAATGACCCCATTTCTATCAAGTTCCTGAAACGTTTTGTTGCTGACCGTGATACTGGCGAGTGGAAACAGTATGCCGTGGAGCTGCCGCCAACGGGAAAGAAAGTGGCAGTAGTTGGCTCTGGGCCAGGTGGATTAACCGCAGCATATTACCTAGCTAAATTAGGGCATTCGGCTACCGTTTTTGAGCAGTTTTCCAAAGCTGGCGGAATGATGCGTGTGGGTATTCCCGACTATCGTTTGCCCCCAGATATATTGGATGCTGAAATACACGTGATAGAGGAAGCTGGGGTTGACATAAAGCTTAATACCAAAATTGAATCAATTGATGATCTCTTTGGGCAGGGCTATGACGCTGTTTTTCTGGCTGTGGGGGCTCATCGTGGTATGACAATGGGAGTAGATGGAGAAGATAGCCCTGGTGTAGTGGATGGAGCCAGCTTTCTAAGAAGAGTAAACCTTGGTGAGAAGATTGACTCAGGAGTTGACGTGGCAGTTGTCGGTGGTGGGAATGTGGCTATAGACAGTGCCCGCACTGCCCTGCGGCTCGGTGCCAAAAATGTTACTATCCTTTACCGTCGCACCAGAGTTGAGATGCCGGCTAGCCCGGAGGAAATAGAAGCTGCACTTGAGGAAAAGATAAACATAATTTACCTAGCAGCTCCGGTAAGGATTAGCCAGGATGATGGTCGACTAGAGGTAATTTGTATTCGTATGGAACTTGGCGAGCCTGACGCCAGTGGGCGACGTCGGCCGATGCCCATTAAAGGGAGCGAGTTTTCTACAAAATTCGACTCTGTAATAGCGGCTATCGGACAAACTTCAGAGATTCCCGAAAAATTTAACCTGAAAACTGGTAGAGGTAATACTCTTCATGTTAATACCGAGACATTAGCTACTGACAGACAGGGGGTTTGGGCTGGTGGTGATGTGGTCACTGGTCCGGCTTCGGTAATAGGGGCTATTGCTGCTGGTAGAAAGGCTGCCAGCTCTATTGATAAATATCTTGGTGGCAGTGGTGTTATTGATGAAGAGTTGACTAAGGAACGTCAGTTTCTTATGTGTGTTGGAAAAGAGGAAGGCTTTGTTGAAAGGACTCGCATTGAAATGCGTTGTTTGCCTGTGGAGCAATGGGAAGGTTTTATTGAGGTGGAACTTGGCTACGATGAACAAGAAGCCCTCAAGGAAGCTAAGCGTTGCTTCCAGTGCGGTGTCAGGCTGCAAATTCCTCCAGCGCCATTACCGCCAATTAAGAAGAGAACAGTTACTGAGGAGGCTAGAGTAGGTGTATAAGATATTAGAAAGACAGGACTTGGTGCCCGGTATTCACTTGTTCAAGGTTGATGCACCTAAGGTAGCTAAGAAGGCTAAACCGGGGCAGTTTGTCGTCATCAGAATTGATGAAAAGGGTGAACGTATCCCTTTGACAGTGGCTGACTGGGATGAGAAAGAGGGTAGTGTTACCGTTGTCTTCATGGAAGTAGGCACAACCACTCACCGTTTAGCCACACTGGGAATGGGTGATTATATAACTGACTTTGTTGGGCCCCTGGGGGTACCGACTCATATTGAGAAATTTGGTACAGTAGTCTGTGTAGCCGGTGGCTTTGCCGTAGCGGTGATACGGCCTATTGCCCGTGCATTTAGAGAGAAGGGCAACAAGGTTATTTCAATTTTGGGAGCACGAACTAAAGACCTGCTCTTCTGGGAAGACGAGCTACGCCAGGTAAGTGATGAACTGATAGTTACTACCGATGATGGCTCTTACGGTCGTAAGGGGCTGGTAACCGAACCACTTAAGGAACTCCTTGATAGCAGCAAAATTGACCAGGTTATGGCTATTGGCCCTACTGTCATGATGAAGTTTTGTGCTAAGACCACCGAACCTTTTGGCGTTAAGACCATTGTCAGTTTAAACCCAATAATGGTTGATGGCACGGGTATGTGTGGCTGCTGTCGGGTATCAGTTGGTGGTGTGACCAAGTTTGCCTGTGTTGACGGTCCTGATTTTGATGGCCACCAGGTAGACTGGGATTTGCTCTTTGCCCGTCAACGCACCTACCTTGATGAAGAGAAGCTTTCTTTTGAACAGTGGCAATGTCAGTATGGCAGTCACGCTTAAAGAGGAATCTGGAGGTAGATATACATGCCGAAACTTGATTTGAACCGAGTAGAAATGCCCAGGCAAGAACCCGAGGTTCGGGCAAAGAATTACAATGAAGTTGCTCTAGGCTATAGTGCTGAACAGGCTCTAGCTGAAGCCAACCGTTGCATCCAGTGTCCCAAGCGCCCTTGTGTTGCCGGCTGCCCAGTAGGGGTTGATATTCCTGATTTTATCCAGGCAATACGTGATGGCGATATGCCAAAAGCGGTGCAGGTACTGAAGAGCAAGAATGCCCTGCCCGGTATCTGCGGACGGGTATGCCCACAGGAGACACAGTGTGAAGCTGTTTGTACATTAGCGAAGAAAGAGGCGCCGATTGCTATCGGCCGTTTGGAGCGTTATGTGGCTGATTGGGAGCGGGCGAATATGGGGCTAGCAAATCCCGAACCGCAGAAAGGCCAATCATCACCGACAGGCAAGAAGGTAGCAGTGGTGGGCTCCGGACCAGCGGGGTTGGTAGCAGCCGCTGACCTGGCTAAGTTAGGACATAGTGTTACTATGTTTGAGGCTCTTCATGTTGCTGGGGGCGTATTAATGTATGGTATCCCCGAATTCAGACTCCCCAAGGGAATCGTGCAGGCTGAAGTTGAATATGTCGCCTCTTTAGGGGTAAAGCTGGAACTGGATGCCGTAATTGGCAAGATTGATACTATAGACGAACTGCTCAATGGTGATTACGACGCTGTTTTTCTGGGTACCGGTGCCGGATTACCTATGTTCCTGAATATTCCCGGGGAGAACCTTAATGGTATCTATTCGGCAAATGAGTTTTTGACCCGGGTCAATCTGATGAAGGCATACCAGTTTCCAGAATATGATACACCGGTGAGGGTCGGCAAAAGGGTAGCCGTTATTGGTGGCGGTAATGTGGCTATGGACTCAGCCAGGTGTGCTCTTCGACTTGGTGCCGAGAAGGTCTCTATTGTTTACCGACGCTCTGAGAAAGAGCTACCGGCTCGGCGAGAAGAGGTAGAGAATGCTATGGAAGAAGGTATTGAGTTTAAGTTGCTGACCAATCCCAAGCAATTTCTGGGTAATGACCGGAATGAGGTAGTTGGTATGGAGTGTTATGAAATGGAGTTGGGCGAGCCTGATGAGAGCGGCCGGCGCCGCCCGATTGTCAAGCCAGGGAGCGAATTTACCATTGATTGCGATGTAGCTATAGTTGCCTTAGGTACTACCCCCAACCCCCTCATTGCTTCTACTACTGAAGGTCTGAAAACGACCAGGTGGGGGACAGTAGTGGCTGATGAGGAGACTGGTAAGACGCTGAAAGATAAAGTCTGGGCTGGTGGTGATATAGTTACTGGCGCCGCTACGGTGATTAGCGCCATGGGTGCCGGCAAACGGGCTGCGGCTGATATAGATGCGTATTTGAGGGGATAGGGTTTACTCTCCAAAACATTTATTCATTGTTTGCACATTACAGTGATCGTGCCTTACTTCTAGTGTAATTAAAGAAGTTTGGGTCTTTTTCTGCTTTACGTATAATCCATTCAACAAACTTATCACTATATAAGGGTGACCAGTGCTTAGACTTATAATAGAACTCAGTCTTATGATTGGTGCTGTAGATTTTATTTATGCATAAGATGTCATATATGTTGATTATTAGTTTACCGCCTAGCTTTTGGTTGACTAATTCTATTACTTCTTTCGCACGGTGAGGGTGTGTTCTATCTATGTCTTTTGGTACTTCAATAACTAATGCCTCTTCACCAGTTGTACTCGAGCTTAACACAATATCAGCCTTATTAGGGTTCCTGATAATAGCTAACTTAAGGTCAATTGGAATATAGAACTGCATCGCATTGTTGCCTAAGCCCGCAGCTCGCCTTCGTATATCTTGCTGAAAATCTGTGATCCAACGAACTGTTTCGGCAGGTAACTTGCGCCTCATCCTTGTATATTCTAATGAGTGTTTCTCAGGGTCAAAATCGTAGACAAGAGCCATCATTCCTAATGGTACTTGTTCAGAAAGGGTGATACTAAACCAATATTGCAACATCTTTGGATAGTTAAGTACACCAGCCTGGAATAAACCCATTATGTCAGGTGGGACGAATGGAACAACAAGGTGCATCGCATTATTTCTAAGTTCAGAGATCCTCTTGATATTTAATTTTATAGGGTCGTTTTCAAACATAAAGATGTAGTCGAGACAATCATCTAGGCTAAGACTTCTACGTGTTTGCTTTCTCTTTTTCCTATAGAATATCTTATTACCATCACTAAGGATTTTGGCTTTCATTAGAAGTTCCCAAGAGTTGCAAAAGAGGAAACAGAATGCCTCTGTTCTGTATCTTACCGAAGGGCGATTGATAGTTTCTAAGGCAAGGATAAAAGCTTCTATGCTGTTATCTATGAGGTTTTTAGTTAGCCTTTTCACTTCTTCCTATAATAGCATTCTTGTCAAGCCCTTGCTATACAAGTGTTATTGTAGGGGGACAAAGGGGGTGGGGTTGATAAACTATTCTCTTTTCTTTTCATCCCGAATTCTAGTAGAATAGCCCTGAGATGAAAGAAGGTTTAACCCCGATACGGCAGCAATACCTCAGGATTAAGCGAAAATATCCACAGGCAATTGTCTTCTTTCGCCTGGGGGATTTCTATGAGACCTTTGATGAAGATGCCAGGGTGGTTTCCCGTGAACTGGAGATTGTATTGACCTCCAGGGAGATGGGAAAAGGAAACCCGATACCCCTGGCTGGCATCCCGTACCATGCCCTGGATAACTATCTGGCCAGGCTAATCAATCGTGGCTTCAAGGTGGCTATCTGCGAACAGGTAACCAAGCCGGGGGAGAACAAGGGCTTAGTCGAGCGTGAGGTAGTGCGCCTGGTAACACCGGGTACTGTGGTTGAACCTGTTCTCCTTGATAGTAAAGCCAACAATTATTTAGTTAGTCTGGTTTTGGGTGATGAGGTAGCCGGGCTGGCTTATGTTGACATAACAACCGGGGAGTTTGCCGCTACTCAGCTTTCCCTTCAACGATTACCTACTGAATTAGAACGGCTTAGACCGTCCGAGGTTATTATGGCCAATAGTGCAGAGTTACTCGATTTGCCTGTAGATGCTCTGGTGACTCGTCTTGACGATTATTGGTTTGGTTTAGAGATAGCCCAGAAAACGGCGTGTGATCATTTTGGGGTAGCCACTCTTGATGGTTATGGCTGTGGCCGTTTATTTTTGGCTACCCGGGCGGCGGGTGCTATTATTCACTATCTTCAAGAAACGCAGAAGAGTGCTCTGGGGCAAATTACACGCTTGTCCTCTTATTCCACTGACTCATTTATGGCACTGGATGAACAGACCCAGCGCAATCTGGAGCTCTTTGGTGATAGTTATTCGGGTGGTAAAAACAATTCACTTTTATCAACTATTGACATAACCAAAACAGCCATGGGTGGTAGATTGTTGCGGCGGATGCTGGGTCAACCCCTTGTTGACATAAAAGTGTTAAACAATAGGCAGGATGCCATTAATTGGTTTGTAATTAACACACTGGCTCGTCACAAGACTGTCTCTTTATTGGGCGGCATAGCTGATCTGGAACGATTGATTAACCGGGTTAAGGGTGGTATCGCAACTCCCCGTGAGCTGGTGGCGCTACGGCGTGGTCTGGAAGTGGTGCCTGAACTCAGGGAGTGCTTTGGTAATGACGATACGATAAATTGGCTTAAGAACGGGCTAAAGCCCTGCTCTCAATTTGCTACTCTGATTGCCGAAACTATAGTTGATGAGCCACCGGCCAGTTTGGATGAGGGTGGCATCATCCGGCCTGGTTTCTCTGATGACCTTGATAACCTGCGGATAATGTCTAAGAATGCCAAACAGTTTCTCGCTAATCTGGAGCAGCAGGAGCGAGAGCGTACCGGAATCAAGTCGCTAAAGGTGGGCTATAACAAGGTTTTTGGCTACTATATTGAAGTTTCTAAAGCTAATATGGGGCAGGTGCCTGAGGAATACATCAGGAAGCAAACGCTGGTTGGTGGAGAACGGTTCTTTACGCCGGAGCTAAAGGAATATGAGTCGTTGATACTAAATGCCCAGGAGAGGATGTCTGAGCTGGAAAGTACACTTTTCCGCCAGGTATGTTTTCAGGTGGGTATGGCTAGCGAACAAATACTGGTACTAGCCGGTGCCGTAGCTAACGTGGATGTCTTTTCCAGTCTGGCTGAGGTAGCGGTGCGGTATAGCTATGTTCGACCCGAGTTAACCACTGGTAATGAGATAGTCATCAGTGAGGGGCGCCACCCGGTAGTGGAAAGAAGTTTGCTTGATGCCAGCTTTGTTCCCAATGATGTCCGTCTGTCTAACGATGATGCACAGCTTATTATTCTAACTGGCCCTAATATGTCGGGCAAGTCAACATATCTCCGGCAGGTAGCCTTGATCGTGCTTCTGGCTCAGGTTGGTAGCTTTGTCCCTGCCGCATCCGCGACTATTGGCCTGGTTGACCGTATCTTTACCCGTATTGGGGCTAGAGAAGATATTGCTGCTGGCCAGTCAACCTTTATGGTGGAGATGGTAGAGACGGCTAATATCTTGAATAATGCTACCCCGCGCTCGCTAATCATCCTTGACGAGATCGGGCGGGGCACCAGTACCTATGACGGGCTATCTATTGCCCAGGCGGTGGCTGAGTATATCCATAATCACCCCGGGCTGGAGGCAAAGACTGTTTTTGCTACTCATTATCATGAGCTGGTGGAGCTGGCCAGTTTTTTGCCGCGGGTAAAGAACTTTAACGTGGCGGTTAGCGAGGAGGGTAGCGAGGTCACCTTCCTGTATAAGATTGTGCCGGGCGGTGTCGATAAGAGCTATGGCATCCATGTGGCTAAGCTGGCCGGCCTGCCGAAAACGGTGGTGCACCGCGCTCAGGAGGTACTTGAGGAACTGGAAGGAGGCAGCCGTGGTGTGGCAGCTAAGCCGCCATCCAAAAGGCGCCCTAAGGAAAAGGTAGTTCAGCAGCTATCATTCTTCGGGGAGAAATCAGCGGTAACCGAGGAGCTGGAGAAGCTGGACATCGAATCGCTCAGCCCGCTTGAAGCTCTCACCAGGCTCTACGAACTGCAAAAGAAGGCGAGGGAAGGGTAGGGGTAAGGTTTTAATGGCAATCAAGAGAATCCCTTATCGTTGTATTTGGTGTCTTAAAGATGAACCGAGCGCAACGTTCGATTCTGAAAGCCATGTTTTGCCTGAATGTGTTGGCAATGAAAGACAACAGGTACTTCCCTCAGGCATAGTTTGTGACACTTGTAATCATAGTTTTGGGAGAAAGGTGGAACCTGCCTTAATTAATGGCCCTATTTTCGCGACAATGGCTGGGGTTTTGCAGTTGCGCTGGGGTGCCCCCCGAAAATAGAGCCGGCCTTGATGGATGACTCCAATAGGCCGCCAGACGCAGTTCTTGTCACTTATGAGGAATTTGCAATCATTACCCAAAGGCTTAAAGGTAGGTTACTGAAGAGAGCAATTGTGCCAACCAGTGAAAAGGAAATTCCCGAGCTTATGTATATTGAGGCTTCACTTTGACTCTTGGAACCCTAATTATATATAATTTCAAGAGGAGCGAAGTAAGAGGTGCTGAGACTTCTGGTGTAGGTTGATATTAAGACCTCTTGCTTTGGTGGGCTTTTGTCAGGGTTTGCGGACAGGCTAGGCACAAATTTGGGCGGTTAGCTCAGTTGGTTAGAGCGCTTGCTTCACACGCAAGAGGTCACTGGTTCAAGTCCAGTACCGCCCACCACTTCCAAAAAGACGTCAGTTCCAATTTTGCTCTTTCACTGGAACAAGTGCTATTATCCGTTTTAGATGAAAAGAGTAGGAGAAGGCTACTGTTAAGGACAAAGACTAATAAGGAGTTGTTTCCCCTCTATAAGGCTGAGTTAACTCTCCGCATACGTAATCAAAGAAACCTCAGTCTATATAACCAGGCACTAGACCAATTCCAGAATTTCCTCGCTGACAGCCCTCTTTCTTCAATACTAGCCAAGAGCTTCTTAGGCAAATGGAGTAAGAGCAAACCTGCTACGCTCTATAAATATCTGAGTATAATCAAAGGTTTCCTGAATTGGTATGGTGAAGAGCTTGACTTAAAAGTTAAGCTTCCACACCAGATGCCAGAGTACATAGAAGATAAGATTATCCAGAAGCTTATTACCACGATAAAGAATAAACGGTAATTATATACTTGACAAAGGGTTGAGCCTGTGCTATACTTCTTAGTATGAAGCTGAATATTACTTATTTTCATCCGTTTTACCATCCTTTTCGTGGGCAACTTCCTTCAGTTTATCACGGGCTTTTTTGTGAAATAGTTTGCCTATTACCTTCTCATCGGGTAATTCAGTCAGCTTCTTTTTCTTACGTGGCATAGGAGGCCTCCAATGAAGAAGAATAAGGTAAAACAGGACATAAATTTAATCTCCCTGATAGAACGGTATCACGATGAAGATAATTGCCGAGCTTATCTTGAGGAGCTACGCTGGCCGAATGGCGTTGCTTGTCCTCGTTGTGGGTCGGTAAGTATCTCCCGTATCCAGAAACCTCGTGTCTTTGATTGTAATTCATGTCGCTATCAATTCTCCGTTACCGCTAACACTATATTCCACGACTCTCATCTTCCCCTGTGGAAGTGGTTTGCTACCATGTACCTTATGATTGAATCTAAAAAAGGCATCTCTGCTAATCAAGTTAAGAGAACTATCGGAGTGTCCTATAAGACGGCCTGGTATCTCTGCCATCGCATAAGGAACGCTATGTCTGATAGTACCCCTAACCTCCTTAAAGGCATCGTAGAAGTTGACGAGACTTATGTTGGCGGTAAGGCTAAGGGAATGGGTCATGGCTTTAAGGGGAATAAGACCATCGTGGTCGGTGCTACCGAGCGTGGGGGAGAAGCGAGACTTCAGGTGATTGATGATAATGGGCGTAAAACCCTTCACCAGTTTATCAGGGAGAACACGAGGCCGAATACGGAAGCTATATATACTGATGACTGGCCAGCCTATAAAGGTATTGCCGACCACGACACGAGGCACGAGACCGTCAACCATAGTGCCGAGGAATGGGTAAGGGGCGATGTCCACACCAACACAGTTGAGGGCGTGTGGTCGCTTCTTAAAAGGTCTATCGTTGGCTCTTATCACAAGCTCAGTACCAAACATCTGGACTCCTACTTAGACGAGTTAGAGTGGCGTATTAACAACCGTGAGAATCCGTATCTGTTCAGGGATACACTCCTTAAACTTATTCAATCTGATAATCTCCGCTACGAGACTTTGACTTCTTAGACATTGCTACCATTGTATCTATATTAATGGGAACACGACACCAAGCACCATTATCATCAAAAACATAAAGTTTCTCGCTTCCAGAATTTTGTTCTTCATTGAGAACAAAATTGAGCCGTATGGTTTTGGGTTCGTGGGGTTGTAAATATAAGGTTATTTCCGCTTCTTTTTCATTATCAAGGTTCATTGGATTTAACTCTTTTTTTATGCCATCTTTAGTTTGTACTTCTAATTTAAACTTAGATATTCCTCTTGGTTTATCCTGTTGGTTAGCTATGGTTATCTCAAAACTTATTGACATCTTAAACGGTTCTTTGGGTTCTAGAGGATTAGACAATAACCTGTAGCTAAGTCCCCAAATTTTCAAATAGAATCGGGCACGCAATAGACGGTATTGTAATCTCACACCAGCACATAGAAACAAAATGGCAACCAATAACACCGTGAAAAGTGGCCAATTTAACCACCCTTGAAGTAAACCTATTATGGGAGTGACTATGATGCCTATTAATAGTAGCCACATCATAACTAACTCCAACCATCCCCACAAAGTTTCAATATGGCGTAGTGGGTTAAAGGCAAATGATAGGAATCGCCCAAGAGACTCCAGCCAATATCGCATACCCATATTCTACCACACCCTAACCTTGAGTCAAGTATATAATTACCATATAATGATTAATGACCAGCCGGCATATGACCATTCATCATCGGTATCTGCGTCCACGCCACCCACAGTATATTTACCATTGCCCGTTTGACTGGTAGAAAATGCCTCCATTAGGTCAGTTACATCCAATTTACTACAATGGTTTGAGTAATACTACCTTCTTCGGTATGAAGGGACTAAAAGGGGGTAAGGTCAGGACAGGTCGGCTCATCACACAAATTGACGAAAAGTTTAGCGACATAGGTTTTCGCTTTTCCCAGACTAGAGAGAAACAGTCTGACAGACAGACGCTTGCCCTCGGCATGTGCAAGGTATAAAATGTAGTTGTAGGTTCACTTGTCCAGTCAGCGCACCTTGCGCCTTCAGCCAAGGACCAGAAAGGGATCGTGGCGATACGGGATATCCTGAAAAGAGACTTCATATTGTTTGGCGGCAAAGGCGGTGTCGGGAAGACCACCTGTGCCGCCGCAACTGCATTTGCTCTGCTCCCTCGGGAGACTTTGGTAGTATCTACCGATCCAGCTCACTCCTTGGGGGACTGTCTCGGACAGCAAATCGGCGACGAGATCATCCAGATAAATCAGGCTGAAAACCTGTATGCTCTGGAGATCTCCGCTGAGAAAACTCTGGAGAGGTTCAAGATAGACTATAGGCGGCAGATGCGTCGCCTCCTTGAGACCGCAGCTGGCATTGAGCACCTCACAGTAAGTGAGAGGGAGAAATTACTATCTCTCCCGGTGCCAGGTGCGGATGAGGTGATGGGACTGAAACGTCTCATGGACGTGATGGATGAAGGGAATTTCGATAATTACATCGTCGATACCGCGCCTACCGGCCATACCCTTCGACTTCTATCGATGCCGGACATATTCGATGAGTGGATCGATGTGTTTTACAACCTGAGGGGAAAACACAGATTCCATGAGAGGGCTTTCAGCAGCCCAGACAGAGCCGATGAGTTTCTGCTATCCCTCAAGACGAGCTCAGCCAGGTTAAGAAACATGTTGCGAGCAGAAAAGGTGGAGTTTGTGGTAGTCGCTGCCGCGGAGCGCCTTGTCATTGAGGAAACCAAGGATCTCGTGAACGAGCTCTTAGGCTTTGGTATCCCCGTAAGACACCTCATCGTCAATAAGCTTTTCCCTGACCTGGACGCTGATTTCGCAAGGGCGCGTAGAGATCAGGAACAGAAGCTACTACAAGTAATCCGTAATACATTTAGCCAGCTGGAAATCACAGAGGTCGACCTCTATCCCACGGAGCCCAGCGGAATTGAGAATCTGCGTCGCTTCGCAGGTATGCTGTACAAGTAACTGGCGCCCAGTCACTCTCCGACTTCATCATATTTAGGAGACTTGCCTTGCCCTCGCCACTCTATCGCCCCAGCACTTTCAAGATAAGACAATAATGGATTCCACAAGGCTGGTAACCAAAGCCCTTAACCCGGTCAATAGTCAGGCTCTCTCTTTGATAGGCGATCGAAAATCTGTCCGGGTCATGGCGATACTCCTTTAAGAGACCAAAGAACCTGGACCTGCCAATTCCCAAAACCTCCTCAACCGTTGCCCTATCCAACATCCCCTAAGCAAAATCTTTTCACCGGTGTCGTTACATTCCTCCCTTTTTGGAGGAATGTGCTACCAGTCCACTTTTGAAAAATATTTAACAAAGGGGTATTGACAAAAGGCATTATCTATGCCATAATTAATTGGTGCTATCTGGCATGGTAAATAAAGGTTATTTAACAAAGTGGTATTGACAACAGGCACTTTCTGTGCCACCTGACATGATTAATAAAAGGTGGATTAAGGGTGGTAGATTATCCGCAATCAGGTGACCCAGCGGTCCTTATCGAATTACACTCGTGGATTTCAGGGACTTCCTCGAGGGGTGGCATATACCTCTCGAGGACTGGCTCTTAAAGTCCAAATCTGAAAAGAAAGGAGGAAAACAGTAATGGCAGTACAAACTTCAATGGCGCCTTCAGGACTGGCTGAGGTTCTCGACCGTATCCTGGATAAGGGTATTGTAATCGATGCCTGGGTCAGGGTCTCCCTGCTCGGCCTGGAAATTCTCACTGTTGAGGCTCGCGTGGTCATCGCCGGTGTCGAGACATACTTAAAGTATGCCGAGGCAGTTGGGCTTACCGCTACAGCAGCCTAAGACCAAAATGAGGGGGATTTTGCCAGGGTACCCTTGTCTCAATAAGCGCGCCTTGCCAGAATCGTACCCCACAGTGGAGTTGAGCACAAGATGAATGAACTGGTTCTAGACATTGTCACCTGTTATGAAAACAGAATCTCCATGGTAGAAGAGTTGGTTACCGGAGAGTATTACAACACGACGACTCTCGATGCCAGTTTAGCTGCAGTGGCAGAAGAGAGGGCAAGATTAAAGACCAGCTTACAAGAGATACTAGCCAGGAATTGTTCTCTCCGCCGGAAGGACTTCAGCACCCTGATGGAGAGGATTACTTTTGAATTTGAAGGGAGCAAAAGCGAACTAGAGGAAGAACGAGAATATATTAGAGAGGGGCTTAAGAGATATCTAGACAAGCAAAAGCAGTTGGCAACCTCTTTAAGGCAACAACTGGTCGACTTTGCCTGCGAGAAGGTAGGCAGGGATGCTCTTGGAGCAGCAATGGCCATGATTAAGGCTGCGTACCAGGAGAGAGGCCAGGAGATGTTTGCCACGCTCCGTAACTTCCAGTTGCGCCTCGAGTCCTTTCAGGTAGAGCAGGAGGAAATAAACCACAAGTTGCAAAGACTTGTGGAGAGAGGCGAATCTTTGAGGTTGGAAGACCTGAGGCAGCTTGAAGCAACCAAGGCTGGTCAAGAGCGAAGAGCCGAAAGAGAGTTACGGCGACAGGAAGTGGAAAGGCTACTGGCTCACTTCAAGCAGCAACGGCAAGAAAGCAGCCGCCAGTAGCGGTAGTAAGAATTCATGAAAGGAGGAACAACATGGGAATTGCATCAAGCATGCGAGACTTGACTCAAAGTATTGCTTCTTCCCACGAGGATAGAACGAAGACAGTCGCGAAGGTGAAGGAAGAGGCGAGTCAGACAAGAGAAGAAGCCAGAGACTTGATAAAGGGCTTCCAAACCTCCCGTAAGGAACTAAAGGCTGAATTAAAGGAGGCTTCGGCTGCCTGGCAAGGGTTAACCGGCGGCAAAAGCAAAGTAAGGAGGACCAAAAAATGGGAATCGCAGCAGGAATGAAAGATATAGTTCAGGACATTGTGTCTTCTCGTGATGCGAGGATAGCTGAGGTTAAGGGGCTAAAAAAAGAAGCTAACGAAATGCTTGATTCTTTCGAGGCTTCTCATAAGAAGATGGGTGCCCAATTGCGGAGAGAATTGGCTGATGACAAGGCGAAAATGGGAGCCGAGGTTAAAGCCATGCGGAGTGGTTTTCAAAGCTCTCGTAAGGAGATGAGCGCAAAGTTAATGAAGAATTTGGCTCAAGGTGCCGCTGCTCGGAAATCCGAAGTCCACGTTATGCTCAATAACTTCCAGAGAGAACACAATCAGATGGTCGCACAGCTAAGGGAAGAGCTAGCCGATTATGACCGAGGAATAAAGAGCGAAGTGGCGGGAATGAAGCAAGAGGCCAAGGCAGACTTAGAGGAAGCCCGAACCGCCTGGCAGGAGCTAATTCGTGGGGTAAAGAAAGGCACGGTGAAAGCAACACCAGAAGCAGTGAAGGCAGAGGTGGCGGAAGCTACGCCAGTGGAAGAGGGAACTCCTGACCTGGAAGCGAAGTTGCTAGCGGCTATCAGGGAACACCCTGAGGGAATAACCCTGACAGAAGTTGCCGAGAGCCTGGGTGTTGCCCCTATCGTCTTCGGACGGGCAGCAAGGAAGCTCGTTGACGAAGGGAGAGTGCGCAAGGAAGATAAGGTATATTTCCCGGTAGCAAGCTGGTGAAAGTATTATTTAGAGCCAGGTTCTGTGAAGCCGAAGAGCACACACTATAATAAAACCGATATTAATCTTGTCGGAGGCTAGAAGCTTATGACAACCAAGACCTTGTCTAAAACAAAAGATGAACGAGCGCACTCGCAATCATTGACTGATAGCCGACTGCGGCAGAATCTGGCAAGAGAAAGGAAACGATATGTGGAGGAAAAGCTGTTGGCAACCATTAGCAAGCATCCTGACGGGATGACTTTGGCAGAGGCTGCTGGGAGCTTGGGGACTGTTCCTGTCGCTCTGGCGTGGGCCACGAGGAGTCTTTTGAAAAGAGGTAAAATCCGCAAGAAAGAGATGCTTTACTTCCCTGCGAGTGCTAAATAGGAGGTTACCGTATGAAAAGGAAATCGCCGGGCTATATCAATCTCATGGCTCATAGCAGAAATAGCACTGACATACCAAGGGCGCGTGATATTAGAACTGCCAGTTCACTGTTTATGACCAGGGAAGAGCAAGAGTCTCTGGGGTCGGCTATGGACTACAGAGCACTAGGGCTGGTGGCAAGAAGAGAAAAGGATAAATTTGCTCGTCAGGATTCAGTGCTGGAGAAGTTCCAGGGAACATACTTTAGGGCAAGAGAAAAGCTAGCAGCGACGATAAACAAAAACCAGGCTCTCATGGAACTGAGACACGAACTGCAACAGAGACGCCGAGCGGGAGAAGAGCCTGCCTCACAAGTATCCAACAGTGAAGAGGTGAAATCACCTGTAGGCGAAAGCAGTTTTAATCATGTGGAACTGAGATATTAAGGGCGCTAGACTTAATCTTTCTCAGACCAGGTAGGAGGAAAGAAAAATGTATAGTCAAGTCGATGTGGTTATCCCTCGACAGAGGGAGGATTTTGTGGAAACGCCCCATATAAGGGAGATAGCTTATCGAGCCATTGATTACATTAAGGCTGGCTTCCCGGTCCACTTCAGCGGACCGTCTGGGGTCGGGAAAACTACCCTGGCTCTGCACATTGCCGCTCAGATAGATCGCCCGTCGGTGTTAATTTGTGGAGACCATGAATTTGGGACGTCCGACCTGATTGGTGGACTTTCTGGCTACCATAAGAAATATGTGAGGGATAACTTCATCCGATCGGTGCTCAAGACTGATGAGAACATGACCTCAAACTGGGTGGATAACCGGCTTACCACCGCCTGCCAGTACGGGCTGGTCTTAATCTATGACGAGTTCACCAGGTCACGGCCGGAGGCAAATAACGTCCTGCTTTCGGTGCTTGAAGAGAGAATCCTTCCTCTCCCCACTGCCAGAGGCAATGAGAGTTACCTGAAGGTGCACCCCGGCTTTACTGCCATATTTACCTCCAATCCTGAGGAGTATGCCGGAGTCTATAAGAGCCAGGACGCCCTTAGGGACCGCATGGTGACCATTGAGGTGGACAATTTTGACGAGGAAACTGAAATCGCCATCACCCAGGCAAAATCCGGGGTTTTGCCTGAGGACGCCCGGCGCATCGTTAGCCTGGTAAGGAAGGTCAGAGAGGCCAAATCAAACAAACTTACCCCAACGGTTAGGGCTTGCATCATAATGGGTAAGGTTTTAAAGCTAAGAGAGGAGACAGTACTCGGGAGCAATCACATTTTCGGGCAAACTTGTCTCGATATTTTGCTGCCTGAGGTTCTTCGAGAGGAAAGGGGGGCAGTGAGACGGGTGATAGACGATGCCCTTGCTGTCTACTAGTGAAAGGAGGCGTGGCATGACTGACAAAGAAGAGGACAAAAATAGGGAAAAGGATGAGGATAAGGTCGAGATTGATTTCGGTGTCGGCAAGATAGGCTTCGGTGGGTTATTCAAAGGACTGGGCAACCTGATTGACCTGGCGGATAAGTTGAAAGAGGAAGGGGTTGAGAGAGGAGGCGATATTAAGGGTTTGCCCCGGAGAGCTAAGGGGGTCTATGGCGTCAGTATCAGAACTCTCGCCGGAAAGCCGGTGATTGAGACCTTTGGTAATATCAGGGAAACAGCCAAGGGGCCAGTGGTAGAGGAGGTCCGAGAACCAATCGTGGATGTTTTCGATGAAGAAGACCATATTCTGGTCATTGCTGAACTTCCTGGAGTATCTGAAGACAAAATCAAAATTGAAGTGGACGGTGATATTTTGAATCTTACCGCTTCCGATACGGACAAGAAATACGCTAAGGAGATTCTACTCCCCAGTAAGGTAAAGCCACCATCACTAAAGACAACTTACAAGAACGGCATATTTGAGATTAAGCTTGACAAAGAAAGGTGACCAAGAAGGGGGTAATGTGGTGAGTACCAGTGTTAAATCGCTGACGCTTCGTATTGGTGAAGCGAAACCGAAGGATGTGGGACGGGGTATTGCCCGAATTGACCCGCAGGATCTGGGAAGACTGGGCGCTGACGTTGGAGATGTCATCCAGATTGAGGGCAAGCGAAGGACAGTCGCCAAGGTCATGCCTGCCTATCCTGAGGACCGGGGGAAATCACTCATCCAGATGGATGGACTTTTGCGGGGCAACGCCCAGGTCTCACTGGACGAAAAGGTAAGCGTGCAGAAAACCAGCTGCTTGCCAGCTGACAAGATAGTATTGAGTCCTCTGACACTGACCAGATCAATCAGCCGGGAGAGAGATACCAGATACATCGGTACCCTGCTGGACGGGCTGGCGCTGGTCGAGGGGGATACCATAAGGGCCAATCTTTTTGGCACACGTAGCCAGGATTTCATGGTTGTCAGCGCTGTGCCCAAAAGAGCTGTGTTAGTGCATTCCAAAACGAGAATTGAGGTTGCCGAAAAGGGTGAAGCCACGGCCAGGGGTTTCAAGGTATCCTATGAGGACATTGGCGGACTGGGGAAGGAGCTACGGCGGGTCAGGGAAATGATTGAGCTTCCTCTGAAATACCCTCAGGTATTTGAACGGTTAGGTATAGACCCGCCAAAGGGAGTGCTTCTCCACGGCCCTCCCGGCTGCGGCAAAACACTCATTGCTCGGGCTGTCGCCAATGAAACGGCGGCTTATTTTACCCATATCACCGGACCGGAGATTATGGGTAAGTTCTACGGTGAGAGTGAAGCCCGCCTCAGGGCCGTTTTTGAAGATGCCAAAGCACATGCGCCGGCTATCCTCTTCATCGACGAAATCGACGCCATTGCTCCCAAGAGGGAGGAAATGGGAGGGGAAAAGCAGGTAGAGAGGAGAGTGGTCGCCCAGCTTCTGGCTCTCATGGACGGGCTGGAATCACGGGGAGAGATAATTGTTATCGGCGCCACCAATATTCCCAACTCGCTTGACCCGGCGCTACGCCGTCCGGGTAGATTTGACCGTGAGATTGCTATCAGCATTCCTGACCACAGAGGACGCCTCGGAATTCTTCAGATTCACACCAGGGGAATGCCCCTGGCTCAAGATGTAGGTCTGGATAAGCTATCCCAGATTACTCATGGCTTCGTCGGGGCCGACCTTGAAGCCCTGTGCCGCGAAGCGGCGATGAATGCCCTGAGGAAGATAATGCCCGGCATTGACTTCCAGCTGGATGAGATTCCCTACGAAACCCTGCTTAAGCTTGAGGTGACAATGGCCGACTTCACCGAGGCGCTCAAGGAGATAGAGCCTTCGGCAATTCGGGAGGTCTTTGTCGAGGTTCCGAATGTAAAGTGGGAGGACGTAGGTGGCCTCGATGAGGTGAAACAGAAACTCATAGAGGCAGTGGAATGGCCGCTTAAATACCCCGACCTGTTCCAACAAGCAAAGGCCAAACCGCCGAAGGGTATTCTTCTCTCCGGACCGCCGGGAACAGGGAAGACTCTGGTTGCTAAAGCCCTGGCTA